>OHAC01003806.1_pt1 | contig 10153 bp, 15 predicted proteins | sample 1577051 | NCBI WGS metagenome assembly OHAC01 (sample SAMEA3541499, study PRJEB24748) | human gut metagenome | biome: human gut; feature: human-associated habitat; material: faeces | place: China | collected 2012 | reverse complement strand
GATTCTGAAAGAGGCAGGAGCAGATGCAGCAGAGTATGCAGATCAGCCTGCTATGCAGTACGGAGCATAAGGAGGAGAACATGATTTTTGTAAATTCACCATTTAAGATTCTGGATGAGGCTTTTCGGGGCCTCTATCCAGACAAGAAATACAAAGCCTGCATTGAACCGAGCATAAAAGACGATGAAGGAAACCGAGTGTTCGGGTTCACACAGTTCAGCAAAGGAGAGATACCAGTCATCGCAATCAGCGCAGAATTGAGCATCACGGATGCGACAGAGATATTCGCGCATGAACTGGCTCATGTGGCAACAGGCGAGGGAGCAGGCCACGGAGAAAGATGGGACGAGGAGTTCCAGAGGATATTCGATGAGTACAACCGGATAGGAAGGGAACGGTTCGGAGAAGAAGGAAAAGAGATTGAAACAGCACCGGAATAGAGAGGCGGATGGATTCGGTCAGAAGACCGGATGCCGGAGGAAGGCTAAGATGTGCTCGTGTGGTTTGAGTATTTCCGGTTCGGGAACTATCAGAGATTATTCCAGACGGTAGGCATCGGTTGCACATGGAGAGGCGAGTGGTCGGGATTCGTGAATGGTTCGAGCGGTTGGAGAGATTTGAGAATTATTGCATGGCAGCCATTACCGGAACCATACAGAGAGGAGCAGGAAGACAATGGCGAAGAAAATGAGTGACGAAGAGATGTTGGAAGCGATGGAACAGGCAGTGAAGATGCACTTCATGGCATTTCAGCAATTTATGAAGCAGACAGGCGGAGACATCGGCTTGTCACTGCAACTGACAACCAGTTACACGGCGGCAATGCTTAAAGGTTCGCAAGAGCAGAACGAGAAGGAAGAGAAACTGTTAAAATTGTTGCTTCCGTCAGGGAAAAACAACCTGACGAACTAAAGGGAGGAATTGACATGGCATTATTAAACGGATTCAAAGAAACAGAGACAGAGCAGCAGTACAGAAGAGGCGAAATCTATTACATCAACAACGCAAGCAAGGAACACGTCGGAAGTGAGATGAAAAAGGACAGACCTGCGGTGATCGTCTCCTGCGATGCGAACAACAAGCACAGCGATGTGCTCGAAGTGGTTTTCCTGACATCAGCACCGAAGAAAGACCTTCCGACGCACGTTACGATCAGGAGCACCGGAAGAAAGTCAGAGGCATTATGCGAACAGCCGACTCCGGTGTCTGTGGAGAGAATCAACAACTTCGTCGGTAAGGCATCAGAGAAGGAAATGGAGCAGATTGACATTGCACTCCTGATCGGACTCGGCATCAAACTGGAAGGAGCCGAAAATCAATCGGGGGGGGCCTCACGGAAATCTGAACAGCAGATTCAGAGCAGCGTGAAGGACAGAAGCAAGGAAGAATCGGAGAAAATGGCCGAAGAGAACCAGATGCTTCGAGAAGAACTGAAAAAGCAGCAGGAGAGTACAATCCGATCAGAGGCGGAGTGCTCTGCATATAAAGCAATGCACGAACAACTGCTGAAAAAGCTAATGGAGAGGAGGGAATGAGATGCACAAGCTGGCACTACTGATGGAGGACATCGCAAGAGCAAGCGTGTCGGCAGTGGTTGGCCTGTTCATGTTAGGAGTTGCAATCGTGATCGGAATCATCGTTCTGGTCACGATTATGACCGTGTTGAAAATGGCAATCAATGACATCAGCGAGTTTTTCAAGAAAATAGCAAGGAGAAGATGATGAACAAAGCAATTTTGATGGGCCGCCTGACAAGGGAGCCGGAAATCCGGTATTCAAACGGACCGGAGCAGACAGCGGTGGGAAGATTTACGCTCGCCGTGGACAGAAGAGGACAGAGACAGGGAAATCAGCAGAACGCAGACTTCATTCCGTGCGTTGCCTTCGGGAAGAAGGCGGAGTTTGTGGAGAAATACACGCACAAAGGAACAAAGGTGATCGTCGAGGGAGAAATCCGAACAGGAAGCTACACGAACCGGGAAGGGAGAAAGGTGTACACCACAGAAATCTATGTCAGTGACATTGAGTTCGCAGAAAGCAAGGCGGCAGCAGAACAGAACCAGAACCGGAACGACGATCAGTACGGAATGACAGGTGATGACGGATTCATGAACATTCCAGACGGCGAAGAGTTACCGCCTTTCAACTAAAGGGCGAGAAAGAAGGTGAAGAGATGAGATTGAGAGACGCAGCAAAGTGGATTAAAGAGAAAATCACAGGAAAGAAGGCAGAGGAGACTCCTGTTCTGACACCGATGATCGCAACAGAGGAAGACATCGAGAGAGCAAAGAAAATGGACAGGGAAATCGAGGAGATGGAAAAGAAATCAGCACTCATGGCCACGGTTATCACCTCGCAGGCAGAAATGGAACGTCTGAAAAGATTCGAGGCAGGTTCAAAGCAGATCGCAGAGATGACAGGGAAGCCACACGAAGAAGTGACAGAAGCAATCCTGAAGGTCACAACAGAGACATCTGCATCACTGGAAGAAGCAACCGAACAGGTACGCGAAAGAATGGAGTTGCAGGCAGAGGTTGCAGCAGAGACGAAAGAAGAGTCAGACACTCCGTTCGTTCAGAGATGGGCGGAAGCGAAAGGAATGACAGTTCAGGAACTGGAACAGGAAACCGGATGGACGGCGGAGCAGTTGGAGCAGAACATCATTGACAGCAGCAGGATTATCACAACTGAACTCGTCAAAGCACAGAGACTCATGAAAATACTCATGACCAACAACGGCCGGAGACGAAAAGGGATTCCGATGGTGAGACGGCAGCAGTTACTGCGAGCAGAACGGAACCAGAGGAGGAGAAGGAGTGAGAACAGGAAAGAATCATGAAGGATATTCAGACCCGACGGCGAGTTGTGCTGTCGGGCATCTGACACATGAGGAGAAACAGAGGGAGAAGAAACGAAAGGAGGAAAAGAAGCGTGATAAAAGCAGTGTGCTGGGGAGTGCTCATTCTGATTCTTCTGGCAGTCGCAGCACTGGCACTGTACATCGTCGGGATGGCCCTGTACTTCCATTACCAGCTAAAGGACGGCAGGACAAGAAGAGAGTACACAGAGGAGCAGAAAAGGGCAGACGAAGAACAGATTCAGGCAATCAGGGAAATGCAGGCCAGGAGAGAAGAAAAGCGTCAGAAGAGGCGGCAAAGAAAGAGTAAAGCAAACAGGAGGTAACAGAGATGGATGCAACGAACAACGAGAAGGCGGATGTCCTGAAATGGATGCTCGGCCAGATTTACCGGGCAGAGAAGAGAAAGAAGCAGCTTGACGAGAGGCTGGTCAGGATTGCGGAAGAGAGGGACGCTCCGATCGGTGGTGTCGGATATAGACCACTGCCACGATCGTCTTCAGGAGAAGGGAATGGAGCAGCAAGCATCATCCTGAAGATGTCAGACATCGAGGAGAGAATCTACACACAGAAGGAAGAAGTGGAGAAAGCAATCGTCCGCGTGATGGACATTCTGGATTATCTGCCGCAGGATAGTCTGGAAAGAGAAATCTGCGAATTGCGACACATCGACATGAAGCCGTGGAAGGACATTCAGGAGAGCATCCCGATGTCACGGAGCCAGTGCAACAAGAGATATAACAAAGCGATTGAGATGTTGCTGAATAAGGGACGCATTGAGCGAATGATCGAGGAGAACGAGGAAGCATACACGGACTGGAAGTTGGACAAGGAATGGAAGATGCTGAAGAAATCCCCTGAAAAACAAAGTGGGGATATTGAGTCAGGAAATAAATCTGGAAAATATTTTCAGGAAAATCAGAAAGTAAAAGCGGTTAGCAATGCGGACAGAATTGATCGCAGAAAGAAGAAGGGAATGAAGACACAGAGGACATGATGAACGCACGGCAGCAGGAGCCGCCTTCATCGCATCTGCATGGAGCAGGTCACAACACATCCATCTCACGGCAGCGGAGAACCACGAAAAAACAAGGTGGGGTATTCGTTGCCGTTTTCTTTTCTGGAAATATCAGATGGCCAGATCGGGAGCAGATCAGAGAGCCAGAGCAGATGCAGGTGTCAGACTCTGACACGTAGGAGATCAGAGCAGGAGCATCGGCAGCAGTACATACATAGCAGGGCAGACAAGAGAAACCAGAGGCAGAGGACAGGCAGTGGAGCGCACGGAGGCAGTGAGAGCCAGTACAGAAGGACAGGAGAGCAGAGACAGCAGAGGAGACGGAGGCGGCGGCAGGAGGCGCGAGAGGGCGGCAAGGACACACAGGAGGAGCAGAGTGGACAGACACGACAGGGAGCAGAGGCAGGGCAGAGAGAAACATGAGACACAATGAGACATTCAAGTGTGCTATGATGGTAGCATGGACAAGCGGACGAGTGAGAGCGAAGCAACGTGACCGCACCACATAGTACAAGAGCGAGAGCACAGGGAGACACTGACGAGGTGATCTCCCTGTTTTTGTGTCCTGCGACTGCTGCAACGATGGCGGCAGGGCGCAAGGTACTTCCGCAGGGGGCCACGAATGCGGGGCGCGGAAGGTCCGGTATTTTTGCCCGTAAAGTCAAAAAAAATACGGCACTTCCTTCCTCTTTTGCCGCTGAAATGGAGGTGAAAATCAGAAAATGGATGTAAATCAGAAAGAACTCGCCGCCATTTTAGGCATCACAGACCGTCGTGTCCGGCAATTAAAGAACGAGTTCGGCTTGTTTTCAAAGGGTTTGTCGAGTGAAAAGAAACAAAAAAACTATGTTTTGGAAAAATGCGTCCCTGAATACATCAATTACAAGCTGGAAGCGGAAGTGCAGCAGGGTACAGGCTACAACAAAGAAAAGGAACAGGCCGAGCACGAGCAGATCAAGAAGAAAATCTCAATCCTGAAGCTGCGGAAGCTGAAAAGAGAGCTTCATGAGGCAGACGATGTGGAGGAGTTTCTGACAGATATGCTTGTGAATTTCAAGAACAGGCTTTTGTCCGTTCCGCAGAAGGTCGCACCTCTGATCGTGTCAGAGGATGATGTGAATGTCATTCTGGACATTCTGGAAAGAGAAATTTTTCAAACATTGGAGGAGTTGTCGGAATATGACCCATTGAAAATAGACAAAGATACCACATCACAGATACTGGAAGAGATGGACGAGGAAGAGGACGAGGACGAAAGCGAGTAAAGGGGTGAAAGAGTTTGTCATCGTCTGAACGACAGCGTTCCCGGCAACGGACGAGAAATTTATTTGTAAACACAATTAAAGCCACACTGAAGAAACCGGAAAAGCTGACCGTTTCACAGTGGGCGGAAAAATACAGAATACTGGATGAGTCCAGCAACTTCTCCGGCCAGTGGTCGAATGACATCACTCCGTATCTGGTCGGAATCATGGATGCGTTTAATGACCCATATATTCAGGAGATCAATTTCTGCAAGCCGACGCAGGTCGGCGGAACAGAAGCGATGCTCAATATGCTCGGATGGATAATCATGGATAGTCCATCACCGACGATGATCGTATATCCGAGCGATGATCTGGCAAAGGACACATCAAATGACAGAATCAAGCCGTCTCTGACAAAGACACCAGAGATCAAGGAGAGATTCTATGAACACTCATCGAAGGAACTGAACCTGAAGTTCCGGGGGATGAAGATATACCTTCGAGGTTCCGGTTCTCCCGGAAAACTGGCATCAAAGTCAATCAAGTACCTGTTTTTCGATGAGATTGACAAGATGGACGGTGCATCGAAAAAAGAGGCATCGCCTTACAATCTGGCGAAGGAGAGAACCAGAACATTCACATACAGCAAGAAGATATACACTTGCTCAACACCGACACTGAAGACAAACTATGTCTGGCAGATTCACGAAGACGCAGACGAGCAGAGGCATTATTTCATGCCGTGTCCGCACTGCGGAGAGCATATCACGTTCGCGTTCAAACAGATTCATTTTCCGAGCGGAGAAGGAATGACAAACGCAGAGAGGGCAAAAGAGGCCGTCTATGTGTGTCAAGAGTGCGGATGCGAGATCACCGATAAGGACAAAATCAAGATGCTTCGGCAGGGCGAGTGGAGAGATGTGAAAGGAACCTGCATCGGAAAGCCGAGAAAGGTGTCATACTGGCTCAATGCTCTGTATTCACGATTCCTGTCATGGGCGGAGATTGTGAAAGAGTTCCTTGACTCAAAGGATGACCCGGAGAAACTGCAAAACTTCGTCAATTCGTGGCTGGCAGAGCCGTGGGAGGACACGAAGCTGAAAACAACAGCAGACACAGTGGCCGAAAGGCAGACTGATCTGCCAGAACTTGCAGTGCCGGGATGGGCGAGGATACTGACTGGTGGTGTCGATGTGCAGGAAACGTGCTTGTATTGGACTATAAGAGCATGGGGAGATCACATCACATCGCAAAATATCGCGCATGGACAGGCAATGTCTTTTGCGGACATTGAAAGAGTGATGAATCTGGCATATGAGCGAGAAGACGGTCAGAAACTGGTCGTGTGCTTGTGCCTGATTGACTCTGGATATGATTCGGACGGAACATATGACTTCTGCGCGAACAATTCAGACTGGGCCTTGCCAGTCAAAGGCTCGAACAATCCCATGATGTCGCATTTCAAGATGTCGAAAATCAATAAACCGACAAGCGCAGCACACGGAATGAATCTGGTGCTCGTTGATGGTGACAAATACAAGGACATGATCGCGGCCAGAATGAAAAAACCAAACGGTCGAGGCTCATGGATGGTATATGAGGGATGCGATACTGAATACGCAGAACAGGTGACTGCGGAGCATAAGATCAACACGAAGTCGGGCAAGAAAACGATTCAGAAATGGGTTCCGAAGCGTTCTCACATCGACAACCATTACCTCGACGCAGAAGTGTACGCGCTGGCAGCGGCAGACATCAGAGGAGTTCGTTCGATGCACTTGGACAGTGAGGAAGAACAAGAACAGCCGCAGCAGGAGGAAAAACAGTATGCTCCTGAAGAAGCGTGGATAAAAGCAAATGAAAACTGGGTATAGGAGGAAAGTCGATGGAAGAAATGGAACAAATGAACACCGAAGAGTTGCTAAAGCAAGTCAACACAGCAATCCGAACGGTCCTGATCGGAGGCCAGTCATACCAGATCGGAAGCCGAAAACTGACCAGAGCAGACCTGTCACTTCTGCGACAGATGCAGAAGGAACTTCAGGCAGAAGTGAACGCGCAGGAGGCATCTGGACTTCTGGATGATACATACGTTGCCTTCTTTGATGGGAGGTGAGAACGGTGAACTGGTTGGATGCAGCAATCTCATTCGTGTCTCCTGAATGGGGCGCACGAAGAGTGGCATGGAGAAACGAACTGCGGAACTATGATGCAGGAAACGACGCAAGGTTGAATGCCGGGTGGAGAGTTGCAAACTATTCGGCAGAGGCAACCGACAGAGGGAACCGAGAGTATGTGCGAGCACGAGCAAGGGACCTTGAACGGAACTCTGATGTGATGAACTCCGTGCTTGGAGCATACAAGAGAAACGTTGTCGGAACCGGATTTCAGCTTCGATCAATGACGAAGAAGAACGTGGTCAACAAGGAACTGGAACGATTGTGGAAAATCTGGTGCAAGGCCAGAAACTGCGATGTGACAGGACAGCAGAGCCTGAACCAGATTCTGCGAATGGCCGTCGTGAGAAAGAAAGTGGACGGAGGAATCCTGTTCGTGAAGAGATACACACGAGACGGAATCCTGCCGTTTTCACTTCAGATGCTCGAAGTGGATGAACTGGACTCAATGCACGTTATGCCGGAGAAAAACGGAAATCGCGTGGTCGGCGGCATTGAATACAATACCTACAATCGCCCGGTCGGGTATTGGATAAGGCAGTACCAGATCGACGGATATACAATCGGGAATCCGGTGTATCTGAAGGCATCGGATGTCATCTTCTACTACACGAAGAAACGTCCGAGTCAGATCAGAGAGATGTCAGACATGAGTCCGACAGTGACAAGGATTCGAGATGTCAATGAGTTCATCACAGCGGTATCAGTCAAAGAGAGAATTGCCGCCTGCCTGTCAGTGTTCATCAAGAAGGCTCTTCCGGTGTCTGGTATCGGAAGAAACGGCGGAGCATCGCAGGACAAGGCGAATTATGACGGAAAGACCCTGACTCCGGGCATGATTAAAGAACTGAATGCAGGAGATGAGGTGCAGGTTGTAAACCCGACAGGACAGGCAGCAGATGCCACTTCGTTCGTGAAGCTGCAACAGCGTCTCGTCGGAGCAGGACAGGGCATTTCCTACGAGGCAACGAGCCGCGATATGTCCGAGACAAATTATTCATCTGCGCGTCAAGGAGCCATTGAGGATGAGTTGACGTTCGCAGAAGAGGAAGAACAGATTCTGGCCGTACTGGATGAGATATACGAAACCTTCGTGATCTCCTGCGTGTTGGCAGGAAAGGTGGATATTGCAGACTTTTGGGAAAGAAAAGAGGAGTATCTGCAACACGAATGGATTAAACAGCCGAAGAAATGGATTGACCCGGTGAAAGAGTCAAATGCAACAAAGACGGCGATGCAGACCGGGCAGAAGACGTTCAAACAGATTGCGGCAGAGAACGGTCGAGACTGGCAGACACAGATCGACGATATGGCGGAAGTTCTGAAATATGGACAGAAGAAAGGAATTGATTTAGGAGGTGTGGTTTTCGGTGGCAAAGTGCAGAAGAAAGAAGAAAACAGCACAGGCCAGAATGACAATGGCACAGATGGCGGAAGCGAAGAGAAGACCCCTGTCGAGGGAGGAACCGGAGCAGAAGCAGGAAAGAAATAAAGGCATCAGAGCACTCGTGGACTGCCAGATCAGAGCAGTCGAGGGTGAAGGGAACGAAAGAACATTCGTGCTCTCGTTCTCTTCGGAAGCACCATATACACGCTGGTTCGGACAGGAGATTCTGGACCACACAGGGGAATGTGCGGACCTGACAAGACTCAATTCAATCGGCGTTGTTCTCTATAACCACAAGAGAGACAAGGTTATCGGGAAAATCAACAAAGCATGGATTGAAGATCAGAGAGGTTATGCAGAGATCACGTTTGACTCTGACGCAGAATCCGAAGTCATCTATCAGAAAGTGAAGTCCGGGACTCTGAAAGGAGTGTCCGTCGGCTACATGGTAGAGGACTGGGAAGAAGTAGCACCGAACAAGGTGTCAATGGATGGACGTTTCACTGGTCCGTGCTCGATCGCGAAGCGGTGGATTCCGTATGAAATCAGCATCGTGAGCGTTCCGGCAGACCCTACGGTCGGAGTAGGCCGTTCGATGACGGCAGATGAGGCGGCAGCATGGAATGAAACCTATGCTCGGCAGTTACAGTATAACAAAAACATCGCAAGAGGAGGAAAAAGCAGATGACAAGAGAACAGATGCTGGCTCGGCAGAACGAAATCTTGCAGGCAGCGAGAGCGGAAAGCAGAGCAATGACAGCAGAAGAGAGAGCGGAGTTTGACACCTTGCAGCGTTCAATCGAAGCACTCGACAGAGCAGGAGCCACAGCAGGCGGCGAGGGAAGTTCCAGAGGCGCGGTAGCAGGTGAGGGCGAAGGAAATGGAGACGAAGGCGGAGAAGGCAACGGAGACGGAGCAAGAAGCACAGTCGAGAATGAAAGAGCCAGAATCAGACAGATCGAGGAGATGTGCCGCGATTTCGGAATGAATGAGCAGGTCAGAGGGTTCATCGACAACGGAACAACAGTGGAGCAGGTGAGAGCAGCAGTCATCGAGCACATGAGACAGGCATCCGCACCAGTTCACACCGGAGTAAGCGTCGGAGACAGCGCAGAGGACAAGTTCAGAAGAGCAGCAGTTGACTCTCTGCTCCTGAAGGCAGGTCTTCAGATCGAGAACCCGGCAGACGGAGCGAGACAGATGATCGGTATGCGTATGCGTGATCTTGCAATCGAGTGTCTTCAGATGGACGGAACAAGCGAGAGAGGACTGAACAGAAGAAACTCCGACGAACTGTATTCTCTCCTGTCCAGAGGGTTCTACAATCCAGAGGCAGCGTTCCCGGCAATCTTAGACCAGACGATCGAGAAAGCATACAGAGAGGGACACAAGAAGGTTGCAGTCACCTTCGACAGATTCACGAAGAAAGGAAGTCTCCCGGACTTCAAGACACACGACAATTATTAT
>OHAC01003804.1_pt1 | contig 10163 bp, 10 predicted proteins | sample 1577051 | NCBI WGS metagenome assembly OHAC01 (sample SAMEA3541499, study PRJEB24748) | human gut metagenome | biome: human gut; feature: human-associated habitat; material: faeces | place: China | collected 2012 | reverse complement strand
GATGGATATGAAGTAAGAAGCATAGGAAAATACTGCTTTGCGGCTAAGAGAGATTGTAATAATCGGACATCAGATAATGAGTGGGAAGAACTGGAACATATAGCGGTGGCGGATGGAATGCATGAGCTGAGTGGCGAATATATAGAAAATGTTGTTTTACCCGATAGTGTAAATGTACTGGAAAGCTATGCTTTTTATAACTGCAGGAAATTAAACTATCTGGAATTTGGAAGTGGTTTAAATGTTGTTAATAATGATGCATTTATGAACTGCCGGGAGCTGTCAGTGCTTGCAGTAAGAAGTGATGTAGAAGCTGCGCCAGGTGTGCAGTATTTCTTAAAGCAGCTTAATAAAGGAATTGAACTTAAATTTGTTAAAAATTCAGATATAGTGGGCAGCTTCTACTATTCAGAGTATACAGAAAGTTATGAAGAAATCGGACCTGCACATATATTTCAGATGGATGTGCAGGGTGAAGGATACAGGGCGAGACAGTTATTTAATGACGGAGTTGTAGATGCAGTAAGATATCAAGACCTTCTTTGTCTGCCGGAATTGCATCAGACGGAACTACTTCTACTTCGATTTCTGCATCGATTGGATCCGGGAAACCTGCTGCGATGGTTGTATCAACCGGAAGAAGTAATTTCTTGCCAAGTTTCTCAGCTTTTTCCATCATTTCTTTGCAGTAATCGATCTTTGTATCATCTACTAAGGATTTTCCTACTTCATATCCTTTTGCTTTCAGGAATGTGAATGCCATACCACCACCGATGATCAGAGTATCGCATTTTTCAAGCAGGTTGGAGATTACATTTAATTTATCTGCTACTTTTGCACCGCCAAGGATTGCTACGAACGGTCTCTCCGGATTGTTTACTGCGTTTCCAAGGAAATCAATCTCTTTCTGCATTAAGTAACCAACAACAGCTGTGTCAACCAGACCTGCAACGCCTACGTTGGAGCAATGTGCTCTGTGAGCAGTACCAAATGCATCGTTTACGAATACATCACAGATGGACGCAAGATCTTTGGAGAAAGCCTCTCCGTTCTTTGTCTCTTCCGGTCTGAAACGTGTATTCTCAAGAAGGATCACATCGCCGTCTTTCATAGCTTCTACAGCAGCTTTTGCGTTCGGTCCTACAACTTCCGGATCAGCTGCAAATTTTACTTCCTGTCCTAACAGCTCGGATAAACGTGCTGCAACCGGTGCAAGAGTTTTTGTCTTTTTATCTTCTTCAGTTTTTACTTTACCAAGGTGGGAGCAGAGAATTACTTTGCCGCCGTCAGCGATCAGTTTTTTGATGGTCGGAAGAGCTGCTACAAGACGGTTCTCGTCTGTGATCTTGCCATCTTTTAACGGTACGTTGAAATCGCATCTGCAAAGAACTCTGAGTCCTTTTACATTAATATCATCTACTGTTTTTTTATTTAATCCCATGATATTGTCTCCTTAATCCTGTTTTTCATTTTTGCAAGTGCAAATCAAAAACAGGATCCGGTCCAAAAGACCGGACCCTGCAGTGAGTCTTTGTTATACTTTATAGAGTGCCGATTATGCTAACTCTGCGAAGTATTTGATTGTACGAACCATCTGGCTTGTGTAGCTGTTCTCATTGTCATACCAGGAAACAACCTGTACCTGAGTTGTACCGTTGTCTAACGGAAGAACCATTGTCTGAGAAGCATCGAATAAAGAACCATATGTCATACCAACGATGTCAGAAGATACGATCAGGTCTTCATTGTAACCATAGGACTCGTTAGCTGCTGCTTTCATAGCTGCGTTGATCTCGTCAACTGTTACGTTTCCTTCTACTACTGCGTTTAAGATTGTTGTAGAACCTGTTGGGGTTGGAACACGCTGTGCAGCACCGATTAATTTACCGGATAACTCAGGGATAACCAGACCAATTGCTTTTGCAGCACCTGTGCTGTTCGGAACAATATTAACTGCTGCAGCACGGCTTCTTCTTAAGTCGCCTTTTCTCTGCGGTCCGTCAAGTGTCATCTGATCACCTGTGTAAGCATGGATTGTGCACATGATACCGGATTTGATCGGTACAAGGTCATTTAATGCTTTCGTCATAGGTGCAAGACAGTTTGTTGTACAGGAAGCTGCGGAGATGATTGTATCATCTTTTGTTAATGTATCATGGTTTACATTGTAAACGATTGTAGGAAGATCATTTCCTGCCGGAGCGGAAATAACAACTTTTTTAGCACCTGCATTGATATGAGCCTGTGCTTTTTCTTTGGATGTATAGAATCCGGAACACTCTAATACTACGTCTACGTCTAATTCTCCCCATGGGCAATTATTTGCGTCTGGCTCTTTGTAGATTTTGATCTCTTTACCATCTACTGTGATTGAATCTTCGCTTGCAGAAACTGTTTCAGCTTTTGCATATTTACCCTGAGAAGAGTCATATTTTAATAAGTAAGCAAGCATTTTCGGGCTTGTCAGATCGTTGATTGCAACGATATCATATCCCTCTGCGCCAAACATCTGTCTGAATGCAAGACGTCCAATACGTCCAAATCCATTAATTGCTACTTTTACTGCCATTTTTTCATTCCTCCTAGAATTAAAATGTATCCGGATCAATGCCGGTGAGTTATTTTGGATATCTCATCCAATCTGACTATATTTTAACGAATAACTATGATTTTTTCAATACTTTTCCTGCGCTTATTTTAAGTTTGTTAATTTTTTCACCAACTCATAGCATTTTTCTTCTTTTTTTAGCAAAATGTACAAGCTTACCAATTGGATATTTACTTGTTTTTATAGCAAATATCTATATTGTTTTTTTGTTTTTGTAATATATGCACAAAACTTTTTTCTTTTTTTACATTTTTAGCCATTTTTCCTATTCAAAATGCACGTATTGGATTGACAAAAAACCTTTTTAGTGTTTATCATATTCCCAGGAGTCGCGTAACTGCGCGATTCAGAGCGTTTTGTATTATGCAAGATATAAAATACAGTCATTGAAAGGAGCTATTTTCATGCTTTGGGATACACATATGCACACTCACTTTTCCGGAGACAGTGAAGCGGATTCTTCTGCCATGGCACGCGCTGCCGTTGCAAAAAATCTCTCCGGAATCTGCATTACCGATCACCTTGATTATGATTACCCGGATGATCCGGATTTATTCATCATTGATTTTGATCAGTACAGCAAAGAAATTCATAAACTGCAGTCAGACTTTTCCGATGTTCTGACGATCAACTATGGAATCGAACTCGGACTGCAGCCACATCTGGCAAAAAAACATCACGATTTGTTACAGACAGAGGATTTTGATTTTGTAATCGGATCTTCTCACGTTGTACACGGCATTGATCCGTATTATCCTGTTTATTATGAAGGCCGCACGGAGACTGCTGCTTACCGGGAATATTTTGAATCAATTCTGGAAAATATTGCTGCATTTGATGAATTTGATGTATACGGACACATTGATTATGTGGTACGTTACGGTCCAAATAAAAATGCAGACTATACTTATAAAAAATTCAAAGATGTGATCGATGAAATTTTGCGACAGCTGGTTGCCCGTGGAAAAGGCATTGAATTGAACATGGCAGGCTTCAAATACGGGCTCGGTCATCCAAATCCTACAGAAGAAATCCTGCACCGTTATCGGGAACTTGGCGGAGAAATCATTACCGTCGGTGCAGATGGACATGCTCCGGATCAGATTGCCTGGGATTTCGAAAAAGTACCGGGAATTCTGAAAGCTGCCGGATTCGATTATTTTACCGTCTTCACGAAACGGAAACCGGAATTTATTCTGATTTGCTAAGTTTTCGGGTCAAATTTATTCAAGAATGCTCCGGCATTCTTGTTGCGAGGTGCGCGTCATGCAATTGCATGACATACTTCAACTGCGCACCTCTGTAATCCTGCCGGAGGCTATATCAGATGGGGGATTAGCTCCCATCTGATATTTTAAAGAGAAATCGGCGAATCCTTCTGTGCCAGCTAACCGTTCGTTACCTTCGTTTTGCTTCGGTTTTATCGCGCTCACTTCCAACTCCAATAAAAGCTGGTCGTTTCCCGTTCGCGCAAAACTTGCAAAACTCAGTCACTTACTGAACCGCTTGCCACAGAAGGATTCGCCGATTTCTACATTTTTCAAATCACGCATTTTAAACTTCGTGGCACCCCGAAGATTCCCGTAATCTTTTCACACATTGTTTCAATACATCAACGGTATAGTCAAGTTCCTCGCGTGTATTATGAACCCCAAGCGTAAAACGTATCGCCTCATACGCCTGCTGTTCACTTTTTCCAATCGCAAGCTGCACATGAGACGCTTTCTGTATTCCCGCAGAACATGCCGAAGCGGAAGATGCACAGATTCCTTCCAGATCCAGCAGCGCAACCACCGCCGGTCCGTTAATTCCTGCAATACTGATATTGATATTGTTGGGCAGACGTTTTGTCCGGGAACCATTGAGACAGCTTTCCGGGATTTCAGTTAAAATCCGGTCGATCAGATAGTTTTGCAGTCTTTTCTCATAGCGCATCTTTTTTTCCAAAATCTCAGCAGAACAGCGTGCTGCCATTCCAATACCAACGATTCCAGGCACATTTTCTGTTCCGGAGCGCATTTTCCGCTCCTGTCCTCCACCGTGGATCATTGGCTGCAGCTTCAGTCCCTGACGTGCATACAAAAAACCGGTTCCTTTCGGACCGTTAAATTTATGTCCGCTGGCAGAAAGCAGGTCAATCCCTTCTTCTTTGACCAGAATCGGGATCTGCCCGTATGCCTGCACAGCATCGGTATGAAACAGCACCTTCCTTCGATGCGCGATTTCTGCAATTTTGCGGATTGGCTGGATACTTCCAATCTCATTGTTGGCATACATCACAGAAATTAGGACGGTATCCGGACGGATTGCCCGCTCAACGTGTTCCGGCAAAACAATTCCATTTCTGTTTACCGGCAGATAGGTCACACGGACGCCGCTTTTTTCCAGATTTTTGCATGTATTTAAAATCGCATGATGCTCGATTGCAGTCGTTATGATATGTGGCGCACGCTTTTTGCTGGCACTCACCGCAAACATAAGTGCCCAGTTATCCGACTCGGTTCCTCCAGACGTAAAATAAATCGTTTCCGGTGCAACCTGCAGGGTATCTGCGATCCACTTTCGTGACAAAGACATTGCGCGTTTGCTCTCCTCCCCCAGTTCATAGCCAGACGAAGGATTTCCGTAATATCTGCTGTAATAAGGAATCATGGCATCCAGCACTTCCGGAAAAGGCTGTGTGGTTGCTGCATTATCCAGATAAACCAATCGCTTCATGAGAGTCTCCCTTTCCTTCCGGTTCTGACCAACAACCCTTTTGCATATGATATAAAAAAACAATTAATTTCTATGGTTTTACATACAAATACACTCAAAAATAATCTCATTTCCGGCACACTACTTCTGACACTGACCGGAATTTTAAGCAGGATCATCGGTTTTTATTATAAAATATTCCTGTCACGTACGATCGGTGCAGAAGGTCTGGGTATTTATCAGCTAATTTTTCCGGTATTCGCCCTGATCATCGCGGTTTCAGCTGCCGGCATACAGACCGCGATTTCCCGGTACTGCGCCCAATGTCAGATTGAACAGCAGGCCAGACGCTATCTTGTGACCGGACTGGTTCTTTCTTTGCTGCTCTCCGGTATCTGTATCGCATTTGTGCAGACATACGCACCATGGATCGGCTCTGTTTTGCTGGAAGATGCACGTACCGTATCTCTGCTTCGTCTGATGACGTTTTCCCTGCCTTTTGCCTGTATTCATTCCTGTATCAATGGCTATTATTTTGGCAAAAAGAAAGCTGCGATTCCTTCTATTTCACAGCTTCTGGAACAATTGATCCGTGTGGCAGGTGTCTGGCTGCTCATACAGATCCTGACAGAACAGGGAAACCTGCCTTCTCCTGAAATTGCGGTCTGGGGTATTCTGTTCGGGGAAGTGACCGCTGCGCTCTATTCCGTTACGATGTTACTTTTTTCACACGAAAAAAATCCGACGCAAGCCTCTCTTTCGCTTCCACCGGAATCTCGATCCTATCTGCAGGTTCTGCGGGAGCTGTGCACCATGACATTACCACTCACCTGCAACCGTATTTTGTTAAGCATCTGTCAAAGTGCGGAAGCGATCCTGATACCGATGAAACTGCGGGATTTTGGTTACACAAACAGTGATTCCTTAAGCGTTTACGGTATTCTGACTGGTATGGTTTTTTCCACCATCCTGTTTCCCTGCGTGCTGAGCAATTCCCTGTCCGTTATGCTGCTGCCTGCCATTTCGGAAGCAAACAGCCGCAACCGCATGGATCTGATCAAAAAAGCAGTCCAGAAGACGACACAATTGTGTGTCATCCTTGGACTGCTGTGTACTCTCGGTTTTCTGCTCGGCGGAAACTGGATCGGCATTCACCTGTTCCACAATGCTTTGGCAGGACTTTATGTCCGGACTTTAAGCTGGATCTGTCCGTTTCTGTTCCTCGCAACTACGCTGTGCAGCATTCTGCATGGTCTTGGGAAACCGACACTCACAATGCTGATCAACTTGTCCGGAGCCATACTCCGCATTGGCTTTATTTTTGTTGGTATTCCACGGATCGGTCTGTCTGCCTATCTATGGGGTATGCTTGCCAGTCAGATTTTGATCTCCGGTCTGGCACTTATCAGCCTGCGTAAGACACCCAAACTCCCGAAGCAATCTGCATAACCAGCTTCCTGCATTTCAATCGAACGTATGTGAAATCTGTGCAGAATACACTATTCTCCAAAAACTTCACCCAGGCGCTCCATCGTCTCAATGATCATACCGCGCGGGCTTGCAATATTAATTCGCATAAAGCCTGCGCCCTCCGGTCCGAACATGGAACCTTCGTTAAACCAGATTCTTGCATCTTTTAAAATTTGGGCATTTAATGCTTCCGGTGAAAGTCCATACTCCCGGAAATCCATCCAGAGCAGATAGGTTCCCTCTGGTTCAATCAAATGAATCTTCGGTAAATGCTCTGCCAGATAATCACGGATGTATGTGATATTACCCTGCAGATATACCAGTAATTCATCCAACCACTGCGCACCGTGCTCGTAGGCTGCCTGACAGGATACTTGTCCGAACAGGTTTGCATCGGAATAAAATACTTTGTTCATCTCTGCCTGGAATGTTTTTCTTAATTCCGGGTTTGGAATCATGATATTGGAAAGCTGTAATTCCGCCAGGTTGAAGGTTTTACTCGGTGCAGTACAGATCACGGCATTGTCTGCATATTCGCTCAGTGTGCCAAAGCTAGTGTGATGATATCCCTCATAAACAAAATCACAGTGGATCTCATCCACGATCATGATAACATTGTGTTTTTTGCAGATTTCAGCAGTCTTGCACAGTTCTTCTTTTGTCCATACGCGGGACACCGGATTGTGTGGACTGCAGAGCAGGAACAGTTTTACCTGTTCTTCTGTAATCTTTTGTTCCATATCTTCGTAATCCATATGGTATTTTCCATTTTCCAGCACCAGTGGATTATTGACTAATTTGCGTCCGTTTTCTTTTACCACATTTGTAAACGGATGATAAACCGGACGCTGGATCATGACGCTGTCTCCCTCTTTTGTGTAGGCGCGAACTGCTGCTGCCAGTGCAAATACCACCCCCGGAGTTGCGATCACCCAGTCATTTTCAATCTGCCAGTTAAATCGTGTGGAAAACCAGTTTTTCAATGCGTCATAATAACCGTCTCCCAACATGGAATAACCGTAAATACCGCGGTCTGCCACTTCTTTTAAGCGTTCTTTTACTTCCGGAACGGTCTCAAAATCCATGTCCGCTACCCAGAGCGGTAAGGTATTCGGATCTAATTTTCGTTTTGTGATCATGTCCCATTTGTAGCAGTCTGTACCATAACGGTTTACCATTCTGTCAAAATCGTATTTCATGTTTTTCTCCTAATTTCAACTCACAGGCAGTATTTTCAAAGCCTGAAAAGTTCGAATATGTTTCGCTTAAACGGAAAACGGAACAGACAAAACGTCTGCCCCGCATTACACTTCATTTAGTTCATTACAAGTAGTATCATAGCGGTAATTCGTAATCCGCTCATTACTTACTCATAATTCATAAGAACCAGTTCGCTATACCGATTGCTAATTCTTATACTCGTGATAAGTACTCACCTGTTCTTGTATCAATTTTGATTACATCGCCTTCGTTTACGAATAACGGAACATATACAGTAGCACCTGTCTCAACTGTAGCAGGTTTTGTAGCGCCTGTAGCTGTATCGCCTTTGAAGCCTGGCTCTGTCTCTGTGATCACAAGTTCAACGAACATTGGCGGCTCAACTGCGAAGATATCTCCGTTGTGAGCAAGCATTGTAACTGCTTCGTTCTCTTTTACGAATTTCAGAGCATCACCGATTGCATCTGTGCTCAGAGCGATCTGATCATATGTCTCTGTATCCATGAAGTAGTATAAATCACCGTCATTATACAGATACTGTTTCTCAGATCTGTCAACGTGTGCTGTCTCTACATCCTCTGTCGGACGGAAAGTTTTCTCTACAACTCCGCCTGTTTTAATATTTTTTAATCTTGTTCTAATGAAAGCTGCGCCTTTTCCAGGTTTTACGTGCTGGAAATCATCTACTCTGTAAACGTTGCCTTCCAGCTCGATTGTAACACCTTTTCCGATTACCTTTCCTGCGTTTGCCATTAAAAAATCCTCCTTGTATGTTAAGACCTTCGGTCTTTTCTTCTATTACCACAAACGAATGGTAATTATTACTTCTCTCTATTCTATATGAAAAACCGCGATTTTTCAACCTTTTTATGGACTATTCCTCAATTTTATGAATCATATCGATTCTTGTCTGATGACGTCCTCCCTGAAACTCTGCATTTAACCATGCATCAACGATTGCTTTTGCAGTCTCGCTTCCAACGATTCTTGCACCGAATGCAATGATATTTGCATTGTTGTGCTCTTTGACAAGACGTGCGGTAACAGGCTCAGAACAAACTGCTGCGCGAACGCCTTTTACTTTATTTGCTGCGATGGAGATACCAACGCCGGTTCCACAGATCAGCACACCGCCGTCCACTTCGCCTGCTGCTACCATACGTCCGGCTTTCTCGCCGTACTCCGGATAGTTGCAGCTGTCATGTGTGTCGGTTCCGATATTGATCACTTCGTGACCTTTCTCTTCCAGATATGCTTTGATCTCATTTTTCAGTTCTACTGCTGCATGATCGTTTCCAATTACAAGTTTCATTTTTCTTCCTCCCGATTTTCAAAAATACTCCTGTGTGTTTTTCTATAGTTACGGTAACTGATCAGAACAATTGCCTCCAGTCTGCGCTTTAAGACAATCTGGATCTCCTCTTTCCAGTGAATCTTTTTCACCATGATCGATGGGATTCCGGTTCGATTGGCTCCGAAAACATCGGTAAACATTTGATCACCGATAAAAATCGTGTTCTTCTTATCGGTGTGCATCCGTTCCATTGCTTTTTCATAGTTTTTTGTGGACGGTTTGTGTGCATCGTAAATATACATTGACTGCACAGCGTCCGCAAACGGTTTTACTCTGGGTTCCTGATTGTTGGAGATCAGGCAAGTCGCAAATCCAAGCTCATGCAGATGGGCAAACAGTTTTTTTGCCTTCTCATTCGCCGGTGCACCATGTGTCACCAGGGTATTATCAATATCAAAAATCAGTCCCCGGTATCCGTCCCGGTACAACCGGTCAAAATCAATTTCATATGTAGATGAAATATACAGATCCGGATAAAATTTTTGAAATAGGAGAAACTTCTAAAGGAAAAAGTGGAACAGGATTGGGGCTATGGGTGGTTAAAGAAACAGTGGAAAGAAATAATGGGAATATAGAAGTGTTAGAAAGAAATAAGGGATTTGGCTTAAAAGTAATATTTAAAGGGATGGTGAAAGATGGGAATTCAAATAGGGATAATTGATGATGTAAAAAGTGAAAGAGATGATATTCAAGTATCTATTCTTGATAATATTGACACAGGCATAGAAGTTGGATTTAAAGAATATGAGATAGAACGAAAGTCAAAAGAAGTTCTTTTTAATGAAATAAGAGAAGATATTTCGGAAGAGCTTA
>OHAC01003802.1_pt1 | contig 10166 bp, 10 predicted proteins | sample 1577051 | NCBI WGS metagenome assembly OHAC01 (sample SAMEA3541499, study PRJEB24748) | human gut metagenome | biome: human gut; feature: human-associated habitat; material: faeces | place: China | collected 2012 | reverse complement strand
ATTGTTGATACACTGTCTGTCAAAAAGTCGAGTTAATTAAAGGATGAAATACTAGTGCACAGTATAGTACACTAGCAGCAATACATATTATAAATGACGCATATGTTTGCGATAAGTAAGCGGTGTCATGCCATATTCTTTCATAAACAATTTATTAAAATAATTACGGTTGGAGTATCCGAGTGTTTCACAGATATCTCCAACTTTTTTATTTGTTTCTGTTAGCATATCCGCAGCTTTTTTTAACAAAAAAGTCCTTCCATATTCAGAAAGAGTTTTGCCGGTAGAGCGTTTCAAGATTCGTTCTACATAGTCGCTGTTATAACCGGTTAATGTTTCAATTTCTGACCTGGAAAAAATTCCCATTTTATTCTGATAGGCATTTGCTATTTTATAGATGATCTGTTCATCATTTGACAATTTTGCCCAGTGAACTTCTACCTGATGGGTATCATTAAATTCAAGCATTTCGATAAAACGACAGAACAATGCTTTCATCATATGGCTTTTGCCGGAATGATTTCCGGAAATTTCATCCACCATGTGATTAATGATATCAAAGAATTGATCCTGACAGGATGTGTCTAAGAGCTTGAAATCGGTATACACTTTGGCATCATAGAGCGAGTTTTTGTTATTTTCTTCAAAAAGGTGCAGAAACACAGAACCGATTGCATGGGGATTTCCGTTCTGGTCGTAATAATAATTTGCATTGATCACATCGCGCAGATACTCTTCTTTTAGCAGAAAAAGGACAATCTCTGTAGAATGATCCATAATTTCCACATGGTGAATATTTTTGTTGCATAGGCAACATTCACCCTGGTGGTAAGTAATATATTCGTCCTCAATCCGCATCTTTAGTTCTCCAGACAAAACAAAAGTCAGTTCATAAAAGTCGTGAGAGTGAAGCCGTAATCCTCCCATGGACAAAAAATCCTTGTAAGGCATATGTGTATCCACGATACTGCTTTCCGACAATTCCATATATGTAGAGAGATTAGTGGTCGGATTGACATTTTCATAGAGAATAAGATAAGGCATATTGATCTCAAAGTATTGATATAGTGAATTTTCATTATTATGCAGAATCAGATTAGAGTGAGACATGTCATGATGTCTGGAGAGTTCTTTTCTGTAATTTGCATTTGACTGTGTAGGAATCGTTTGAAATAAAGTCTGTTTTGGATACATTTTATTTATATTTGCTCTCTTTTAGATATTTTGGAACTATAAGTTCGATTATATAATACAGGTAACAGCAAAGCAAGAGTAATGTGCATGTGATCATCAAGGGCCCGATGAGCCGTACTCTTTGAAAGGAGAGGAAAATGAATATTTATGTAAATTGCAATGCCTGTAAAGATGGCAATGGAACAAAAGAAAGTCCGTTTCGTTTTATCAACGATGCGGCACAGGTAGCAGCAGCAGGCGATGAGGTATTGGTGGCACCCGGTGTTTATCGAGAATATGTAGATCCCAAAAATGCCGGCACAGAAGATGCACGGATCATCTATAAAAGTGAGGTTCCTTTGGGAGCTGTCATAACGGGAGCGGAAGAAGTCCGCAATTGGAATCACCTTGATGGAAATGTATGGGTATGCAGAATTGATAATGGTGTTTTTGGTGGTTATAACCCATACACAACTCTTGTGAAAGGCGACTGGTATTTTGGCCCTTTTGTAAGGCATACCGGTGCGGTGTATCTGAACGACAGACAATTATATGAAGTACAGAGTCTGGAAGAATGCAGGGAAGGAAAGGTATATATACATTCCTGGGAGCCGGAATGGTCAGTGTATAAATGGTATACAGAGCAGGAAGAAAACGAAACAGTTATCTATGCTAATTTTCAGGGAAAAGATCCACGGGTGGAAAAGGTGGAGATTAATGCACGGCGTAATTGCTTTATGCCGTCTGAAAATCATATCAATTATATTACAGTCAGTGGCTTTGATATCAATAAGGCGGCTACTACCTGGGCACCTCCGGCAGCTTACCAGGATGGTATGATTGGTCCTCACTGGGCAAAGGGCTGGATTATTGAAGACTGCGAGATCAGTAATAGTAAGTGCTGTGGAATATCTCTCGGAAAGTATTATGATGCAGAAAATGACCATTATTTTACAAATCGGCATGTCAAAAGTGCAACACAGATGGAAAGAGATGCCGTCTGCAGAGGGCAGTATCATGGATGGACGAAAGAAAACATAGGAAGTCATATCGTTCGCAGATGTCATATTCACCATTGTGAGCAGACCGGTATTGTTGGGAGAATGGGAGGTGTATTTTCCACTATAGAGGATAATCATATTCATCATATCAATAATATGCAGGAACTTGCAGGAGCAGAGGTAGCAGGTATTAAGTTACATGCAGCAATTGATGTAACAATACGCCGCAATCATTTTCATCATTGCACCATGGGTATCTGGTGTGACTGGGAAGCGCAGGGAACCAGAATCACACAAAATCTGTTCCATGATAATAACGCACCTTCTGAGGATATTCCGCTTGTACCGGGAGGAATGGGAAGCTGTGATATCTTTGTGGAAGTAAGTCACGGTCCGACACTTATAGATCATAATATCTGCCTGTCCAAACTTTCTATGAAGATCGCATCGCAGGGTGTAGCAGTTGTGCATAATCTTTGCCTTGGACCGATGAGTTCTATTGGAAGTGGTTCTGACATGCCTTTAAAGAATGGAACTATGGCACCAAGATATACTCCGTATCATATTGCACACAGGACAGAGGTAGCGGGTATGATGACTTTCCTGCATGGAGATGACAGGATATATAATAATATATTTATCCAGAATTGGCCGGTAAAACCAGAAGAAATCAAAGAAGATATGGGATTTATCATGGTGGATAATCAGGTGCAGGGTACAAGTGTATTTGATGATTTTCCTACTTATGAAGAGTGGATTAAAGCATTTGAACTGGACAATCCGGAACCAAACATGTTTGTTATGCAGGACTATCATTTTGGTAAGCTGCCGGTATGGATCAATGGAAATGCGTATTTTAATGGTGCCACAGCATGGAAGAATGAAACGGATCATTTTGTGAATACAGCAGATAAAGTGTATGTCAATCTGGTGGAAAAGGACGGACGGTATACATTGGAAACAAATGTATATGAGATACTTGGTGATTATACGACATCTATCATAGATAGTGATGTATTGGGGGAGGCTTTTGAGCCGGAGGAAAGATTTGAAAATCCTGACGGCAGTACGATTACCTTTGACCGGGATTATTTTGGTAATCACAGAAGCTTAACAGCAGTACCGGGACCTTTTGCTGCAAAAGAAGCAGCGGTCTGGAGTTTACGATAGATTAGGATATAGAGGGGGATTTACGATGGAAGAAAAAAAATATTTAAAATTTTACAATAAAGCAGGATATGGCGGGGGCGATTTTGCTGCCAATATGGTATATGGATTGATTTCCAGCTTTGTTATGATTTATCTGACAAATACAATTGGAATGGATGCAGGTATTATAGGTACATTAATATTGTTGTCCAAGCTGCTAGATGGTGTTACAGATATTTTGTTTGGCAGTCTGATTGACAGAACACATTCTAAATTTGGTAAGGCAAGACCGTGGATGTTCTGGTCCTATTTTGGTAATGCAATTGCGCTTATTGCATTGTTTTCTATTCCTATGAACATGAGTTCCAAGCTGCAATATGCGTATTTCTTTATAGCATATACATTACTGAATGCTATTTTTTATACAGCAAATAATATAGCATATTCTGCACTCACATCGTTAATTACAAAAAACAGCCAGGAACGTGTGCAGATGGGAACTTTCCGTTTTATTGGTTCTACACTGGGGAATCTTCTGGTTTCCAATTATACATTAGTTCTGGTAGAGAAATTTGGTGGTGGTAATGCAGGCTGGAGAACAACGGCAATCATTTTTGCATTAATTGGACTTGTTGTTAACACAATTTCTGTATTATCTGTAAAGGAACTTCCGGAAGAAGAACTGAATGAAACATACAGGGAAGCGAAAAAAGAGGGTATAGAAAAAAAAGAAATTGGCTTGATTGAGACTTTAAAAACTCTTGTATCCAATAAATATTTTAATATGCTGACGATGATCTATCTGCTCTTTTATCTGATGACAGGTGTATCTATGGGAGCAGCCATTTATTACTTTACATACAATTGTGGAAATGCCGGATATTTTGGAAATATGGTAACTGTATTTTCGGCAGCCAATGTGATCGGTCTGATCGCAGCACCTGTACTTGTAAAGAAACTGAAAAATATTCGTCTTTTAAATCTGGGGTGTTTTGCTTTAAATGTGATAGTACGCGCTATTTATATGATCTTCGTTATGCAGGCAAATGCATCTGTGGTAGTATGGATGTATGGGCTGGTTGCTCTTACATGCTGCACACTGGGTGGTACTTTCAATGCACTCGTATCTGAGGCATCTGATTATACTTATTTAAACACCGGAAAAAGAATGGATGGTTCTATGTATTCCTGCACATCATTTGGCATGAAGGTAGGAAATGGACTGGGTTCAGCAATCAGCGGCTGGTTACTCGCAGCGTCTCATTATGATGCAACGGCAGCAGTACAGAGTGCATCCTGCACCAATATGTTAGCATTTATGTTTGCCGGTATTCCGTTAATCATTACAGTAGTTATCGTATTTCTTTATTATAAACTTGATGTAGAAAAAGTAAATCAGAAATTAAGAAGTGAAAAATAAGAGAAGGATAATAAAAAAGAGCGGTATTGTATGGATTCATCTATACGGTATCGCTCTTTTTATGCTAAAATATTATAATAAAGGCAGGTGGTATTCGTGCGGGCAGAAGAAGTGATACAGGAAGTAGCAAAATTATGTAATAGTTTTCATGCAAAAGAAGTGATTTTGTATGGTTCAAGGGCAAAAGGAACGGCAAGGGAACGCAGTGACATTGATATAGCGGTGTCCGGAATAGAAGATTTTGAAGCACTGATAGAAAAAGTAGAAGATCTGCCAACACTTTACAGTGTGGATCTTGTGAATATGGATACATGTAAAAATCAATTGTTGTTGGAGGATATCAGACAATATGGACGAAAAATTTAACAGACGATTTCTATCATTTTGCAATTCCCTGGATGCATTAGCGGAAGCAAGACAGAGAGATCTCACGGATTCATTCGTGCTTAGTGGTACAAGTGCCAAATTTAGTATTACATTCGATCTGTCATGGAAAGTTATGAAAGATATACTGGTGCAGTACTATGCAATTACCGGATTTGTAGCTGGTTCGCCGAGGGAAGTACTTAGAGAATCCTATAAGGCAAACTTAATTTCAGATGAAGCGTGGATGAATATGCTTAAGGTGAGAAATGAACTGGCACATGACTATGATTGTGAGATCGTAAAAGAACATTGCAATACGATCGTGGAAAAATATATTGATCTTTTTTATGAATTTGAAAATACGGTAAAACAATTACTGGGATGAAAATGACTCGGCAGAAAAACATACCAGAACAGATGGAATATTTATGATAAGAAAGAGGCGTAAAAAATGCAGATTTCGAGCAGATTTACAATGGCAATACACATGTTTGCCTGTATAGATACATTTACAGACAGGAAGATGACAAGTGATTTTATGGCAGCCAGCATTGGCACAAATCCGGTCATTGTACGAAAACTCTTACAACAGTTAAAGGCTGCAGGATTAATTGAAGTTTCAAGGGGAACCGGTGGTGTCACGGTTACGAAACCATTAGATGAGATCACATTTCTTGATGTATATAAGGCGGTGGAATGTACTCCGGATGAACAACTGTTTCACTTTCATGAGAATCCGAACCAGAAATGTCCTGTTGGGAAAAATATCCACCATGTGCTGGATGACCGGTTAAATCAGGTTCAGAAAGCAATGGAAGATAAACTGGCAACGATGACACTTGCAGATGTGAAAAATGATGTTGCTTTGTGCATAGAAAAATAGCAGTAAAACGATGTCAGATCAGACAAATTGGGGATGAAGTATTGAAAAATATGGGCAAAAACTCATCACTAGATATTCTTGGCGTGACAAGTAAGAGAGATTTAAATGCATCCATAGATGCATGGTATATCATTTTTATCGTCTGTGGAACCTTAGTGGTACTTATGGTGATAGATGGAATATATCTGATCAGCATGAATCATCGTCTGCGTGAGGCAGCACGGCTTTCTGAGCAGGCAAGCAGGGCTAAAACGCAATTTCTCTCAGCAATGTCGTATAATATCCGGAAACCCGATTTTTGTGGAAAGGATACTGCATAATCTTGCGGATAATGCGATAAAGTTTAACCGGTCTGGCGGAAGTGTAATACGAAGGCACAGGTCTGGGACTTGCAATAGCCAAACAGCTCGTTGATAAGCTAAATGGAACGATAGAAATGAATAGCAAAAAGGGCATAGGCACTACATGCGTTGTAAAACTGCCGTTTAAGATCAGCAGGGAAACAGAGATAAGAAGACCGGCAGAAAAAGAGTATATCTCTGTTGCAGGTCTGCGTGCGCTGGTAGTAGAAGATAATGAACTGAATATGGACATTATGATGCTGCGTTTAAATGGTCTGGATGCAACAAGAAAAATCCGGTCATTGAAAAGATCTGATGCCCAGAAAATACCTGTAATAGCGATGTCTGCAAATGCATTCGCAGATGATATTATAAACAGCAGGATTTCCGGTATGAACCTTCATCTGTCAAAGCCTTTGGATGAAGAAAAAATTGTGAGTGCGATCAAAGAGTGTATAGTCAGCAGAAAAATAGAAATTCCTAGCGTATAGAAATTATTAAAATAATGGAGACGCCGCATAAATATTTTACAAAGGCTGTTTTCAGGGTTGGTTTATTGTGGTAAAATTGAACTGTAAATCTATGCATGATAGTGCAAAAAGCGGGAGGTTCTGTTATGGCTAAAGACGACTCATTAAAGAAACCAAAGAAAAAAGATTTTAATCGTATGATGATTTTCATATCGGCAATGCTGATATCATTTTTATGGATTGTTTTATTTTTATTTGTAAAAAAATCATCGGAACTGGTAGTAGCAGTTATTATTTCGGTACTTATTTTAGTGTGGGTTGCTTTGCTTGTTAAGTATATCTACGATATGAAAAATACAGAAAAATCCCATTTTGATGAACAGATAGAAGAAGTATTGCGTACAGGAAAAGCAAACTATCTGATGCAGAAAAAACTTATAGAAAAAATAGAAAATATTAGGGAAAAAGTTGCTGTTCCGGCGGACGAGATCATTACTGCCCAGAAAGCGATCGCGAAACTGACACTTGCGCGTAATAAAGAAAATACAGATGCTCTCATGCATTCCAATGAGCAGGTGATTGAAAAAACACTGGAAGTAGAAGAAAAACTTTCAGAAAACAATCAGCAGATCATAGATATGCAGAAGAGCATGATGGATGAAAAAATACAGGAGCTGATGGAAAAACAGAAATTAGTTCTGGATAACCTGAATACTATAAAAGAGACATTAGAAAGTGATATGCAGAATGTCCTTTCAGAAATGATCCATGATACATTGGAAAAAGAACTTTCGACTGCCATAGAACAGATACATACCTATGTAAAGGAAGCTGCAAGCCAGGCTGCAGCTTCGATCAAAGCAGACCTCGCTGCAGAGAATCCTGTGATGACGGCTTCCGCAGAAACCACGGAGAAATTACCGGATTTAGGAATGTCAGCAGTGGATGATGAGTTGCCGGATTTAGGAATGTCAGCAGCAGATGGGGAGCTGCCGGATTTAGGAATGTCAGCAGCAGATGAGAAGCTGCCGGATCTGGGAATGTCAGCAGCAGATGAGGAGCTGCCGGATCTGGGAATGTCAGCAGCAGATGAGGAATTGCCGGATTTAGGAATGTCAGCAGTGGATGATGAGCTGCCAGATCTGGGAATGTCAGCAGTAGATGAGGAATTGCCAGATTTAGGAATGTCAGCAGTGGATGAGGAGCTTCCAGATCTGGGAATGTCAGCGATTGGTGAAGAATTGCCGGATTTAGGAATGTCAGCAGTAGATGATGATTTGTCAGATATGGAACTGCCGACATTAGGGGATGAATTATCTGATAGTGGTGATTTGAATGACGAACCGGTAGTTGCGGATGAGACCACAATAAATCCGGACGAACCGATAATTACGGATGTGCCTGCAATAGACCCGGACGAACCGGTAATTACGGATGAGACTACAATAGATCCGGATGAGCCGGTCTTTACAGAGGACGCAACGGATGCAGATACGGTAACTTTGACAGAAGAAATACCGGTTTCCCCGGACGAATCAGTGATCGAAGAGGTAAAGATTCCGGAAGAGGAAACGATCACAGAAGAAATACCGATTTCTGCAGATGAGTCAGTGATCGAAGAGGTTCCAAAGCAGGAGGCAGCAGCTTCCATGCCGGATATGGGAAATCCGAATAAGATCATGACGCCGGATGAAATCGCTGCATTGATCGCAAATTTATAAAGCTGTAGTAAAAAAATTTATAGTAAGCAAAGTGTATCTGATGATGCACATAAAAAGAGCTGAGGCACTGCTGATTTTAATCAGCCGGTGCCTCAGCTCTTTTCTCATTCATAGAACATTGTCCTATGAATGGCAGTCTGTAACAATATGCTTGGCACGGTAGGTACACTGGTTAATCGAGTTCTGCGGTGATGCGTACGATCTCTTTGATCACAGCTACAGCAGTTTCCATTCCCTCGACACTGATGTGCTCGAATGGGCCGTGGAAACCGTAACCGCCGGTACCGAGATTTGGACATGGAAGTCCCATAAAACTTAAGCGTGCGCCGTCAGTACCGCCACGTACCGGACGTGAAACCGGCTCAAGTCCGACGGAAGAAATGGCTTTCCTTGCGATATCCACAACATAGGTATTTTTTTCGATGATTTCCAACATATTTGCATAGGAATTGTGGATAGTCAGTGTAACAGTTCCGGCACCATATTTGGTATTCATGGCATCAGCGATTTCCTGCATTTTTTTCTGACGTGTTTCAAACATATTTTTGTCATGGTCACGGATAATGTAGGAAAGGGTAGCTGTGGCAACATCACCGGACATATCTGTCAGATGGTAAAAACCTTCTCTGCCTTCTGTGTGGGCTGGTGTTTCCATCGGAGGCAGCAGGGACTGGATCTCGCATGCAACGAGAGCAGCATTGACCATGATATCTTTTGCTTCTCCAGGGTGAACATTCACACCTTTCACAGAAAAGACAGCGCTTGCAGCATTAAAGTTTTCATAGGCGACTTCACCTTCATAATCTCCATCTACCGTATAAGCAAAATCTGCTTTAAAATAATCAAGATCGAACAGATCTGCACCGCGTCCGACTTCCTCGTCCGGTGTAAAGCCGATCCAGATATCGCCGTGTGGAATATCAGAGGAGATGAGCTGTTCGACAGCGGTCATGATTTCCGCAACTCCGGCTTTATCGTCTGCACCAAGCAGAGTTGTACCGTCTGTTGTGATCAGGGTTTTTCCTTTTAAAGTCTTTAATTCGGGAAAATCAGAAGTTTTTAAGATATCACCGGTACCTTTTAAAACAACGTCCTTGCCGTCATAATCCGGAATAATCTGAGGTTTAACGTTCTCGCCGGAAAAATCCGGTGCCGTATCCATATGGGAAATAAATCCGACAGCTTTTTTGGTTTCGTATCCCGGAGTAGCAGGGATCAGACCGTAGATGTAACAGTGGTCTGTCAGTGTTACTTTCTGTAAACCGAGATCCAGAAGTTCTTTTTCCAATTCTTTTGCCAGGGTAAACTGCCTGTCTGTGGAAGGAATCGTATCGGAGTCTTCACAGGAAGTAGTAAAGCGGGAAACATATTTTAATAGTCTTTCATCAACACGCATGATAAATGAGTGACCTCCTTTGAATTTTATAAACTGCAAAAAAATGCATTTTTTAGTCTATGAATAAAATACCACAGAATAGAAAATTCGCCAACGAAAAAAATTAAGATTTTCTAAAAAAATGCTTGCAATTTGAAATAAATTAATATATAATATCATTTGTGTTCACGAGAGATAAACATATGCGCCACTAGCTCAGCTGGCAGAGCACCTGACTCTTAATCAGGGTGTCCAGGGTTCGAACCC
>OHAC01003788.1_pt1 | contig 10200 bp, 9 predicted proteins | sample 1577051 | NCBI WGS metagenome assembly OHAC01 (sample SAMEA3541499, study PRJEB24748) | human gut metagenome | biome: human gut; feature: human-associated habitat; material: faeces | place: China | collected 2012 | reverse complement strand
TGAACATTGGTGACGGAAGCAACTATAGCATAGACGGAAGCGGCAACGCTATCCTGTCTAGTATCTTGGTGAAGTTATTGAAGTCACTCGATTTCAATGAATCGGAACAGAGTGGATTCGCAATCAAGCAGAGAAGCGATGGCAAGTATCAGATGTTGCTCACGGACTTGATTGTATGGGGTAAGGCGATTTTCAATACGCTGCTTATTCGAGAATTATCCTACGTTGGAGGTAACATTGTCCTCTCCCCTGCTGCTGGCAAAATAAGCTATATCAAGGAAGTATATAGCGAGACAACGAATGAGCTGATTGGTTGGAAATGCTATCTCCTCGCAGATGATGGAACGACCGCAACAATCAACTCATTCAAGGTGGAAGACCAAGTTAGGTGTAAGACGTTCAACATAGCACCTGGTGTCTATGAGAACGTCAGCAACAGGGACTATTGGAGACTTGTCACAAAGGTATCAACCGAGAATGAGGTAATCACCGATGAAGAAGGTCACGAGCTCTATGACGGAAAGAAGTTCTCATGGATTCAGATAGCAAAGGATAACTGCATGGAAGGCTCGGATAACCCTGCTGTAGGAGATACCATCGTCCTCATGGGTAACAGAAGTGATAAGAGCAGACAGCACCTTCTGATGATGGAGACCGAAGGAGATTCCGCACCTACGTTCACCATGTACCGAGGCATCAACTCCTACTCCCTCAAAGGCAAATCCATCTTCGATGTAGGATTCAACGGCATTAACATCGTGTCAAAGTACTACCACATAACCACCGTTGATGGAGAGAAGATTTGGACTCCCATATATCTCGGCGACTGGAAGGAAGGTACGGAATACAGCTACTATGATGAGGTTACATGGCTTGGCACAAGATGGCTATGTATCTCTCCAGAAGGACAGACCACAACCGAAGAACCATCTGAGGATTCGCCTTATTGGAAGGCGACTACGAATATATACAAGCCGCAAGTAATCCTATACACCGATATTGTCTACAGCGGTATCTCTATAGGCGAGACACACAACATTACTTGCAAGTTAATGCTTGGCGATAAAGATGTATCAAACGGAGTAGCATCATGGAAGGTGACACGCAAAACCGATGATTCCTTAGATGATGCTGCATGGGCGACTAAGGATAAGGTTAAGAACTTCAATGGCTCAATAGATATTGTCTGGTCTAATGATGGAACAGAAGACGATTTGGGCAAGGGTGATACTGCAAAATTTATATTCACCGCAACCACCACAACAGGCAAAATACATCAAGAATATATTAAAGTTTAAAAAATAGGAGATTAAAATATGGGAAAGGAAATACATCTTTCTGCTGTTGCAGCGGTCAGAAGAACACCGAAGGGTGACACGTTATCCATCAATCTGCAAACGAATGGCGTTCCGCTCTTTCAGGGTTTGAACCCAGACACGTTTACCGTCTCTCCTAAATGGAGTGAAGACGGAATACACCCAGTCATTACACCGACTGTAGGCTCTGCACGCAAAAATAACGTGACATTAACAAATCACGCATGGGCTTACAATGGCAAGGATTTAGGTTTCGGCTTTAGTGGAACAGGATGGGAGACTTCCACAGTAGATGGCAGATTCAAGCTCAATCATGCGGATGGTTCACTCGCTATTATCGCAGACCTCGCATCAAAGGTAAACCAAGATTCCGATACGCTTACATATTCGGGTGATGCCGTGATGGGAGCCAGTATCTATCCGATGTCTAAGAGTATAGATATATTGGTGTCTATGCTGGGTGGCTCATCTTATTTCGGAGGTGTGTCGGCTGATACCACGGTATTAAGCAAGGGACAGACAGAAGCTATCCTCAGACCTTGGCTGTTCAACTCAGCAGGTGGTGAGGTTTCTACCTATTCTATTAATCTATATCGTGGCAGCGGAACAGACCTTGCAGGTACTTACAATAATCCGGCAAGCGGAATCACTATTCACAGAGACAAGACAGGAGATACGGATAAGCTCTATGTAGATAGTCACCAGCTCTTCGTCCTCGAATTTATTATTGATGGTGCAGCAGTATACAGAACTGGTATCAGCATTGATGATATATCAGATATTTATCAGCTTGCCCTTAATTCGGTAGGACAGGTTGATGAAGATAGTAATCAGACGTTCAGATGTATCGTTACCAACTGCGAGACAGGTAAAGTACCGAAGGCTATAACTGGCAATGTTACTTTCGTTATCTTCACCGATAACAATGGTAAAATAGCGAATAAACGCTCAGAGACAATGACTTGGGCTAAGAATATCAGTGACGGATTTATTGTGAGGAATGCTGATACCCTTGATGAGAATAATAATATCATCGGTGTATCGGTGTCAGCAGATGCTTATTTAACGGTTGATGATTAGGAGGAACGCTTATGCCAATAGTTAGTAATAAGGCGAATAGAAAATTCGCCCCTTTGGACGTTTCTGTATCAGTAGTGTGCGCATCACCTAAGTCTCCATTCATGCAGACCATGTCGGGTGATAAATTCTTCCCCGACAGAACACAGGAAGGATATGAATGTGTTGCTTATCCACAAGTCAATGCTACGGCAAAGGACGAATCATGGGATAGCAAGCTATCGAATATTTCTCTTGCTAATATGGTGTGGAAGGTTTCTACAGGCACGGAATGGAAGGACATATCTAAGATTAATTCTTGGAGCGGTAAATATAGCATTGATACAAGCAATACATCTAATCGTGGTTCGCTTACTATCAAGAGGAATCTTTCAAGTAATGATAAGCAGCAGTTGCAATTCGAAGCTGACCTGTATGATTATAGAACGAACTCTATATTGCATATCACCGCTGACCCTATCACTCTGTATACGGCAGATAAGGGCGCAGATACCTATGGTATGGGCATTCGGGAAGATACTGATATATCATATAACCCATTCCTTGACAAACTGGCACTCTATGAATATAAGGTTGCTAATAATATCATAGCTGCATCTACGGAAGCAAGAAACGCTTGCTTTGACGGCAATCAGTATGAATGTCACATTCCGATTGATGTATATAAGTCTAAGGATAGAATTACAAGCGGATTTACAGTTGAGCTATATCGTGGAACGACTAAGATGTCTACTTCGTCTGCCACAAGCCCTAATGAGGTTATATCTATCTCCACATCAGAGATTGTGCTTGACCTTAGACTTGTAGAGAAGAATAATTATACCATCAAGGCGGTAATAAACGGCAAGGCTGTTGCTCAGTTCCAATTTTCCGCTTCTAGGTTCTATCCTTCTTTCAATCAGCCTAAGTTCATGGTATGCAATGATATAGAATGGGGTAAGATATACAGAAGCAACAAGGCTATTTTGGAGTACAACGGAAGGGTCGTTGAATACCCTAACCGCATCGTAGAATTGCAATGGCATACCGAAGCAACTAACGGTAATATCGTTACAAGTAAGTCGTGGCAAGAGGGAAATTCATGCTACTTCTCAATCAAGGAGTCTGGTCTTGGCGATGTTGAGAGCGATTATCTTGAAGAACAGATAGAATACGGACAGAGACCTGCCAACGACTATCTCCTTGATGAAGATAGCAATTACCTGATTGATGAGGATGGCAATCCGTTGATTGATTAATATGTATAATTAAAAAATATAAGATATGGGTGTTAAATTGACAGAAAAGAAGCTTGTGTCGGCAATGAATCCCGACCAAACCTTCTTGATTGTAGTAGATGGAGCTCTTCGCAGATTAAGTCTCGGAGACCTTCAGAAAATGATGGGTAACAATATCTTCTACCCATCAATCACATTGGAGCAGTCTTCTAATCCAAAATTCGCTCTGCCAACGCCTTTCATGGCTGATATGTATCAGAGGGCAATGGGTGGTTATATGATGAAGGTAGTAAGCGGTAAGGTGTATGCTGCAAAGCTTGATCCTAGCAGCTGGGAGTTCTTTGCTGACGGAACAAAGGTGGATGATGCGTCTAAGTATGAGACGATGGTTCATGTTCCCGATTGTCATTTCAAGGCTGATAACAAGACCATGCAATTTGGCGGACTGTTTCCTATCGCAGGCGGCAAGACTTTCGATTCGTCAAACTGGGTAGGTGCATACAAAATGTATGTGGATGCAAGCGGTGTTGGTCATTCAAGACCTAACGTTGCTCCTTCGCATTCAAGAACGATGAGCGCATTTTTGTCTTGCGCGCAAAAGCTTGGTTCTAATTTCGGTCTTGCAAACTACGGATTTCAATGTCTCATAGAAGCTTTGGAACAAGTAAGTTTCGGTGACCTTAATACACAATCTGTAATTGGAGCGGGATTCCAGCATTCTAAATGGGAAGCTTGTCGTGATGTACATATGGGTAAGTGTATCTCTCTCGGTGATGGCAGCGGTAAGGTACTCTATAATGATGCTACTCTAGGCGACCAATATCCTGTTAAGCTGTTTGGCTTCGAAGATTTATGGGGCAAGTTATGGGAGTTCCGACCAGGAATCCGATTTTATATGGATGGCGATACGAGATATGCTGTTGTCTATAGCGGAAACCGAGTAAGCAATACAGCAGATGGAAGGAAGTTTACTATTCAATCATCTGCTAATGGAGAGTTTATCACACGCAAGACGCTAGGCGCACATTGGGATGCCTTTCCGCAAGCAGTAGGAGGCAGTGACAGTACGTACTACTGCGATGGATTCTGGGCGTCGACTAGTGGCGATCTGCTGTTCGTTGGGGGTTTCGCTTCCGACGGGTCGCGATGCGGTCTTTCGTCCGCGGCCTCGGACCACGGTTTCTCGTCCTCGAGGACGAGCATCGGCGCTCGCTTGGCTTTCTACGGAAACCCGATAATCGTGAGCGGCTCGGAGCTCATGGCGATGTGAGACAACGCCTAGCGTTGGCTGCACATCTGCTAGTGAGCTAGACAGAAATAGAGAATTAATAAAAATAATATAAAACGCAAGATTGAAACTGGAAAGTTGAAATCTCCTTTTAATAGGATTCGCAGAAGCACAAAAATATAAACAACCCAATTCCGTGCGATAAGATTTTCTACAACCATGGAGTGGGTGAAGAAAAGGTGATACATCATGGATCTGCTGAACGTTGGGGGTAACGCTAACAACAGGTCGCAATGCGGTCTTTCGTACGCGAACTCGAACAACGGTTTCTCGAACTCGAGGACGAACATCGGCGCTCGCTTGAATTACTACACAAGATTTCTATTTTTAGAATGACGATATAATTTACACTGTTCCTCGCAAGTCGTAGAGCTACGAGATAGCTTGGACGAGAGAGCACATGATTGAACCTGTCTCGATGGAGGGATATTTTATCCCGACAGAGCAAAGATAAAAGGCGTTGGGTATGAGTGGTTGGGTATGTCCGACTACAACAGAGTCCCCTCTCGCAAGTAAGCAATGCAGTTGTACGCATATACCGAAAGCCAGTGAGCCGAGAGTGTAGAAAGCCTATTGAGAAAAAGCGATTTTTGAAATATTGGTTGAAATATAAAAATGACGGACACACAAGAGCTGGCGTATAAGCGCAAGGCTAAACTTCGCAAGAAGCATAGAAAGGTCAGAGTGTATCTTGTTAGTGATATGACTAACCTCAATATAGCGGTTAAGAAATCACGCAAGGGAAAGGAAGGAAAGAAGGGCGTAGTTATATTCGATAAAGACTATAACGGAAACCTTCTGAGATTACAGAGGAGTCTTATAGATGGAACTTACAAGACTAGCGAAGGTCACGATTGTATGAGACGATGCCCTTGCGGTAAGGTAAGAAAGCTGCATAAGCTTCCGTACTATCCAGACCATGTTGAGCAGCATGCCTTGATGCAAATTCTGATGCCTCACCTTATAAGAGCTCTCTATATTGAGAGTGGAGCAAGTGTAAAAGGCAGAGGAATGATTTATGCGAAGCGCAGAACGGAACGTTGGATAGATGAAAATAAGTCATGTGGAAGATTGTATTACTGCAAACTTGACTTTATAAAGTTCTATGAGAACGTAGACCAGCAAGAGATATATGAATCTCTATGTGATTTCTTTACCGATGAAGGTATCAGAAGACTTCTGTATGAAGTTATTTTCGCTCTTCCTAAAGGTTTAGGGATTGGTCTGTATCCTATTCAGACTCTCACCAACTTCTATATGAGCATTTTATGTAGATTGGTATGTAGGAAGTTTGATGTTAAGGTAGAGATATATTGTGATGATGTTATTATCTTGGGTAGAAACGAGAAAGAAGTATGGAAAGCTGTGAACTTCATCAAGAAATATGCACATGATGTGATGCACCAGGAGTTGCATAGCAATATCGGAATGCAGATAATTGATGATACTCATTTCCTTGATTTCGTAGGATACCGTTTTTATTTCAACCATACATTGTTAAGAAAGCGCATGAAGGAGAAATTCAAAAAGAAGATACACAACCTTAAAAATCCTATGAGGAGATACCAAGTAGCTATGAGCTACAAGGGTTGGTTGATGCACTGCGATGGTTTTAATCTTTGGAAAATGATAACAAAAATGAATAGTTTTGATGATTTTAAGATGCCGCAGATTGAGGACAGAGATGCCAACGGCAAGAGAATGTTCGAAGGTCAGAGAATGAGTGCAAGCTACTTTGCCGAGAGAACTATTGTTTTCCTTGATGTTGAATTTGATGTAGATAGCAAGGTTCATAAGTCAGGGAAGAGCAATGTTGTTAGCGTTGAGGAGAATGGACAGAAGTTTAAGTTCTTTACTAACAACAAGAAACTCGTTGAGCAGTTGCAATGGTGCTCAGACAATGATAAATTCCCGTTCCTGGGAAAGTTGCGTAGAATGAATCAGAGCGGCAACCCTGATTTCAGAATCGTAGGAACAAAAGCATAAATGTAATATTAAAAAAGAAAGGATATTATCATGGAAATTAGAAAGTCTACATTTGATTACACCCCTAGTCTGATTGAGTATGAGGGTAATTTCGTCCGCATCAATTTTGATGTTGAGAAGATTGAGTTAGCAAGTGGCACGGATATTAACAGTAACGGAAGTAAGAATACTACTACCCGAATGGCTTATTCTGCATACGTTGTGCGTATCGAGCAGCCTGTGGAGCGAGGTAAGGTTGTTGATGCAATCGTCTCATCCGCTTATCCGACAGATAAGATGCAAGCTATCATCAATAACCATTTCGCTAACCTTGCCAAAATTGCGGATGGGAAAAAGCTCGATGCCGATGATGAGGAACACGAAGCTGAGTATGAAGCTATGCAGGAGTGGCGCACGAAGGCGAAGGCTGTAGCTACTGATGTTATAGACAATTATATCAGTACTCATTAAAAGGAGGATAATAGCCTATGAAAAAGGTAGTACATCTTTTTGCCTCGCAGCGTGTCAACCGCAAGGCACGTACTGACAATGAAGAGGTATTCAGAGAGAAAGTAACGCTCATTACCAACAAGCAGATGAGTATCGGTCAGCTTGCAGACTTCTCTCAGTTGGTTAAGGATTTTGCTGCGGCAGGTATTGTTATTAGCGGAAATCAAGTTGCTATTAAGGGCGATAAGGTAACTATATACAATAAAGATGAAGTTGCTCTCTTTGCCCAAGATGGCAAGCTCAATGCTAACCTGATTGATGCTGATAAAATCGAGGTAAAGCACCTTTGGGCGAAGTCTGAGGATGGAATTACCAAGGTGGGATATTTCGGCAACTACGAGATTGACGCGTGCAAAGTGAATAATGCCAATGCTCCGTTGTTTGTTGGTGCTGATACGGCAGCTAAATCTCCATTCTATGTTACCAATGAAGGGCACATGGTATCTACAAGCGCTACACTTGGCTGTTTCTTGTTGGATAAAACGAGTCTCAGATATATATCTGGATACGATGATGAAGAGCCTGGTTTCGCCTTATACAATAACTTTATGTTGTTTCGTGAATATAGCAGAACTTTAAATCCAAATACGCATACATGGAAATCGGAAAGAAAAAGGACGGTTTGGCTTGGAGAGTATCGAACTACTTACCAATTACCAGCATTATTGAGTAACCTTTTAATAGATGATAGCTTTTCCGCAGATGATGATACTCTGAAGTCAGGTATACGTATTTCTGTAACAGGGTGCAATGATAAGTATCAGTACGAAGATAACAGGTATAACGGAGTCTTTCAGAGTAAAGTATATGGAAACTTTGCGATATATGCAGAACATGGCATGTATGCCGGATTTAGACCGATGACCAGGACAATAAATAGAAGTATGGAGTTAACGGATATGGATTGTTTCGTTATAGTAACAAAAGGCGTAACTATTACACTTCCAGCGAAACCTCAGAGAGGTCAATATTATAAGTTTTTACAAACTGGTGACAACTTTGTTATTAAATCATCACTTAATAATATGTTTTGGTACGGAGTTGGTAAAAATAGCTTCACTTCGGGTGCATTAAACCAGACAACAGAATTAATATATGATGGTAGTAATTGGAACGTAAATTGGTTTATAGGGAAATAGCAATATAATTATTAAAAGGTAAGAAATATGAAAAAGAATTTCAATGTTCCCTTCAAAAATTGGAAGGGTGAGGTGATAGTATCACCAGTTAAGAATGAGAATGGAGAGGAAACCTACAAGCCTCAGATTATTGGTGATATTGTAGGCAAGGTACTCTTCGAAGTGATAGACCGCCAAGATATGCAGCTATCGGGCGAAGAAAAGCTACGTGCTTATCGGGTAGCCTGCAAGATAGGCAAGGATGCAGAGAACGTAGACATCGAAGCCGAGGATATTATTCTTATCAAGAAGATTCTCTGTCCTGTCATGGCTGTAGGTGGATATGGTCAGATAGTTGATTTGCTCGAAGGATAAGAACATACAAGGCGGTTTACCACATGGTGACCGCCTATTTCTTTTATCGCCCGTCAGGGGAAATATGGTGCATCAAAGCCACGAAAAGATGGAATTAAATCACTAAGATAGCCATCTACGTTTCCTTCGTTCCTCTTCTGCTTGCGTTACTAGACCTTTTGGCATTCTAACAGCAAATGGAAGTTTGTTAAAATTAGAATGGTTTATATCGTTTTCCCAATAATCGGTTATAGGAATGATACTTTCCTTGTTAAGTTCTAATGCTTCCTCAACAGACAAAGGATTGGATACTTTCTCCTTCATCGTCATTTGGCTTCTGTCTCTGAATGGCATCTTTGTCTTCATAATCTTAATGTTTTAATTTCTGCCGCAAAGTTACGAAAATAATCTGAAAGTGCAATGTTTTTGTTACCAAAAAAAACGATAAAATGGTAACAAGATTTGGCAACAAAACTTTCAGATTGTTACTTTTTATAAAGTTTAACACAGAAATATTCTCATTTCCGCTGGTTTTGTGCAAAAGAGTGTAACTTTGCAACATCATTTAATTTAAATCAATGAATTATGAACAATTAGCTATAGACAAAAGGAGGTTTATTAATATGACACTAGAACAAGAAGCCGAAGTCCAACGGTTGATAAAGGACATTGATGTGACGGAGCTGATGGATATGCTTAAGAAGCATGGTAATCGGTATAGCAGGAGAATATTAAAGTTCTTCCGCTGGTTCTGCAAGTATGTGCCTATCATTATTATGTTCTTCCACGCATACGGCATTTGGGAGTTCTCTCAGCATCCACGTGAGATGTTTATCCCATATAATGAAAATATGCCTTGCTATATCTTTATTTATTTCATGGTTTACGTCCTGCCGATGGTGACGATACTGGCAAGTAGATTTTTCTTCTTGTGCCAGTGGTATCGCATTCCATTTATGTACTACTTAGGCATCAATGCGGCTCATATTGTAGAGTGGAGTTGGTACACAACTAAAGATATGGTGGATTCCTGCTTTACTGTCATGGTCGTGACAACTATATTCTATTTGTATAGCTTTGCTAGAATGTTTGTTAATGATACGAAACTAGGACGTAAAATTTGTGCATAAGATATGGGAAAGATATTGAATTATAAGATACTCGGCACGGCTTTAAAGTCGCTCAGTGATGCTTGTTTCAAGGCAGACGAGCAACAGAGAAATGGTGAGAAGGTCACCGCTTGCGGAATGAGCGATGATGACCTGGATAGATTGTGTGACATCATACCAGATATGCTCAACCCGATGCTATCTACCGAGGAAGTTAAGGAGAAACTGCACGTTTCTGATGCTACA
>OHAC01003781.1_pt1 | contig 10222 bp, 6 predicted proteins | sample 1577051 | NCBI WGS metagenome assembly OHAC01 (sample SAMEA3541499, study PRJEB24748) | human gut metagenome | biome: human gut; feature: human-associated habitat; material: faeces | place: China | collected 2012 | reverse complement strand
ACACTCATCTCATCCAGTTTTTCCCGGGTGAGTGTGCTGTGAACTTGCGGAGGAACACAGCACACTCACCCGGGAAAAACTGGATGAGATGAGTGTTTCCGTAGAAGAACGGAGAAAGGAGCAGGAGAGCTGTGCTTCAAGCGCGGAGGCGGCACTGGAACTGGCAAATGAGAAAGAAAAGCAGCTGAAGGAAGCGTTGGAGCGGCTGTTCGGACATTTGCAGGAGCATGGATGTGAGATTCTGGAAGCAGTGGAACTGGCACTGGCAGAAGCCGTGGTACAGGATGAAATGCAGCAGTTGAAAGAACAGGAACAACAGTTAAATGCAGAGGTTGCAAAACTGAAACAGGCACAGCGTCATCTTCAGGAGGCAGAGGAAGAGACAGAGAAGCTGGAAACACAGTATAAAGCAGCACAGCAGAAAGAACAGGAAATCCATGTTGCTCTGGAAGGCAATCGTGCGGTATTAAAGCAGCTGCAGAGGGAACAGAGTTATACGTCCAGAGAAGCTGCACAGGCAGAGCTAGACCTTGCAAAAAAAGAAAAGGAACAGGCAGAACGTGCATATGAAGAAGCTTCCAAGGAGGCGAAGCGGGCGGGAAAAGCACGGGATGAAGCACAGGCACTGCAGAAGCGTTACCGGCAAGACCTTCCGAAGCAAAAGGAACAGGCGTTACAGTGCCGGCAAAAATATGAGGCACGGATGGCTGCCTTTGGTCTGACCACGGAACAGTGGCAGGCTGTTACACAACAGTATACACGCGAAGAGGCGGATCTGTTTCAGGAAAAACTAGATGCTCATAAAGCGCAACAGGCGCAGGCACAGGGACGTTATACTTCTGCGAAGGAACAGATCGGAGCCCAGGGAAAACCGGATCTGGAAGTATTGCAGCAAAACCTGCAAGAGGCAGAACAGGTGTGGAAAAGCCGGCAGGAAGAGCGGGAGCAGTGGGGCACCTATGCCCGTGTCAACAGTGAAAGCTATGCCCGTCTGATGCCGAAAATGGAAGAACGCGGACAGATTCTGAAGGAGCATCAGCAGATCAGTGACCTGTATCAGCGGTTGTCCGGAAATATCAGCGGATTCCGTATGGACCTGGAGACTTTTGTACAGCGACAGTATCTGGAACGGATCCTGTATGCCGCCAACCGGCGTTTCCTGGAAATGTCGGCAGGACAGTTTGAATTGCGGATGTATGATCTGGATAAGGCCGGTGAGGGAAAAAATCACGGACTAGATCTGATGGTATATTCCGCTGTGACGGGAAAAGTACGGGAAGTGCGTACCCTGTCCGGTGGAGAATCCTTTATGGCGGCACTGTCTCTGGCACTTGGAATGGCAGATCAGATCCAGGAGAGTTCTGCTGCGATCCATCTGGATGTAATGTTTATTGATGAGGGGTTCGGATCACTGGATGAACATTCGCGCAATCAGGCAGTCCGCGTATTGCAGGAAATGGCGGGCGGCAGTAAACTTATCGGTATTATTTCCCATGTGACAGAGCTGAAGCAGGAGATTGATGACCAGCTTCTGGTCATCAAGGATGAAAGCGGAAGCCATGTGCGCTGGCAGATCAGCTGATCAATGTGGCATATGATATGAGATGACAGAACGGTCCGTTGCGGTTTTGACTTTGTATAGCATGGATGGAAAACACCGCAGCTTCCAGGAACAGGTTGAAAAACAGCCCGATTATCGGTATGATGTAAGAAATGAGATTATAATTAATAATGATACTATGATCTTTGAGGAGGAATACAACGTGAAAGTTTTAATGTTAAATGGAGGTACGAAAGCAAATGGAAATACCTATGCATCTTTGCTGGAAATAGGCAGACAGCTGGAAAAAGAAGGGATTGAGTATGAAATTTTCCAGATGGGCGGGGAACCGGTCAGAGACTGTCTGGGCTGCGGTCAGTGTACAGAGAACGGCTGTGTGTTTGCAGATGACAAAGTAAATGAGTTTGTTGCAAAAGCAAAAGAAGCAGATGGGTTTGTATTTGGTACACCGGTGTATTATGCACATCCAAGTGGAAGAGTGATGTCCTTCCTGGACCGGGCATTTTACAGCAGCGGAAGTGCTGCATTCGCATTTAAACCGGGTGCATCTGTGGCAGTAGCACGCCGTGGCGGAACCACAGCATCTTTTGATGCCATGAATAAATATTTTGGAATCTGTCAGATGCCGGTAGCAGGTTCTACTTACTGGAATCAGGTGCACGGAGCTGTTCCGGGAGAAGCCTGTCAGGATGAAGAAGGTATGCAGACCATGCGGAATCTTGCGCGTAATCTGGCGTGGATGATGAAATGTTTTGCAGCAGGAAAAGCAGCCGGAGTGGAACTGCCACAGACGGAGCGGGATTATAAGACGAATTTTATCCGTTAAGCAGAACCGTATGGTTATGCTGGTAATGTAAAAGGTGGGGCATATGGCAATATTAGGAATTGATCTTGGAACAACCAACTCTTTGGGGGCAGTATATCGAAATGGGAAAGTGGAACTGATACCGAATCGTTTCGGTTCTTTTTTGACGCCAAGTGTGGTAAGTGTCATGGAGGATGGCAGCGTGGCAGTTGGTCAGATTGCAAAGGAGCGTCTGATCACACATCCGAAAGATACCGCTGCTTCTTTTAAAAAGAAGATGGGAACGACACAGAACTATGTGCTGGGCGGGCGGAATTTTCTGCCGGAAGAGCTGTCTGGATTTGTGATCAGTGCTATCGTGGAAGATGCCAGAAATTACCTGCAGGAGGATGTGGAAGATGTTATTATCTCTGTGCCGGCATATTTTCATGACAAACAACGAGTGGCAACAAAACGGGCAGGGGCTCTGGCCGGTGTAATGGTAAAACGAATTATCAATGAACCAAGTGCTGCAGCACTTGCATCTTATTTTGATACCAGACAGGAACAGTTGTTTCTTGTTTTTGACTTTGGCGGAGGTACGCTGGATGTTTCTATCGTGGATTGTTTTGACACAATGGTGGAGATTCTTGCAGTTTCCGGAGATAATCATCTCGGTGGAGATGATTTTAATGAAGCCATTGCCGGTGGTTTCCTGAAAGAACATCAGTTGCAGCAGAAATGTCTGAGTGAAACAGAGTATGCCATTTTATTGCGTCAGGCAGAAAAGTGTAAAATTGCTTTGTCTACATTGTCGGAAACTAAAATGACGGCTGTAATCGGTGGTCAGACTTATCAGAGTGTGTATACAAATGAGCGTGTGATGAGAGAAAGTTCTGGTATCTGGAAACGCATGCAGCGCGTGCTTCGACATGCCCTGCAGGATGGCAGAGTGAGTCTTGAGGAGATCGATGCGGTAATTTTAGCGGGCGGATCCGGGAAAATGCCGTTGGTGCAATCTTATATGGAACAGCTGTTTGATCAGACGCCACTGGTAACCGGGTTCAGTGATCAGCTGATCGCCCGTGGGCTTGGTCTTGTCTGCGGTGTGATGGAACGAAAAGATGAGGTCAGGGATTATGTACTGACAGATATCTGTCCGTTTACGCTGGGAACCAGTGTAAATAATGATGCGGATCATCAGCACCCTTATATGAGTGCGATCATTGAGCGGAATACTGTGCTGCCCTGTTCGCGGGTGCAGCGGTATTATACGGTGTCGGATTATCAGTCCGAGGTAAAGGTTGATATCCGGCAGGGGGAGGAACCTTATGCGGAGGATAATCTGCAGCTGGGAGTGCTCAAGGTACCGATTCCGAAAAAGAAAAAAGGGGAAGAATGCATTGATATCCGTTTTACTTATGACATTAATGGCATTCTGGAAGTGGAGGTAACGGTTGTTTCCAACGGAAAGAAGGTTTCAAAAATCCTGTCACAGAATATGGATGAAAAAGAAATTGAAAAGCGGATGCAGCAGTTACAGAAACTGAAAATTCATCCAAAGGATATGACAGAAAACAGGTTGATGAAGGAACGGTTGCAGGTTCTTTTTGAAGAATCACTTCCGGAGACAAGGGAGAGGATTCTCTCTTATATTGAGTATTTTGATCAGATTCTTGCCAGTCAGGATCCACGCAGGATCCGACGTTATCGGGAATTACTGGAACAGGTCATTGCTTCCCTGGAAACATATGACCCTTTCGAAGGAATGTTGGAATTCCCTGAGTGGAAGGAAGAAGATGAAGGTGAAGGCGGATCGGAATAGATAGGGAACCCGATATACAGACAAAAGTGAAAACCAAAAGAAAGCAGAGATATATGGAGGAATAAGAAATGGATAAAGCTCAGGCCTATGCCGTTTTACGCATAGAACCGGGATGTACCCAGGAAGAAATCAAAAAAGCGTATGCAGCGCTGTCCAGACAATATCATCCAGAGGAATATCCGGAAGAATTTCAACAGATTCATGATGCATATAGAATGCTGCGCAGACAGGAACAACGGCAGCATACAATACACCCGGTTACTGTTACAGGAACAAAAGAAGCAGATTCACAATTAGGAGATGTAACAGAGGAAGCAGATCTACAATCAGCGGATATTAATGCATTAGAGGAAACAGAGTTACAACCGGTTGAGGTCAACGTGACAGAGGAAGCTGATCCGGAAACAAGTTCCGGCGTGTCTGCAGAACAGGAATTGGAAGAACAAACAGAAAATCCAGAGCAATCGGAAGCTGTTCCACAGTATGATTTTGATGAAGTGATAGAAGAAGAACAGCGTGAGGAAGAGCAGAAACAGATTTATTTTATCCAGAAAGCATTGATAGAAATGGAAATGCTGCTGAAACCACAATATTGCAATAAGGTGAAACTGTTTCAGGAATATTTTCGAAAAGCAGAGTACCAGGAGATCCTGAAACAGCCGGTATATATGGGAATGTTTGCAGAACTTTTGGAAAATAGCCGGCTTAAGCCGGTAATTTACGATCATATCATTGATTATTACCGGTTTCGCGGTCTGAATCCGGAGGATATGTATGAAGGAGCAGCAAAGCTTTATCGTGTACTGGATGAAAAACGTGGTATGAAGAAAAAGAAAACAGGAACATTGCAGACCGTTATATTGGTCGGAGCGGTGGCAGGAGTTCGTGCAGGAACACGTTCTGTATCATCTGATTCCGGCGCAGGAAAGCTGTTTGGTTTTCTGGCTGTTCTGGTAATTGTGATCGCATTGATGATTCTGCTCTATCGTCAGCTGTATAAGAATCATTCCAGTCTGTTTGCACAGGCAATCACTGCGGTGCTTCTGACGGTTTCACAGTTTATTGTATTGATGGGAGATTTCTATACACCGTTGATGGGGACGGATGCGGGAACCGGTCTGGCTGTGATTTTGTTTTTACTGGGTGGTGTCTGGATGATTGGTGTTGGGATTGCTGCGGTTGTAAAAAAACTGCTGTCTTTGAAAAAATAGTTAAAAATGTTTCAATGAAAGGGCGTGTGAAAAACGGAACATTTTTCATGCACCCTTTTTATCTTTTTGAACGCAGAATAAGCATTCCTCCGCTTCAAGTGCGTAGAGCACTAAGCGATGGGTAAGGGGGGGATGCTTATGTCAGTGGGAGTTAAAAGCTCCCACTGACAGGTCGCAAAGCGACTGCGTTCATGAGCAAGTAGCAAAAGCGGATTGCGAATGTCCGATTTACACGGAAAAAGCTCAATACAAATGCAAATAAACTGACAATACTTAATAAAATGAAAATATGACAGAAAAGTATTGACAAATAAGTGGAGATGCGTTACTATAATCTCAACAAAAGAACTAAGAAACAGAGGTACAGACCAATGAAATGAGAATGGAAAATTCATAATTTAAGAACAGGAGGTATAGTCCAAAAGGAACATAAACAATAAATTTATAATCTGAGAAAGTTGAAGGTGTAGACAATGAAATTACTGGAAATTCATTAAAAGCCCGGTCGGAAGGAAAATTATCGATCGGGCTTAAATTTTGTCTTTTTACACATCTGCAAGAATCATTGCAAAATATCCCCATTCCCAATACAGGGATTCAAAACTGTTTTCCAGATACTCATAAATATCATCATCATCATAGCCGGTCATGCGCGTCAGAATGACAATGGCATCACGGATATCGTTGTATGTCAGGGTATGCTCACCGGAAAGCAGCCAGGACAGAAAAATGCTGTATCGAATGGCTGCGTATTCCATTCCAATCCATTGCAGATGAATCAGCATGCCGTTCAGATCATTGTCCGGAAGCAGAAGATCTGCGAAAATTTCATTGGACAGAAATGCCCGCAGCAGAGGTGCGTGCTTGTCCCAGTGCGCTCGGAACAGTTTCCATTTTTGAGACAGATCAGCCGGATAACTATTTGTGGAAATGCTGCCGGCAAGATCCAGAAGCGGTGTCAGAAATTCCTCATAAAGACCTTCTTTCTGGTAATTGACAGCCAGATCCTGTAGCAGTTCATTACATTCATACAGCATGTCTTCCGTAGAAAACTCCATGTTAGTAATGGCAGCCGAAAGTTGTGTCTGGGTTTCGGTGGAAAAGTAGTCTGCCAGTAAGATCCCGGACAGAGCAGTTGTCGGAAGTTCAGACAATATATAAAAGCTTTCCAATAATGACAGCTCCGGGCTGTAATCCGGACATTGTACAATCTGAAGAATGTGATCCCGTACTTGAAACAGAATCTGTTCTTCCGGGGAAAGCGTGACAATCTCAGAAATTTTTGGAAACAGAAGTTGTGGCTGCATCTGCCAGAGATCCAGAACCGCAGGGCAGCCAGGCATCAGAGAGGCTTCTGTATGGGTGGCGAAATGGTGATATTCGCGCGGAAACATTGTGCAGGTTTCAGAAAGAATGTCATCTCCGTGATGCAGAACAAGACGGCAGAGTTTATTTTTGCATAGAAAAGGACATTTTTTTTCCTCATTCAGAGTAATCATATGCTGGTGTTCTCTGAGAGATGTGTAATCAGACAGCACTTTGTGCAGGTATGGCATATCATTTGGGGGTGCTGTATGGCACCAGCGGTCATAGGTCGTGTCATCAACGCCAATGTTCCATTCCTGACAGCAGGTGATGGGACATTTGTCTGCAATGCAGATAAAATTTTTATAATAGCTCGGGTAATATGTTTTCATAATCAGTAAACTCTTTCTAAATAACTGTCTGTATTGTAACATAATAATAGACAAAAATGTATCTGAAAAAGGAGGAGGTACTCATATTAAAACAGGTGATTTTCTGAGCTAAGACCTTATGATATAAGGAATTTCCAGGTTTTGTGCAATTTGTACAGGCAAGAAAAAAGTGGAAAAATCAGGATTGACAGCGCACAGACAGCTCACTATACTGAGGATACATCAAAATCACAGGCATGAAACATTCTGTTTTCTATCTGCCTGTACGGATATTCTATCTGTTATATATATCCGATCTGCATCCATGAATGCAGATAATTCTTTAATCTGGCCGGTTTGGCAGCAACAACCCATTTTTGATGAAGTGAAAAACGAAGGAAAATGCGAATGTCCGCTTTACTATCAGGATAACTGGATCGTATTTTCGAAACCGAAGGAACGAGGTGAACACATATGTAATTATAACTGACATAAATAAAAGTGAAAATCGCATATAAGAGCGGAAAGAAATGAAAATTTGACATTCTGTATCGACGAAAAAAGGAGAGACAGAATAAAAACAGAAAGAAAAAGAGGAACTAGAATGAAGAAAAAACAGTTAATGATTATGCTTGGAGCCATGACCCTTGCACTGCTTCTTGGTACTGCTCCAGTGGTACAGAATGTGGCAGCGGCGGGACTTCCTGTCTCAATCAGCCAGAAAGCAAAGCAGGATGCACTGGAGCATGCTGATATTATTGACACTCTGAAAAAAGGATCTGTTGCTATCCGAAAATATGATATGACAGCAGCACAGGCAGCAGGAGATTATTCGGAGGATATGTATGTGGCAACAGGAGAAAAAGATACGGTGGCTGAACAGAAACTGGCAGATTATGCCATGGAAGGTGTGCAGTTTTCCTGTCTGAGAGTAGGTAATATTGAGACACACAGTGTTCAGAAAGGAACAGAGACATCCGTGGAACTGATCTATGAGATTCCGGAAAAACTGGCAGATATTTTGAAACTGATGAAGGAAAATGCGGTTGATATGAGCAAAGAGGGGGAGGCATATCCCTGCCACAATACCGGTGTGTTGCATTATACCGGACAGCAGATTTCAGATGCACTGGAAGCTATTTTAAAAGCGGATGAAGTAGCTGCGAAAAATGCGTTAGAGAACTATTTGTATGATTATGGGACATTGGATGCCACTACAGATCAAAAGGCAGCTTCCGGTGTTTGTAACCTGCCAAAGACAGATAGAAACGGTTATACCTATTTGGACAATCTGGAACTCGGTCTGTATCTGTTTGTGGAAACAGAAGTGCCGGAACAGGTGACCGACACGGTTAATCCATGGTTTGTGCAGCTTCCATTTACCAGTGCAGACGGAGATATGTGGCAGTATGATATGAATGTTTATCCTAAAAACCAAAGTGGGAATCCGACCCTAGACAAAAGTGTCAGAAACGCATACAGCAATACATTATCTGTAAATGAACAGGTGCCTTCCGGGACAGATAAAAATACAAGTGTCCACGCAGGAGAAGCGTATATAGCTGGAAATGATTCTGAGGCATTGATCGTATACAACCGGGAAGCGCAGAGTGCAGATCTGACAGATGCTGCTTATGTGGCAAACCGTGGAGGTTATACAGCAGATGGAGTGACAGCAGGCAAAGACGGCAGTGGATACAGTACGGATTATATGTACCGGGATACGACTACGGCATCTGAAGGAGATCTGCTGGATTATATTCTGGTCTCTAAATTGCCGCATATTACGTCAGAAGCTACATTCCTGAGTGAATATACATTTCAGGATACATTATCCGGAGGAATTACATACAACAAAGATGTGAAAATTGCATTTTATGACAATGCCATGGATGCAAATGCAAATAATACGAAAAATGCAAAGGTACTGTGGAATCTGAATTCAGGGGATTATACACAGCATTATGTGGATGTGACCGTTACGAACCCGGATACGGGAGTACAGAATGCAGATGGTTCCACACGGTTGACGGTAGCATTGACAGAAGATGGTTTGCGGGCAGTGAACGGTGTGGATGCAGCAGGAAAACAGATAGAAAGCCTGTCGGATTACTATATGGTTGTGTACTATACAGCGACGGTTAAGTCCGATGCATCAGTTGTACTTGGAGATGAAGGAAATCCAAATCATGTAAATCTGGTCTGGAGTCGTACTTCAGATGGATATTATAACATGCTGGAGGATCAGAATTATGTATATACATACGGCCTGGATCTGACCAAGACCTTTTCCGACCAGAAAGGAAAGTTTGAGCATGTAAAATTCAAACTGTACAACAGTACAGATGGTTATTATGTCATGGCAGAAAAATCAACAACAGAGGATGGCGTGTATTACGTTGTCGGAAAGACAGTCAATGAGGAGCAGGCCACTGAATTTATACCAAATGCAGACAGCGGGAAACTGCTTGTAAATGGGGCAGAAGCAGACAGCTATCAATTGACAGAGATTGCCACGGATAAGGGATATCATCTGCTCAAAGATCAGATTAAAATCGATATTTCCGCGACAGATCGTGATATTATCGCATCGGTTGCCGGGGTGACCGGAATGGATGCAGCAGCAGTTGAGGCTGTTGTGAATCATTATCAGGGTGGAATTTATGATGAAAATGGAAATCTGGTTACTGCGCAGCGGGATGAATTAACAGGGGCTATGGCTGGAGGACCGGCATTGGAATCTGCCAATGGAAGAACGATCGGAAAGACAGATCTGTATGTCGGAACGATTCAGAATGCATTTGCAAAAATAGATGATAAGGATGCGCTTATGACAGATCAGAATCAGGCGGTATTACTTACTGTGAACAATACAAAAGAATTTTTGCTTCCGCAGACCGGTGGAAAAGGGCTTTATCTGATAACAATTGTGGGTGTTATTTCAGTGGCAGGCGGCTGCTATCTTGTAACACGAAAAAGAGAAAAAGCAAAGATGTAAATGAAAAAGATGTTGGGGTTAAAAGATGCCTTACGAATTGTTCCGTACTTCGTACTCTCCCAATTCTACTCAATATTCGCATATCGTGAAGCTGACGCTCCACTTTTATGCTCATATCGGGGCGGGTCATTAAGCCATAAAACCACTCCTGTGCAAGCACATCGTGG
>OHAC01003776.1_pt1 | contig 10233 bp, 9 predicted proteins | sample 1577051 | NCBI WGS metagenome assembly OHAC01 (sample SAMEA3541499, study PRJEB24748) | human gut metagenome | biome: human gut; feature: human-associated habitat; material: faeces | place: China | collected 2012 | reverse complement strand
TGCTCGAAAGAAAAACAGGAATTTCAAAGGTTTTTCAGAATAAATTTAAAAAATATGTATGAAAAGCATCATATTCTTTTGAATATCTGCGAATTTTTTTACATAATTCATATTGAAAAAAATTAAAATGTGTAATACAATAATACTCACGAGCGCTGCATAGGCAAAGCAAAATGCATGTAGTGAACGGAATACGCATACGAGTTTGCATGAAAACTGTATAACGGTGAAGCACAAAACTGTATAGACTGAGGAGGCTGCATATTATGAAAGCATATAAGGATATGACCAGAGAAGAGCTTTTTGCTGAGAAGGAAAAGCTTGAAGCGATGTATCAGGATTACAAGGGACAGAATTTAGCACTTAACATGTCCAGAGGTAAGCCGTCAGCATCACAGCTTGATCTGTCCAAGGGAATGATGGACGTGCTTAGGTCTGATTCGAATCTGACATGTGAGGATGGTACCGATTGCCGTCATTACGGTGTCCTCGATGGAATCCCAGAGGCAAAGCGTCTGTTAGGTGGCATGATAGGTGCAAAGCCAGAGCAGGTAATTGTATATGGCAACTCCAGTCTGAATGTTATGTATGATACAGTTGCAAGAGCAATGACTCATGGAGTTATGGGAAGTACACCATGGTGTAAGCTTGATAAGGTAAAATTCCTCTGTCCTGTTCCGGGATATGACAGACACTTCGCAATTACAGAGCATTTCGGAATTGAGATGATCAATATTCCGATGACATCGGAAGGACCGGATATGGATCTGGTAGAAGAACTGGTAAATAATGATCCTGCAGTAAAAGGAATCTGGTGTGTTCCGAAATATTCTAATCCACAGGGAATCACGTACTCAGATGAGACAGTCTTCCGTTTTGCAAATCTGAAACCGGCAGCAGAAGATTTCCGTATTTTCTGGGACAATGCCTACTGTGTTCACCATCTGTACGAGGACAAGCAGGATTATCTGCTGGAGATTTTGATGGAGTGTAAAAAAGCAGGAAATCCGGATATGGTCTATAAGTTCTCATCTACATCCAAGATCAGTTTTCCTGGATCAGGAATTGCAGCAATGGCTGCATCAGATGCGAACCTGAAAGATATCCGTAATATGATGAAGGTACAGACGATTGGACATGACAAGGTAAACCAGCTTCGTCATGTAAGATTCTTTAAAGATATCCACGGAATCGTGGAGCATATGAAGAAGCATGCTGATATTTTAAGACCGAAGTTTGAAACGGTACTGGAAGTACTGGACAAAGAACTTGGCGGACTGGAGATTGGTTCATGGATCGCACCAAGGGGAGGTTATTTTATCTCCTTTGACGCACTGGATGGATGTGCAAAGGCGATCGTGGCAAAGGCAAAAGAAGCGGGTGTAGTGCTGACCGGTGCAGGAGCTACGTTCCCTTACGGAAAAGATCCTCATGACAGCAATATCCGTATCGCTCCGTCTTATCCGACTCCGGAGGAACTTGAGATGGCAGCAGATATTTTTGTACTGAGTGTGAAGCTGGTAAGTATTGATAAGATTCTGGAAGAAAAATAATTGAAGCAGAACAGATAAGAAAAAGAAAAGTGTCGCTTTCCGATCCGCAGAGGATGATCCTCCGGAAAAGAAAGTGGCACTTTTTAAATCCTGTCTGACAGTGAAATTCTATCGGATAATTAAAGTTTATCAGATAATTGTTAAAGTCTGTCAGACAGTTAAATTCTACCAGATACCGAGAATGTGCTGCATCATAAGACTGACAAAAGCAATGCCGATCCAGCAGCAGAATCCGGTGAGAATAGGTTTCATTCCGGTCCTGACGAGCTTGACAATATTCGTATTCAGACCGATTGCGGACATTGCCATGATGATCAGAAATTTGCTCAGTTCTTTCAACGGGGCGGTTACACCGGCAGGAAGATGAAAGATGGTTGTGGCAACCGATGCAAGAACGAAAAACAGTACGAACATCGGAAAGGCACGTTTCAGACTGAAAGAAGATCCTTCGGTATTTTTGGATTTCCGGCTTTTGTAAATGGCGAGGACTAATGTGATCGGGATGATCGCAAGTGTTCTTGTCATTTTTACGATTGCAGCAGCTTCCAGTGTATTGCTTGCATGGATTCCGTCCCAGGCGGTAGCAGCGGCAGTGACAGAAGAGGTATCATTGATGGCGGTTCCTGCAAACAATCCGAATCCTTCATTTGTCAGACCAAGGGCAGCTCCGAGTGAAGGAAAGACGAGGGCGGCAATGACGTTGAACAGGAAAATAACGGAGATAGACTGGGCAATCTCTTCATCATCAGCTCCGATGACCGGTGCAGTAGCTGCAATGGCACTTCCTCCGCAGATAGATGAACCGACACCGACCAGAACTGCACTGTTGGAATTGATATGCAATATTTTATACATAATAAAAGCAATTACCAGTGATGTAGTGATGGTGGAAAGAATGATCGGGAGAGACTGCTTCCCTTTTGCCAGAATTTCTGTGAGATTCATTCCGAATCCAAGGAATACAACGGCTGTCTGCAGGATCTTTTTGGATGTAAAATTAATTCCCGGTGAAAAGACGGTTTTATCGGTCAGGATCAGGGTAACGATCATACCGATCAGAATAGAAAAGACCGGACCGCCGACAACGGGGACAGCCTTTCCGAGCAGCCATGATGGAATGGCAATCAGCAGGCATAAGAGCAGGCCTGCACCATTTTTCTTAAAAAAGTTCATAAAATATTCCTCCTGTGTTTTATGTAATAAAAATCTTCAGTCAGCGATAACGATAGATTCCTGTCTACAGATACTGTAGCCAGCAATTACTATAGCACATCCGGATGAGAATTGGAAATGATATCTCTTTATAAAAAAACAAAATTATGGTATGATTCTGAACGGAAAGTATTTATGCCGGAAGATATCAAAAATTATTTCCGCGATGATGTATATGATATAAAGGGGCAGAAAGAGTTATGGTAAAAGGTGTTATATTTGATGTAGATGGAGTTCTTCTGAACTCCATGCCTGTATGGGAGAATCTCGGTGAACTCTATTTACAGAAATTCGGGATCCAGGCAGAAAAAGATTTAAGTGAGATTCTATATGAAATGAGTCTGAAAGAAGCAGCGGAGTATCTGATTTCTCATTACGGACTGAAGCAGACCGTGGAAGAGGTTACAAAGGGGATTGTAAAGGAAGTAGAGCAGTTTTATGTGGAAAAAGTGCCTCTGAAAGAGGGAGTACGTGAATATCTGAAAGAATTGAAAGAACGGAAGATCCCGATGGTGATCGCCACTTCCGGTGACCGGAAGAATGCAGAGGCAGCATTGAAAAGACTGAAAGTTTTTTCTTATTTTGAAGGAATTTTTACGGCTTCAGAGATCGGAAGTGGAAAGAATCAGCCGGATCTGTATTTCGCAGCGGCACTTCAACTGGATACAGATCCGGGGCAGACCTGGGTCTTTGAGGATGCATGGCATGCAATCAGAACGGCAAAGAGTGCGGGATTTAAGACGGTCGCAGTCTATGATAAGGCGAACGATAAAAATCTGGGACAAATCTGGAATCATGCGGATATTTATCTGCCGGATCTGTTGAATTTCAATGAGTTCTGGAGCAGGGCATCTGAAATGTGAAAAAGAGAAAATCGTTGTGCTTCTGCAAGGCTTGTTATAGAAAAGGCTTGTCATTCTGTAAAGCTTCCTATAGAATGAAAGAGATGCAAATGAAAGGAATGGAGTAAAATAAATGGACGGGTCTATGTTTATTGGAACATGGTGGGCTTTGATTCCACCGCTTCTCGCAATTATACTTGCGTTTATCACAAAGGAGGTATACAGCTCCTTATTTATCGGAGTAGCCGTAGGAGCACTCCTTTACAGTGGATTCCACCCGTGGGATTCATTTGTTAATTTTTTTGAGATCATGAAGAACAGTATGAATCTGAATATTCTTATTTTTGATGTACTGTTGGGAATGATCATTGTACTGATGGCAAAATCGGGAGGTTCTGCTGCTTATGGAAAATGGGCGGGAACAAAGATCAGAACCAAGCGGAGTGCCTTACTTGCGACGATGGGACTGGGTGTCCTGATTTTTGTAGATGACTATTTTAACTGCCTGACAGTCGGATCGGTAATGCGTCCGGTCACAGATCAGCAGAAAGTTTCGAGAGCAAAACTTGCCTATATCATTGATGCAACGGCAGCTCCGGTGTGCATTATTGCACCGATCTCAAGCTGGGCTGCTGCAGTGAACTCGTATGTGCCTGCAGATGCAGGGATCAGCGGTTTTCAGTTGTTTTTGCGTACTATCCCGTATAACCTGTATGCGATCCTTACACTGGTGATGGTATTTTTTATCTGTTTTACGGGCTTTGATTTCGGACTGATGAAAAAGCATGAAGAAAATGCGGCGAAGGGTGACTTATTTACCAGCGGTGGTGATGAATTTGAGCAGGTGTCTGAGGATGAAGTGAACCCGGGCGGTAAAGTGATGGATTTAGTACTTCCGGTTGCGGTGCTAATTGTTTCTGCGATCGGAGCAATGATCTATACCGGTTATCTTGGCGGAGCGAAAGACATTATCACTGCATTTTCCGGCTGTGATGCAGAAACCAGTCTGATTTTCGCAACGATGGTGACGATCTTCTTTATGATGCTTCTGTATCTTCCGAGAAAGGTTGTAGATTTTAAAGGGTTTATGGAAAGTCTGGTAGAAGGCTTTAAGCTGATGATCCCGGCGATTACGATCCTGATCTTTGCGTGGTCACTGAAAGGAATCGGAGATGCAATGGGACTGGCTGAATTTGTAGGCGGTATCGTGGGAGAGAATGCTTCAGCAAGTATTTTCATCCCGGTAGTATTATTTGCAGTTGCGATTTTCCTGTCTTTTTCAACAGGTACCTCCTGGGGGACATTTGCGATCCTTGTTCCGATCGCAACAGGAATGTTTGCAGGAAATACCAGTCTGGAGATGATGATCATTTCTGTATCAGCAGTTCTTGCGGGTGCAGTGTGCGGGGATCATGTTTCACCGATCTCAGATACAACGGTTATGTCTTCCGCAGGGGCTCAGAGTAATCATCTGAATCATGTATCCACGCAGATGCAGTATGCGGCGATTGTGGCAGGTGTATGTATGGTTGGATATATTATTGCGGCACTTACGAAAATATGGTGGCTGACACTGGGAATCAGTCTACTGATCCTTTTGGCAATCCTGATGGGAATGAAGATCGTTCTTTCTAAAAGGCAGGCAGCATAAGATGATAAAAATTGAAGTACCATACCTTGATCAGAGTCATTATTATCCCACAGGATGTGAAAGCGTATCGACCGTGATGCTTTTGCAGTATCTTGGCTACAGGGTGAGTGTGGATGAGTTTATCCGGGATTATCTGAAGCAGGATTCATTTGAAGAACGCAGGGGTGATCTATATGGACCGGATCCGCGACATTGTTTTTGTGGAAGTCCCTATGATGCGGAATCCTATGGATGCTATGCTCCGGTCATCGTGGAGTCTTTAAATCGGATTTTTGAAGAAAAAGCAGTGGCTGAAAAGTTGCAGCAGCAGACAGAAACGGAGAAAAATATTCATTATCGTGCAGTTGATGAATCGGGAAAGACGGCAGAGCAGCTTGTAGAGCGATATGTCAGCAAAGGAATGCCGGTCATTTTCTGGGCATGTATCAATATGCGTGAACCGAAGACCGGACCAGTCTGGAAGCTGAAAGAGACGGGGGAGACCTTTACGTGGATTTCCAATGAGCATTGTATGCTGTTGGTCGGAGCGGATGAGGAAAATTATTACTTTAATGATCCATATGATGGTCATGGTGTGATCGGTTATCCAAAGGCTCTTGTGGAGGATCGGCATCAGGCACAGCACATGCAGGCAGTTGCAGTTGTGAAGATCCTGGAAAATGACTGCGAAAAGAGAAAGCCGGGAACAGAGACACTCTGAAGTACAGAGTGTAGATCTGTTCCCGGCTTTTTTGCCAGGTATACGACAAAAAGATATACTGCCGTTTTTAATCGGCAAAAGTTACACCTGCTTTATAAAAGCTGGATTCCGCCGGCAGCAGCTTTTTCTGCTACGTCATCCGGCCAAAGAGAAGACTGGACTTCTCCGATATGAGCTTTTCTCAGATAATACATACAGATACGTGACTGACCGATTCCACCACCTACAGTATAAGGCAGTTCACCGTTCAACAGAGCCTTCTGGAATGGCAGTTCAGCACGTTCTTCACATCTGGCTTCTTTTAACTGGTTTTTAAGGGAAACTTCATCTACACGGATTCCCATAGAGGAAAGTTCCAGTCCCATGTCGAGAACCGGATAGTAAACGATGATATCTCCATTTAACTCCCAGTCATCATAGTCCGGTGCACGTCCGTCGTGCTTCTCACCGGATGCAAGAAGTCCGCCAATCTTGGAAATAAATACCGCTCCCTTTTCTTTGGCAATCTTTGTCTCACGTTCTTTTGTGGAAAGATCAGGATAAAGATCTTCTAATTCCTGAGAGGTGATGAAGAAAATATCATCCGGAAGAAGAGGTTCGATGTAATTGTATCTTCTGGATATGTAATCTTCTGTATCCTTCAGTGCCACATAAACCTTGCGGACGGTATACTCCAGGGTTTCCATGTTGCGTTCTTCCTTGGAGATAACTTTCTCCCAGTCCCACTGGTCTACATAGAGAGAGTGGATGTTGTCGGTATCCTCGTCTCTGCGGATGGCACTCATATCAGTATAGAGTCCTTCCCCTGAGTGGAATCCATAATGCTTCAGTGCATATCTTTTCCATTTCGCAAGAGAATGGACGATCTCTGCTGCAGCATCATTCTGTTCTTTAATTCCAAAAGAAACCGGACGTTCTACTCCATTTAAGTTATCGTTCAGCCCGGATTCAGGACGGACGAAAAGAGGAGCGGAAACGCGGGTCAGATGCAGATTCTTTGCAAGTGCACGTTCAAAATGATCTTTTACTTCCTTGATGGCAACTTCCGTTTCACGGATCGTGAGCGGAGAGGTATAGCCTTCAGGAATTTTTAACTGTTCCATATGATTTCTCCTTTATATGATTCAATGTCTGCGATTGTCAACAGCATTCCTCTTTATTTTAAAGGGAGAGATATTATAAGTCAATTATCTTGTATTATAATGTGAAAATTGCTAAAATATATAACAGGGAATGTCTTCAGATCAGAAGAGGTAACAAAGGGGAAAAGAATCGCAGAAGAACGAAGGTGGAGTATATGAATATGAAAATGATTGTGGATTCGATCGGAAATTTTGATTTTAATGTACTGCTGGCAGGGTTTAATGACAGCTCTCATGTGCTGACTCAGGTAGAATTGATCTCACTGATCGTATTAGGCGTGTTAGGAATTGGAATCTGCCTGACCGGGTGGAAATTTGTCAGAGTGTGGGCAGTTATATTCGGCTTTGTATCTGGAACTGTCGGTGGAGCGGCAGCAGCATATTTCGCGGGACTTGCTGTGGATTACATATGGATTCCGGGACTGGTAGTGGGAGTAATTCTGACCGCATTAAGTATATGGAAGAAAAAAGTGGGCGGTTTTTGGTTATGCTGGCTGATGACAGCACTGGTGGGAGTCCATCTTCTGAAACCGGACAGTGTGATTCTGTGGGGAGTCTGTATCGGTGTCGGTCTGCTTGTAGCAGTAGTCTTTATTTGGTTTTCAAGCATTGTTACGATTTTTGTCACTTCCATTTTTGGCGGTATGGTTACAGGAAGCTGTATTTATTATCTGATTCCTGTAAATATGAGATGGATCCATATTGTATTATGCATAGTGGCAGCGGTACTCGGAGTGTGGATTCAGATGCTCATGGAATCGGGTAAGCAGAAAAAGAGCAATCTGAAGACAGCGGAAAAGATCCGTGAAAATAATTCTACAGAAAATGATGTGGAACGAGCAAGAAACTGGATCGATGAAGTAGAAGAGGATGACCAGATGGTGGAAGAGGACCAGATGGAAAAGGAAGACGCATCTGAAGTGGAGGAAGAGGAGTATTATTTTGATGAAGAAGATTCCACGATAGAAGAAGATTATTATTTGGATGAGGAAGCCCCTGAGACAGAGGAAGAAGGGGATTTGGATGAGGAAGACCCTGAGACAGAGGAAGACGAGTATTTGGATGAGGAAGACTCTGAAATAGACGAAGATTACTATTTGGATGACGAAGATCCTGAAATAGATGAAGATTACTATTTGGATGACGAAGATCCTGAAATAGAGGATGAGGACTATTATGACGAGGATGAATCAGGGGAAGAATAACAGGTATGGAAGTGGATTCTTTCAGAAAAGGAGGCTGTGCGTATGAAGATTGATATGCATTGTCATGTAAAAGAAGGCTCAATAGACAGCAGAGTCGGGATTGAAGAGTATATTGAAATTCTGAAGAAAAAGGGATTCCAGGGAATGGTAATCACGGATCATGATACGTATAACGGATACCGTTACTGGAAAGAGAATATCAAAGGAAAGAAGCATACAGATTTTGTTGTACTGAAAGGGATTGAATATGATACGCGTGATGCGGGTCATATCCTGGTGATCATGCCGGAAGGAGTTAAGATCCGTCTGCTGGAAATGCGGGGAATGCCGCTGGCGTTGTTGATCGATCTGGTTCATCGTAATGGCGGAGTTCTTGGACCTGCACATCCATGCGGTGAAAAGTATATGAGTTTTACGCATGCAAGAAAATTCTACCAGTCACCGGAGATTATCAAGCGTTTTGATTTTGTAGAGGGATTTAACAGTTGTGAGACAACGGAGTCCAATGCCGGAGCGATGAAGCTTGCAAAGAAATATGGAAAGCTGACAACCGGAGGAAGTGACTCCCATAAAAGTGAATGTGTAGGTCGGGGGTATACGATCCTGCCTGAACCGGTCAGTTGTGAGACGGAGCTGATCTCCCTGATCCATAAAAAGACTCCGCTAAAAACAGGTGGAGTACTTTACAACAAGACGACGAAAGAGAAGATCGGAAAGATCAACAAATTCCTGGTATACTCATTCTGGGTCTATAATAAAAGTGGTGAATTGTTAAAGCGTCATGGCAGAAATAAAAAAATGGAAGAGGAGCATCCATTTGATCCGATCGACCCGATCGAATTATATTATCATCCGTAATACGTTCCGCATGGAAAGGAATAAAAGAGTCAGAAAAACTGGAAATACAGAAGCGGCTTCAGTGTAAGCCGCTTCTGTATTTTCCGGGAGTAGTTCCATATTTTCTTTTAAAAAGCCGGTTGAAGTAAGAAAGGTGTTCAAAGCCACATTCTTCAGCAATCGTAAGAACGGAGTCGGAAGAATTTTTCAGTTTCTGTCCGGCAATCGTAAGTCGGTAGTCATTCAGATATTCGATAAAACCGGTTCCCATATGAAGTTTAAAAAATTTCATAAAATGTGATTTACTGTAATAAGTGAGAGCGGCCATATCTTCAATGGAGACTGGTTCAGTATAATGTTCTTCTACATATCTGAGGACAAGCTTCATTTTTTCGAGAGATTTTAACCGGGGAGAAGAGGCGTGTTCCTTTTTTTTCTGATTTGAGATCAGAATGTAAAAGAACTGAAAAAGATAACCTTTTAATGCAAGTTGCCATCCGTCAGGACGGGTTTCGCATAACAGGTCAATCTGACAAATACACTCAGTAAGCTGTCCATGGCAGGGGACGGCAGGAGTAAAAAAAATCTCTACAGGAACAGAACCTGACATAAGAGGACGGAGAAACTGCGTGGCACAGAGATCATTGTCCCCGGAGATGAGAAGTTCGGGAAGTAAAAGGATATTTTCGTATTCCATGGAATCGGATTCATGTTGTTCGATGGAATGAAGACAGCCCGGACGGATAAAAATGATGTCTCCTGCATTGACGATCTTTTTCTGAAAATCGACTGAGATCAGACCATGCCCTTTTTTTATAACAATCAGTTCCAGTTCGTCGTGCCAGTGAAGCGGGACGCGGGTAAAATCCAGTGGAATGGAACAAGGATAAGTATTGTATGGAAATTCTGCAGTTGTGTGCTGCTTGGTTTCGTGATAATTCTGATAATTATTGATCTGCAAATAAATCTGCTCCTTTCAGAGTGGTTCATGGATGAGCGACAGGATCGACTCACATAATGCCTGCTTATACAATAGAATGATGTCGGGGTCAAAAGCCCCCGACTTTGATGCCTACGGATTGCTCCGTGCT
>OHAC01003758.1_pt1 | contig 10270 bp, 9 predicted proteins | sample 1577051 | NCBI WGS metagenome assembly OHAC01 (sample SAMEA3541499, study PRJEB24748) | human gut metagenome | biome: human gut; feature: human-associated habitat; material: faeces | place: China | collected 2012 | reverse complement strand
GCTCCCTGATCGCAGGTATCGGACCTGGTATCGGTGAAGGTAACGCCGTAGCAAAAGCTCTTGAGGCCATCGGCCGTCAGCCGGAGTGCAAAGGTGACGTGACTTCCACCATGCTCCTGGGCTGTGCCATCGCTGAGACCACCGGTATTTACGGTTTCGTAACCGGCCTTCTTCTGATCTTCGTAGCTCCGGGAATGTTCATGAACTTCCTGAGTTAAGCATACCAGGGGACAAAGTTCAAAAAGTTGTTCGTGCTTACACGATAAAGCGTTTGAACTTGGGACCCGCCAAACAGCTACACAGACAGAACAAGGTTTGGAGGCCATAAATATGCAGGTACAGGATTTAGTAGGCATTGTGCCATGGACCTTCGTAGCCACGATCTTAAACCTCTTTATTCAGGTTTATCTCATCAAGCGTTTCCTTTTCAAGCCCATCAATGAAATCCTGGAAAAACGCAAGGCCCACGCCGACGCGGAGATCCAGGATGCCACAAAGGCCAAAGAAGAAGCGCAGGCCATGAAGGCGGAATACGAAGAAAACATGCAGAATGCCAAAAACAAGGCCAGTGAGATCCTTACTACCGCCCAGAAAACGGCTGCCATCCAGAGCGAGGAAATGCTCCGGGAGGCATCCAGACAGGCCGCTGCCCTGAAAGAAAAAGCCGAAGCTGACATCGTTCAGGAGAAACGCAAGGCCGTCAACGAACTGAAAGACGAAATCGGCGGCATGGCCATGGAGATCGCCGGCAAAGTCATCGAACGGGAAGTAAACGAAAAGGATCATGCGAAACTCATCGATGATTTCATCTCACAGGTAGATGAAACCGCAGACAGAAATGCAGGTGATATTTCATGACACAGGCAGCCAGAGTCTATGGAGAAAGCATGTACGCCCTCGCCCTTGAGGAAGGGCTTACCGGCGAGATCCTGGAGGAAATGAAAGTCATCCGTACTCTTTTCCAGGAAAATCCGGATTATGTTCATCTTCTTTCAGAGCCGTCCATTCCGGGAAACGAGCGCATCGATCTCATCGAGGCCGCTTTCGGAAATCAGGCAGAAAGATATCTGGTCAATTTTATAAAGCTTCTCTGTGAACGAAATCTTCTTCGGGAATTCGGCGGCTGCTGCGACGAATATGCCCGGCGCTACAACCGTGACAACGGTATCGCCGAGGCAACGGCGACTAGTGCGGTTCCCATGACAGAGGCACAGGCAGAAGCACTGAAACAGAAATTAGAAAAACTCAGCGGGAAAAAGATTTCCCTGAGTCTTAAAACAGATCCTTCTCTCCTCGGCGGCGTGCGCGTGGAGCTGGAGGGCAAAGAGCTGGACGGAACCGTAAAAGGCCGCCTCGACGGACTTTCCCGGAAACTGGACAGCCTGACACTGTAATCGGATGTTCAGTCATTCAAAAATGAAAATCCATCCTATTGCAAACAAGTTTGCATAGTCTGTTTTTTCATTTTGCTGATGCTCTGAACTGTTAAACTATATAAAAGGATGGAAATGGAACCATGCAATTAAAACCTGAAGAAATATCCAAGGTCATCCGCAGCCAGATCAAATATTATGATAACGCCATCCACCAGAACGAGACCGGAACCATCCTGATGGTGGGCGATGGTATCGCCCGGGCCAGCGGTCTTATCAACTGTATGGCTGGCGAGCTTCTGGAATTTGAAGACGGAAGCTACGGCATGGCGCAGAACCTGGAAGAAAACAGCGTCTCCATCGTACTGTTCGGAGACGGTGAAAAGATCGGCGAAGGCCAGAGCGTCAAGAGAACCGGAAAAGTCGTTTCCGTTCCCGTCGGCGACGCCCTCATTGGCCGTGTCGTCAACGCACTGGGACAGCCCATCGACGGCGCAGGCCCCATCGTGGCAGACGAGTACCGCGCCATTGAAAGCCCGGCCCCGGGTATCTGTGAACGGCGTTCCGTTCATGAACCTCTCCAGACCGGTATCAAGGCCATCGACTCCATGATCCCCATCGGCCGCGGCCAGCGTGAGCTCATCATCGGCGACCGTCAGACCGGTAAAACCGCCATCGCTGCGGACACCATCATCAACCAGAAGGGCAAAGATGTGATCTGCATCTACGTCGCCATCGGCCAGAAACGTTCCACCGTGGCCGCTCTTGTGGAAAATCTCGCCAAAAACGGCGCCATGGACTACACCACCGTTGTAGCGGCTACTGCTTCCGAGGCCAGCCCTCTGCAGTACATTTCTCCCTACTCCGGCTGTGCCATGGGCGAATATTTCATGTATAAAGGAAAGAACGTGCTCATCATCTACGATGATCTGAGTAAGCATGCGGTGGCTTACCGTGCTCTTTCTCTTCTGATCCGCCGTCCGCCCGGCCGTGAGGCTTATCCGGGTGACGTTTTCTACCTTCATTCCAGACTGCTGGAGAGGGCTGCAAAGCTGGATGACGCCCACGGCGGCGGCTCCATGACCGCGCTTCCCATCATTGAGACCCAGGCGGGAGACGTTTCCGCGTACATTCCCACCAACGTGATTTCCATCACCGACGGTCAGATCTTCCTGGAGACCGAGCTTTTCCACTCCGGCGTTATGCCTGCGGTAAACCCGGGTATCTCCGTTTCCCGAGTAGGAGGAAACGCCCAGATCAAGGCCATGAAGAAGGTAGCCGGAACCCTGAAGCTGATCTACTCCCAGTACCGCGAGCTCCAGAGCTTCGCCCAGTTCGGTTCCGATCTGGACGCCGACACCAAGGCCCGTCTGGAACAGGGCGCCCGTATCGTGGAAGTCCTGAAGCAGAATCAGAACTCACCGGTTCCCGTGGAAAAACAGGTAGCCATCTTCTACGCCGTCACGAAAGGAATTCTCTCCGCAGTGAAGGTTTCCGACGTTCACGACTATGAGATGGGCCTTTACACCTACCTCGACACCGACGCGGAGGGCGCTGCCGTGATGCAGACCATCCGTTCCACCGGAAAACTCGAGGAAGAGACGGAAAATCAGCTGAAAACGGTACTTGATACCTATACGAAGCAGTTCCTGGATTCGAAACCTGTATAACAGGGTCTCAAACTCAAAAAGCCGTTCGTGCTTGCACGGTAAGGCTTTTGAGCTTGAGACCCGCCAACGCGGAGCAGAGACCTTGCATGAGCTGCTTCGCAGCGAAGCAATTCATAGCTATACATCAACCACTATACAGGAGGAATCACTTATGGCTGCAAATATGAAATCCGTAAAACTTCGGATCAAGAGTGTGGAAAACACCATGCAGATCACCAAGGCCATGGAACTGGTGGCCTCCTCCAAACTCCGGAAAGCCAAAGAAAGGGCAGACACCTGCCGCCCTTACTTCCGTGAGCTCCATCAGACTCTGGTGGACATCGCAGAAGGCAACCTGGATTTTTCCTCCATTTATGCCCGGAAATCCTCCAGCGAAAAGTACTGCTACATCGTCATCGCCGGAGACCGCGGCCTGGCTGGCGGCTATAACGTCAACCTCTTCAAATACCTGGAGGAAGCCAGTGCCGGACAGGATTTCGTCGTCCTGCCCATCGGAAAAAAGGCTGTGGAATACGCCCACAGAAGAAAGCTTCCGATCCTCACCGAGGAATTTGCCGAGATCGCGGAGATTTCCGTGGCAGACTGCTTTGAAATGGCGAGCCTTCTCTGCTCTGCCTTCAAAAAAGGAGAATTCGGACACATCGAGCTCTGCTTTACGAGCTTTGTCTCCATGCTCTCTCAGGTGCCGGAAGTCTTTTCCATGCTTCCCCTGACAGATCTCACCGATCATGAGAAATCTGCAGAGGGTAAAAAAATCCGGAATCTGATCTGGTATGAGCCCAACGAGGTGGAAGTCTTTAACGCCATCGTTCCGGAGTATCTGGCAGGCCTCATTTACGGCGGTGTCTGCGAAAGCGTTGCCAGCGAGCTGGCCGCCCGCCGTACCGCCATGGAAGCCGCCACCAGCAATGCGGAGGATATGATCGATAAACTGAATCTTTACTACAACAGAGCCCGTCAGGCCAGCATCACCCAGGAGATCACCGAGATCGTTGGCGGTGCGGAAGGACTCTAAAAAAGGAGATCAACAATGACTGAAAAACATGTTGGCGAGGTAGTACAGGTCATCGGCCCGGTTCTGGATATCCGGTTCGCCCACGATGAACTGCCTGCCCTTCTCAACGCCATTGAGATTGACAATAATGGCTCCCGGCTGGTAGCGGAGGTGGCCCAGCAGACCGGTGACAACACCGTACGCTGCATCGCCATGAACTCCACCGACGGACTGGTCCGCGGAGCAAAAGCCCTGGATACCGGCGGCCCCATCAAGGTACCCGTGGGTGAGGAATGCCTGGGAAGAGTTTTCAACCTTCTGGGCGATCCCGTGGACAACATGCCCGCTCCCGAAGCAAAAGAGCACTGGGCGATCCATCGTCCGGCTCCCGCTTACGAGGAGCAGATGCCCGCGACCGAAATCCTGGAGACCGGTATCAAGGTCGTAGACCTGATCTGCCCCTACGCAAAGGGCGGTAAAATCGGTCTTTTCGGAGGAGCCGGCGTAGGAAAAACCGTCCTTATCATGGAGCTGATCCACAACGTAGCCACCGCTCACGGCGGACTGTCCGTATTTACCGGCGTTGGCGAGCGTACCCGTGAAGGAAACGACCTTTACAATGAGATGAAAGAAAGCGGCGTTATCGACAAGACCGCCCTGGTTTACGGTCAGATGAACGAACCCCCCGGAGCCCGTATGCGTGTGGGCCTTTCCGGACTTACCATGGCGGAGTATTTCCGTGATGAGAAAAACCAGGACGTGCTTCTTTTCATTGACAATATCTTCCGTTTCACACAGGCTGGTTCTGAGGTATCCGCGCTTCTTGGACGTATGCCGTCCGCAGTAGGATATCAGCCGACACTGGCAACTGAAATGGGTAACTTACAGGAGAGGATCACTTCTACACGTAGGGGTTCCATCACATCTGTACAGGCCGTTTATGTGCCAGCCGATGACCTTACAGACCCTGCTCCGGCAACAACTTTCTCACATCTGGATGCTACGACTGTACTTTCCCGTGAGATCTCCAGCCAGGGTATTTACCCGGCAGTAGATCCGCTGGATTCCACAAGCCGTATCCTTTCACCTGAGATCGTTGGCAAAGAGCATTATGAGATCGCGAGATCTGTACAGCGTGTGCTTCAGCGTTACAAAGAACTTCAGGATATCATCGCCATCATGGGTATGGATGAACTTTCTGAGGAAGACAAGCGTACGGTAAACCGTGCACGTAAAGTTCAGAGATATCTGTCACAGAGTTTCTCTGTAGCAGAACAGTTCACAGGTATGCCTGGTAAATATGTTCCGCTGAAAGAAACCTTAAGAGGCTTCAGGATGATCCTTGACGGCGAATGCGATGACATCCCGGAGAGCTACTTCCTGTTTGCAGGAACCATCGATGAAGTATTCGAAAAAGCTAAGAAACAGTAAAGGAGGTGGCTTATGAGTACCTTCCCTTTACGGATCGGAACACCGGACGGACTGCTTTTTGAGGGCGATGTGGAGCGTGTGGTCTGCAGAAGCATCGGCGGCGATATCGCGATTCTTGCAAGACACTGTAACTTCTGTACCGCTCTTGGAATGGGTGAAGCCAGCGTAGTCATGGCAGATGGAAACAGACGGACTGCAGCCTGCATCGGCGGAATGCTTTCTGTCATGAACGGAACCTGCCGTCTTCTCGCAACCACCTGGGAGTGGAAAGAAGACATCGACGCAGAGCGTGCACAGGCAGCGAAGAAACGCGCCGAAGAAATGATCGCCAAGGGCGGTCTCACCGACCAGGAATACAAGATGGCATCAGCAAAGCTTCAAAGAGCACTGGTGCGTCTGAGTGTAAAAGAGTAATTACAGGGAGCGATGTTGATAGGAGCATCGCTCCTTTTTTGGACTGCAGTGCAAAAGATGTATTTACGGATTCGACATAAAGTGCTATGATGTGTTTCACTATCATACTGCAGGTTCAATCCGGACGCAGGAAAGAAGGAGTGGGATTTTATGAAATCTACTACGGTAGAAGGCAGGGCAAAGACGAAGAATGGAGTCACCAGGCTTGTTTTTTCGGTAATATGTATCCTGCTGGAAGTAATATTTATTATTTTAATGTTTACAAAGCTCAACAGATATGCAGAGGCAGTCAATCTTCTTACGAGAGTTGTGGGCGTGATCGTTATTTTGAACATGTATGCATCACCGGTTACCTCGACGATCAAAGTGCCATGGATCCTTCTGATCCTCATGTTCCCGATCATGGGACTTGGATTGTATCTTCTGGTCGGTCTGAACGGTGGTACCGAAAAGATGAGGAGGCGTTATCAGAAAATCGACGAACAGCTTTTGCCGCTGCTCCCGGAGAACAGAAAGATTCAGGAAAAACTACTGCAGAAAATTCCAAGAGCCGGAAATATTTCTTCCTATATCCACAGAAATGCTGCGTATCCGGTGTATCAGAATACAGATGTGACCTATTTTGATGAGGCGGCAAAGGGACTGGAAGCACAGCTTCAGGATCTGGCCAAAGCGGAGCAGTTTATCTTTATGGAATACCATGCAATTGAGGATGCCGAGGCCTGGCACCGGATTCAGCAGGTGCTGGAAGACCGTGTAAAGGCAGGTGTGGAGGTCAGGGTATTCTATGACGATATGGGCTCGATTGGTTTTATTAATACAGACTTTACCAAAAAGATGGAAGCAGTCGGAATCCGCTGTCGTGTATTTAATCCGTTTATGCCAGGTCTGAATCTGTTTCTGAACAACCGTGATCACCGAAAGATCACCGTGATCGACGGCAAAGTCGGATTTACAGGCGGATATAACCTTGCGAATGAATATTTCAATCTGACACACCCTTACGGACAGTGGAAGGATACGGGCATCCGTCTGGAGGGCGATGCGGTGCGTTCTCTGACAGTGACTTTCCTTGAGATGTGGAATGCAGTTAACGACAAGGATGAGAATGACACGGATTTTGCCCGGTTTTTGCTGGAATATCCGTATAAAGCACAGCAGACTGGATTTGTTCAGCCATATGCGGACAGCCCATTGGATGGCGAAAAGGTGGGAGAAGAAGTTTACATCAGCATGGTGAACAAGGCAGAAAAATACTGCTGGTTTATGACACCATATCTGATCATTACCGATGAGATGGCACATGCAATGACTCTTGCCGCAAAACGAGGCGTAGATGTAAGGATCATCACGCCGGGCATTCCGGACAAAAAACTGATCTACAGTGTCACCCGGTCTTTTTATCACGAACTGGTCAAAGACGGCGTGCGGATCTACGAATGGACACCGGGGTTCTGTCATGCAAAAATGAGTGTTGCAGATGACTGTATGGCAACCTGCGGAACCATCAATCTGGATTACCGAAGCCTGTATCATCATTTCGAAAACGGATGTTTTATGACAGACTGTGATGTGGTTCTGGACATCCGAAATGACCTGCAGGAGAAAATGAAAGAATGCCGTGAAGTCACCGAAAAATACCGTACTGGCCGCAGTGCATATCTTCGCCTGAGCCAGCTGCTTATGAGACTGTTTGCGGGATTATTATAGGAAAAAGGCGTGAGAGATATACTTGTTAGCATTGACTCACCGGGTATGTATAAAGTAAAATAAAAACATATAAAACGTAGAATATGAAGAAATAAATAAAAACAGAACAGACTCTGACGGCAAGGAATTTCATCCGAGCGGGAATAGTTGTTAATGTGAAATCTACAGATTGCTGTGAATGAAATAAACAGTAATATTTACAGGACTTCTCTACCCTGACGGTGGAGGAGTCTTTTTGCATTTATGGAGATTTTTTACAGAGAATACAGGGTCTGTTATGAAACAGGGAGGGGATTTACGAATGCTGAAAGTAGCAATTTATGGAAAGGGCGGTATCGGAAAATCAACCGTGACATCCAATCTGGCAGCGGCTTTTGCATCCATGGGGAAGAAAGTCATCCAGATCGGCTGTGATCCGAAAGCAGATTCTACGATCAATCTGCTTGGTGGTGAACCACTTCGCCCGGTGATGAATTACATGCGTGAAGAGGACGAGGAACCAGAGAAACTTGAGGACATTTCAAAAGAAGGATTTGGCGGTGTTCTCTGTATTGAGACAGGCGGTCCGACACCGGGACTTGGCTGTGCAGGAAGAGGAATTATAGCAACTTTTCAGCTACTGGAAGACCTGAGGTTATTTGAAACCTATCAGCCGGATGTTGTGCTTTATGATGTGCTTGGCGATGTAGTCTGTGGTGGTTTTGCAGCACCGATCCGTGAGGGATATGCGGAAAAAGTTCTGATCGTAACCTCTGGAGAGAAGATGGCACTGTATGCAGCAAACAACATTTCCAGTGCTGTACGGAACTTCGAAGACAGAAGTTATGCGAGAGTTTTTGGCATTGTCCTGAATCATCGAAACGTTGAAAACGAAACTGAAAAAGTGCAGGCGTTTGCACAGAAAAGCAATATTCCGATCGTAGGTGAAATACCAAGAAGCGATGAAATCATCCGATGGGAAGACCAGGGCAAGACCGTGATCGAAGGAGATGCAGGATCTGAGATCAGCAGACGTTTTTTTGACCTGGCAGAAATGCTTTTGAAAGCAGAGGAAGAAGAATGAGCAGAGCCTATTATTGTACAGTAGAAGAATTAAATGAGCGTGGGAGGGACAATATTCCGGACCAGTTCAGATCAAATATGCACCTGATCTACAGCTCTCCGGCGACACTTGCCTTTAACTCTCCGGGAGCAGAAGGATTCGGAGTTAAGAGAGCCGGACTTGCTGTTCCGGATTCGATCATGCTGATCGTGGCACCGGGATGCTGCGGACGAAATACATCCCTGATCAGCTCCATGCGCGAATATGACAATCGATTTTTTTATCTGATGATGGATGAGACAGATATCGTGACAGGACGTCATCTCAAGAAAATACCAAAAGCAGTAGAAGAAATCTGTAACAGCCTGGATAAGAAACCATCTGTTGTGATGATCTGCATTACCTGTGTAGATGCACTTCTTGGCACAGATATGGAGCGTGTCTGCCGTAAAGCGGAGGAGAAGACCGGACTTCCGGTGCGTCCATGTTATATGTATGCATTGACCAGAGAGGGACGGAAACCACCGATGGTACATGTGCGACAGTCTTTATATTCTCTTCTTGAGCCGACAAAAAAGAAAGGAAATGTCGTCAATCTTCTGGGATTTTTCTCGCCGCTTGTGGATGACTGTGAGCTGTATGATCTGCTTCACAGTGCAGGGATCAAGACGATCCACGAGATATCCAGATGCAGAGATTTCGAAGAATATAAGACCATGTCGGAGGCGAATTTCAATCTGGTACTGCATCAGGAATCACGTTTTGCGGCAGAAGATTTTAATGACAGACTGAAGATTCCGTTTATTGAGTTACGACGTTTATATCAGACAGATAAAATACAGAATCAGTATCAGGCGTTTGCGTCTGTGCTGGGAGTTTCTTTCGAACTGGACAAGTATCGAGAAGCAGCAGAACAGGCAATCGAAGACTTTCGAAAAGTCTGTCCGGATGCATCGTTTGCCGTTGGGGAATGCATGAACGGAGATCCGTTTGAACTGGCACTTGCCCTTCTGAAATACGGATTCAAAGTACCGGAAATCTATGGAACGATCACAGTAGAGAACTTCGTATATATGAAACAGCTTGCCCTCTTAAGCCCGGAAACAAAAGTATTTTCCAACATGGAACCAACCATGATCTACTACGATCCGGCGCAGAGCGGTGTAAACATTACCATAGGCAAAGACGCCCTCTACTACCACCAAAACTGCCCGGGCCTGATGTGGAACCAGGACGAGCAGCCGTATGGCTTTGCGGGAGTGAGACGGTTGTTTGAGGCGTTGAAGGAATGCATATGAGTAATAAGAGCATCTACAAAGAGGTGGATGCTCTTATTTTGTCGAACGATTTTTTCTTGAATTGAAATAAAATTCAAAGAATCAAGGCAACCAGTGCGGAAAATATATGGCAAAACGGACGTGTTAGCGTTGACTGACAACTTGTGTATGAGATATAATAAATTCTAACAGCAGACAGGATGACTTGATCTACCTGAATGCAACTACACAGACACGTTCAAATTTTATAAATACTAAAGAACAGACTCTGATGGCGAGGAAACATATGTATAGGGGTTACTTGTTCACAGGTAGTATCCCGCGAGGCGTTTTGCCATGAATATGGCAAAATCCCGAGA
>OHAC01003754.1_pt1 | contig 10274 bp, 7 predicted proteins | sample 1577051 | NCBI WGS metagenome assembly OHAC01 (sample SAMEA3541499, study PRJEB24748) | human gut metagenome | biome: human gut; feature: human-associated habitat; material: faeces | place: China | collected 2012 | reverse complement strand
TCCATATTTCTTAACAGTTGTAAGGATTTCTTCTTTTGTCATCGGGCGAAGCTCTGTCTTTCTCACATAACCTTCATAGCCATAATGGGTAAGCACCTTTACAAAGGCTTTCTCCGGGTCCTCCTCGAGAATCTCCACGGCCCAGCCGGAAAAGATCTCATCCTCGATTCCGGTCTGGTTGCTTCCGTCCGTCTCTCCGGCGCCGCTACGCAGATATGCATGTTCCGCTGTCACCACAGCCAGCTGTCTTTCCATTTTTTAAACCCCCGTTATTTTTTAGATTGTCTCGAACTTGACCGGAACGCCGGTGATGCCGATGCCGTTGTCTTCCTTCAGGAAAATGTGCGGGCCCTCATAGACCGGGCCGCCCTCGTAGGGATCGATGCGGCAGAGAGACGGGCCGTCCAGGTCCGCCATGGTCACGCAGGAACGGGCGGCAGCCAGATGAACGCCGGCGCTGACAGAAACCTTGCTCTCCAGCATGCAGCCGATCATGCATTTTACCCCAAACTGATCCGCAGCGTCGCAGATCCGCACGGCCTCGTGGATGCCGCCGGTCTTCATGAGCTTGATGTTGATGAGATCCGCGCCTTTTTCCTCCATCAGACGAACCGCATCCTCATAGGAGAAAACGCTCTCGTCTGCCAGAATCGGAGTCTCCACCTGGGCGGTCACATACTGCATACCCTTGAAATCGTGATAGGAAACGGGCTGCTCCACGAGTTCGATGCCAAGACCGGCATCTTCCATCGCAGTGATCGTGGACACAGCCTCCTCCCGGGTCCAGCCCTGGTTCGCGTCTACACGGATCACGATGTCTTTACCTACAGCATTTCGGATCTCGCGGATGCGCTCCACGTCCTTGGCTCCGCCTTTTCCGACCTTGACCTTCAGCACATGGAAGCCTTTTTCCACGGCCAGGAGGCTGTCGCGGACCATCTCCTCGGTCTCATTGACGCTGATCGTAAGGTCAGTTTCCAGCTTCGTTTTGACCAGCTCCGCCTCCTTTTCTCCGAGAAGACGGAACAGCGGCTTTTTCTGAAGCTTGGCGTAGAGGTCATAGAGGGCAATATCCACAGCGGCCTTGGCGGTTGTGTTTTTCGCCAGGCATTTTTCCAGTTTCTGCATGATGGCCGGAAGATCCTCAAGATCCATGCCCTTGATCGTGGGCGCGATGTAATAGCGGATCGCCGCCTCGATGGACTCCTTCGTGTCACCGGTGATGACTGCCGTTGGCGGAGCCTCCCCGTAGCCTTCCGTTCCGTCCTCCGCTGTCACCTTCACAATCAGGTCATTTACGCTGTTTACGGTACGCAGCGCCGTCTTAAAAGGTGTCACCAGAGGGATATCGATATATCCGATGGCGATTTCTTTCAGTTTCATAATAGTGAATACTCCTTTCTTTTTTTAACGCCGAAAAAAGGCTGTACGGATATCCGCACAGCCTTCCGTTTGTTCTCTTACAGAGCTTTCAGATAAGTAAATACATAGTTGCCGCAGGAATATACCAGGCCTTCGTAGTTCGTGTCATCGAAGAGGTAGGTGTTCATGGAGTGCAGGATCACAGATACCGGCAGATCTTTTGCCAGGATCGCGTCACACTCTTTGTATGCTTCCCATTGTCCTTCCTCGGTATCAGCAGAAACTGCCTTTGCATAAGCGGCATCGTAGTCGTCGCTGTGATAGAAGGAGTTTGCACTCTCGGTGTTGATAAAAGTGCTGTACATGTTGGAGAGATCCTTGTAATCCATGTACCAGCCATAATAAGCCAGATCATATTCACCGGCTCTTCTTGCTGCGGAGAAGTTTTCCACTTTTTCTACGGTGATGGAGTCGATTCCCAGAACTTCTTTCCAGTCGTTGACGATGGCTTCGGCAATCTCTTTGCGGCTGTCGTTGTTCACGATGTATTTCAGTGCCGGGAAGCCCTGGCCGTCTGCGTATCCTGCGTCTGCCAGCAGCTGTTTTGCTGTCTCACAGTTTTCCTCGTAAGCGGAAGTGTCCTCCCAGGGATCACAATAGTCTACGAAATCGGTTCCGTCTGCATTCACATAACCGCGGCAGGCAAGAGTCACGCCAATCTCATCGTTCAGTCCGCGGATTGCCATGATACGGTCTCTGTCAATGGTGAGGGAAAGGGCTTTGCGGACGTTCTCATCCTTCAGCACGTCGTTTCCGTTCTCACCCAGGTTGAACATCACGCAGTAGTTGTTGTCGCCCTCGGTGTAAACCAGGCCGTTGCCCTCCATACGCGGTTTCTCCTCGTCCGAGCACATATCGGAATATACATAGTCGCCGCTCTCGAAGGAAGCCAGTGCGGAGCTCTCCTCGGTGATGAGCTCCCAGTTGATGGTGCCGACCTGAATGTTATCTGCATCGTAGTAGTCGTCACGAAGCTTCATGACTACCTCAGACTCATGAGCCCAGCTCTCCATCTCGTAAGGTCCGTTGTAAACAGATTTGTCCGGATCGGTTGCGTAAGCATCTCCGTACTGTTCTACATAATCCTGTCTTGCCGGATAGGTGGACGGAAAAGCGAGAATCGAAGGAAGATAAGCGCAGGGCTGTTTCAGTTTGATCACAACGGTCTTGTCGTCGGGAGCTTCATAGCTCTCTGCCACATCAGAAAGAATCGTACAGTAATCGCCACCCTGAGCTGCCAGGTTGTCAAAGCCGTAAATGAAATCCTGAGCGGTCACAGGCTGTCCGTCGGACCAGGTGATATCATCTCTCAGGGTAAAGGTCCAGGTCAGTTTGTCATCGCTCACATCAACAGATGCTGCCTGGCCTAAAGAGATCTCGCTGTTGGCATCCAGTTTATAGAGGCCTTCATAGAGATGACGCATAGCGGAAAGACCGTTGAGGTAGCTGCCGGTTGCTGTGTTCAGCTGCATGGAATCCTCACCGCCGCCGGTGATGGCGATCTCGATTTTGTCCTCTCCGTCTGCGCTGGCGCTCATGGAAAGAGAAGCTGCTGCCAGAGCTGCTGCCATTGCCAGGGATACGATTTTGCTCATTTTTTTCATAATCATCTTCCTCCTTTAAAATATGATCGGATGTTATATAAACTCTTGATAGAGTATATATCTGCGCTTCCGTTGAGAGCACAAGCCACAGACCCGCGCTTCGCACTATCGCTGCTTTCGCAGCTTCTGCTTTTTCATTTTGCTTATGCTCTCAACTATTTTTTCATTTTCGGATCCAGTGCATCTCTCAGTCCGTCGCCGAAGAGGTTGAAGGACAGAATGATGAGACTGATGAGAGCTGCCGGGAAAATAACCCGGTAGGGGTAGGTGGTAATACCGTTCAGGGCCTCGGAGGTCAGGGAACCAAGGCTTGCCATGGGGGCAGATACGCCGATTCCTAAGTAGCTTAAGAAGGCCTCTGTGAAGATGGCTGAGGGGATCTGAAGCATCACGGTAGCGATGAGCTGGCCAATACAGTTCGGAAGCAGATGTTCCTTGATCATGGTCGCTCTTCCGCAGCCCAGGGCCTCAGCGGCAGTAACGAAATCCAGCGTCTTCAGCTGAAGGATCTGACCGCGGACAATCCGGGCCATGCCCACCCAGTAAAGACAGCCGTAAACGATGAAGATGGCAATCAGGCCGGAACCGATTTTCTGCAGTCCATGAAACATGGGCACCGTATCGATGATGTTCTGCAAGGGTTCGCTGATGACCATTTTGATGACAACAATGAGAAGGATCTCCGGCACAGAATAGATGATATCCACCACACGCATCATGACGATATCGACTTTGCCGCCGATGAGTCCGGAGATGGCTCCGTAAATGCTTCCCACGATCATAACGATCACGGCGGATACCAGACCGACGATCATGGAAATCCGGGTACCGATCATGCAGCGGACCAGAATGTCACGGCCTAGACGGTCGGTTCCGAAGGGATGTTTGAGACAGGGCCACAGTGCCTCGTCTCCTCTTACCTGCTGATCGTAGGAATAGGGAGAAAGCAGCGGGCCGACGAAGGCGAAAATAAACATGATCACGATAAGCACCAGGGCCACCATGGCAATCTTATTGGATTTTAAGCGGATCCAGCTGGCTTTCCAGTAGCCGATCTCTTCTGTTTCCAGTGATTCTTCTTTAAAGTAGTTCTCATCCAGCGGAGCGAAATCATCCGGGGTGAGTTTATTCTGTAGGCTTAAAATATTTTTCATGGCTTCTTCCTTTAATCCAACTGTATTCTCGGGTCTACGATCTTATAGAGGATATCGCAGATCAGGTTCATGAACACGATGAGGGCTGAGTAAAAGATCGTCACACCCATAATCATGGTGTAGTCTCTGCTGCTGATGGAGCTTACGAAATACCGGCCGAGTCCCGGTACGCTGAATACGCTCTCCGCCACGAAACCACCGGTCAGAATGGAGGCTGTCAGCGGTCCCAGGTAAGTGATAACCGGGATCAAAGAGTTTTTCAGAGCGTGGATGAAAACCACCACGAATTCTGACATTCCCTTGGCCCTCTCGGTTCGAAGATAATCCTGATTCATAACCTCCAGAATACTGGCTCTCGTCAGTCGGGTCAGATACGAGGTCGGGTAAATCGCCAGCGTCAGCATCGGCATCACCCAGCCGCCCGGTTTATTGTAATTGACCGGAAGAACCTTTAAGTTTACCGCCAGGAAAATCATCAGCCCGGAAGCGATGACATAACCAGGCATCGAAATTCCAAGCGACGAAAAGACACGGATGATCGCATCCGGCAGCTTATCCTTACAGAGCCCTGCGATACAGCCCAAGATGATGCCGCACACAATCGCAAGGAGAAGGGCTCTCACGCCCAGTCCCATGGAAACCTGGAAGGATTCAAAAATGATATCCTTTACCGCACGGCCTTTCTGGAGCACATAGCTGGTTCCCATATCCCCGTGCAGGAGATTTTCGAGGTATTTTCCATACTGCACATACACCGGCTGATCCAGTCCGTACTTGGCAATGAGGATCGCACGGTTTTCTTCTGAAGCCTTCTCCGACATAAAGGGGTCGCCGGGCATCAGATTCATCAGAAAATATGTAATGGTAATGATCGCGAAGAGGCTGACCAGGGCCAGCAGGATTCGCTTTACAATATATCTTGAAGTCTGCATTTTTATTCTCCTTACTCTTTATGCGTTATGGCAGGCGGCGAAATGGCCCGGGGTGATCTCCCGAAGCGCCGGCATGCTTTCCGCACAGGCTTTTCCGGCTTTCGGACACCGGGTCCGGAAAGGACAGCCTGACGGAGGATTTAAGGGGCTTGGCACCTCGCCCTCCAGCTTGATCCGTTTTCTTGCCGCGGAAAGATCCGGGTCCGCAATCGGAATCGCGGAAAGAAGCATCTCCGTGTAGGGATGAATCGGATTGCGGTAAAGCTCCGCACTCTCTGCCAGCTCCACCATATGGCCCAGATACATAACGCCGATCCTCGTACTGATATGCTTTACGATGGCCAGATCGTGGGCGATAAAAAGATAAGTGAGTTTTCTTGTCTCCTGCAGTTCCTCCAGCATATTGATGATCTGTGCCTGGATGGAAACATCCAGCGCAGATACCGGTTCGTCGCAGATGATGAAGCCCGGATTTACCGCCAGCGCCCGGGCGATGCCGATACGCTGTCTCTGTCCGCCGGAAAACTCATGAGGGAAACGATTGTAGAACTCCGCGTTCAGTCCCACCAGCTTCATGAGCTCCAGGACCTTATCCCTCCGCTCTTCCTTTGTCTTACAGAGCTTCTGGATATCCATGGCCTCGCCGATGATGTCTGAGACGGTTTTTCTGGGATCCAGGGAGGCGTATGGATCCTGAAAAACGATCTGCATTTTTTTGCGGTATTCCTTCATGTTTTTTCCGATGATGGATTCGCCCTCGTAAATGATATCGCCGGAGGTGGGCTCCTCGAGACGAAGAACCGTTCTTCCTAAGGTGGTCTTTCCGCAGCCGCTCTCGCCCACGATACCTAAGGTCTCGCCTTTCCGGATGAAAAAGCTCACATCATCGACGGCCTTCAGTTCCGTCTTTTTGATAAATCCGGTCCGCACCGGATAATATTTCTTGAGATTTTTTACTTCCAGCAGAATCTCTCCGCTTTCCACATTTTTCTTTTCCATGCTCTATCATCCCATCCTTCAAGTATTCTGCATCGCTTTTTTGATGACCTGCCAGCAGGAAGCCTTATGGGTCTCATCCAGCTCGCACTCGGGCGGCTCCTCCCTGACGCATATCTTCATCGCACAGCTGCAGCGGGGAGCAAAGGCACAGCCCGGTTTCACCGCGCTCATATCCGGCGGATTCCCCTTGATGGGCTTAAGCTTCTCGCTCACATCGCTGTCAAGCTTCGGCACGGAGGCCAGAAGGCCTTCTGTATAAGGATGACATCTCTCATAGAAAATCTGGCGGCTCATTCCTTCCTCCACCACCTTTCCAGCATACATGACAATGATCTTGTCGCAGATCTCGGAGACCACGCCAAGGTCATGGGTGATGAAGATAATGGCCATTCCCAGTTTATCTTTCAGTTCTTTCAAAAGTTCTACAATCTGTGCCTGGATCGTCACATCCAGTGCCGTGGTCGGCTCGTCCGCGATCAGAAGCTCCGGATCACAGGAGAGCGCCATGGCAATCATGACCCTCTGACGCATGCCGCCGGAAAACTCGTAAGGATACTGTTTGATCCGCCGTTCCGGCTGGTTGATTCCGACAAGCGTCAAAAGCTCAATCATTCTTGCCTTCCGGGCCACCGCATCCAGATTCGTGTGCTTTTTCAGCGACTCGTTCAACTGATACTCTACTGTAAACAAAGGGTCCAGGGAGGTCATGGGGTCCTGGAAGATCATGGCGATCTTGTTTCCCCGAAGTTCCTGAAGTTCCTTCTTGTTCATCTTTAAAATATCTTTCCCATGGAAAAGAATCTCTCCGGTCTTGACCTTGCCGGTGTCCGGTGTCAGCCGTAAGATTCCGTGGCTGGAAACGGATTTTCCGCTTCCGGACTCTCCGACGATTCCGAGAACCTCGCCTTTATGCAGCGTATAATTGATTCCCCGGACCGCCTGTATCTCACCAGACTTATTGAAAAAGGAAATGGAAAGATCTTTCATCTCCAGTATGACTTCCTGATTTTTGTCCTCCATAATGCCTCCGTATTTCCAAGAGCTTTCCCTGCATACTATGGAAAAACGCAGGCAGTCCGGCCCCGATTGGCTCAGACCCCTGCGTCTGTAAACTCTTTTTTAATTTCTGCTATTGTAATACCAAGTATAGGAAGATGTCAAGAGTTTTTTAGAATACATGTATACAATCAGCGGCTCAAACTTTTCTTTTCCCCTACAGCAAATGCCTGAACGGCCGGATAATCACCCTCAGCACCTGATAAATCCCCTTCTTCGCCGTCGTCATCTCCACTTCCTGGAACTTTGCCCCTTCTGTCTCCGTTCCATCTGACAGCACCTCTCTGCTCTTCTCCATATACTCCGCATTCATCTCCCTCAGATGCTGATTCAGTTTCTCACTGTCAATCACCAGCATCAGCTCCGTGTCGAGGTAGGTGCTTCTCATATCCCAGTTATAGGAGCCCACAATCGACATCCTGTCATCTACCACAATCGTCTTCGTGTGGACCGCGGCCTCATTCATCATCTCATAGACGGAACAGCCCGTCCCCAGGATCTTTCCTTTATTATTGAGATAATCCGTACATCCCCAGGGATTGGAGCCTTTCTCCACGGCATTCAGGATAATTTTCACATCCGCGTGCTCCGCAGTCTCTTCCATCACTGCATACATGGCCTGGTCTGCGATTACATAGGGCGTCTGAATCACGATATCTTTGCCCTCTTCCATCAGCTTTTCCAGGGTGTAGAACATGATCGGCTCGTGCTTTGCCGCCTGAGTCCCGTTGTTGATCAGCGTAATGCTCTCCACCGGGTAAGTCTCCTTCGTCCAGTCTGTCTCTGCTGCCGTGCCAAGCTCCGGATATTTCTCACAGATTTCCTGATAGTGCTCCAGAAGCTTCGCTTCTGCCGCTTCCTTCTTCGCCTCTTTCATGGAAATCTTCTTTTCCTTAACACAGCTTTCCTCCCAGATGGAAGCAAAATACTCCTCCAGCTCCTGAAACGACTTTCCATTTCCCTTCTCCGGCTCATAGACGAAGATCTCCCGATCCGCATTGATTCCAGTCTTCCGATCCCCCAGGAAAATGTCATTGGAATTTCGTCCGCCCAGCAGGTACATGGTATCATCGGTGATGAGATACTTGTCATGCATCCGGTAATTCCCTTTTAAAATATGGAACGTATCGATGGGGTTATAGACCCGCACCTCCACATTTTCGTGTGTGCAGAGAGCCTTGAAAAGCTCACTCCTTTCAAGATAGAGAAACTCGTTCATTCCATCCAGCAAAAGGCTCACCTTTACGCCCCGCTCTGCCGCCGCATAGAAAGCCGCCATCATGGCGCTGCCGCTCTCGTCCGCCCGGAAATCAAAGGTGGCAAAGACCAGCGATTCCTTTGCCGCCTCGATCATTCGCAGACGAAGAACCAAGGCCTCCTCGTTGTCATCGATGCAGGCAATGCGCTCCTTATTTTCCAAAGCCGCCGTATCTTTCGATCGGTTTTCCAGGGCTGTGTTTCCCGACTCCGAGCTGCTGTCTGCCTTCATCGACTCCTTGATCTCCCGGACCGTCTCCTCGGCCGCCGCCTGTTTTTCCTCAGAAAGCTTCACCGGCCGCAGCGGCTCCAGCACATTCACGCCGATGATCACCAGAACGACAAGCAAAACCACCTGTAACAGTCTTAAAATTATTGTTTTCATCATCTACTCCTTCCATCCCCCATGAAAGGCAGGATTGAGTCGTACTATAGCCTATTCCGCAGGGTACGTCAAGGAGAAAATCATTTGCCTTCCCTTATTTCCTGGTGGTATAATTTATAGCGATTCAACAAAATAATGCGGCCGAGGCGATTTGGCAGAGTGCGAAAGACAAGGATGAAATCTGCAGGCGTGCCGACGCACGGCAAAGATTTCTGACGCAGTATTTCACGCTCTGATGAATCGGATTGGATGCAGTATTTTGAAGAATTGCTATAAATACAAATACGCTGCACATCTGTTATTTCTGACAGATGTGCAACTGATAACTTTATTTAAGATCGATTCCGCTTACTTCAACATACTGGCTGTCCGGGCAGAATTTATAGCTGTTTATCTTATCGCTGTTCCATGCGGCAAGTTCAACTGTGTTTGCAAAAGGAACGCAGAGAGCTTCATCAGGAATAGTCGTGAGGATTGTGTTGTATATCTCCTTTATACGGTTCTCATCGGAGGAGCAGTTAAGCTCGGAAACAATTCCCTCGGGCAGGAATGCGGCAAACTGCACCGCAACGGGATCTGCACTGACTGCAGGGTCCATATTGGTAATGGGCGTGAAGGGGTCAAACGAACCGCCATAGGTGCGATAGTGGATAATATCATATTCGCCGTTCATCGAAGCTTCATAGTAGGTCATCATATCCATCTCAGAGACGTCCACCTTGAAACCGATCTTGCCAAGCTGAGCGGCAATGGCAAGCATACCATCGCCAATGCTTCCGTAATCGCTTGTGTAAAGCATCGTCATCTCAAGCGGAGTTCCATCTTTATCCCTGATGCCGTCTCCATCAGAATCCGTCCAGCCAGCTTCCTCGAGAAGCTGTGCAGCCTTATCCGGATCATAGCTGTAAACAGTTGCATCAACATCACAGTACGGCTTTGATTTACTGAAAAGAGTCTCGGCAGGTGTCATGGTTCCCTGGAAAACATCGTTTGATATGGAATCCCTGTCAATCGCATATTCAACAGCAAGACGCACATTTTTATCATCAAAGGGAGCTTTTTCCATATTGAAGCCTATGTAATTGGTAAGAGTAGGCTCATCATTGATTGCTGTACCAAAGGAGCTGTCTGCGGAAAGTTCGGTGTAGGCATCTGCACTGAGTCTTGCTGCACCTGTTATGGCATCAATCTCGCCGCTTCTGAGTGCGAGCACCTTTGCATCGTTATCGGAGATAACCTTTATCTTGAATGTATCTGCCTCGGGAGCTTCACCCCAGTAATATGGATTGCGGACAAAAGTATAAACACTTCCGTCGAAGTCTCCCTGATACATATATGGCCCTGTTCCCATCGTCATTGTCTGGAAATCATCGGCTTTATATGTAAGGTCATCGTTAAAGCCGTTCGGGTTTACGATACCGAGAGGATTACAGGTGGAAAGGTCGTTGAGAGTACCATAGTAAGG
>OHAC01003747.1_pt1 | contig 10289 bp, 9 predicted proteins | sample 1577051 | NCBI WGS metagenome assembly OHAC01 (sample SAMEA3541499, study PRJEB24748) | human gut metagenome | biome: human gut; feature: human-associated habitat; material: faeces | place: China | collected 2012 | reverse complement strand
TTCGAAAATTCCTTCTTTCTCAAAGCTCAAAACTCTCTGAATCAGCTTATTATCAGGATATGTCTTTTTAAGAAATTCAATGTGCTCTTTTTTAAGTTTAAATTTTATCATACTTAAAATCCTCCATTTCAATCCATACACCAAAATATTCTCTTTAATAATATCAGTCATTTTTATTGGATTTATTTGGATATTTTAATTTTCACCACTTTACTATAAGCTCCAAAAGTTTTCTTTCCAGAAGCAGTCTTTTTATATGCTCTTACTTTTATATAATATGTTTTCTTTTTCTTTAACTTTTTAATTGTGCAATTTGTTTTTGTTGTCATAACTGTAGATGCCTTTTTAAAGTTTTTATTGTTTGCATACACAATCTGATAACCATTTACATTTTTTATTTTATTTATCTGAACTATCACTTTTTTGCTTTTTTTATTTTTCAGCTTTTTAATAGATGCCTTTGCTATCTTCTTCTGCGTTGTCTTATTAGTTTTAGATGTTTTAGTTTTTTGTGTTGTTTTAAGACTGTTTGTATCATTTATTTTTGTCCTTACTGTGACATGCTTTGTTATCGCTGCTTCAGGGTAGCCATTATAATACATGATAATATCTGCTGTTCCTGGATTTTTTGCAATCAGTCTTTCTCCATTCACTTCACAAACTGAAGGATTGGATGATTGAATGATCAATCCAGAATCTTTTATACAACTTCTATTCCATATAACAGAAATGTCAGCAGTTTCTCCAACATTCAAATTATTAGATGAAAGCTCAATCTCCACATTATAATATTCTTTATCTTTTTTAACTAAAACACTTCTTGTATTATCTTTATCCGTATAAGCACTTGATGAAACAGACGTGTCTACATCTGTTCCGAAACACTGTACCCAATAATAAGTTCCCTGAATATAAACACAACCAATACCAATACTTTTATAAGTTGAGCCAAGGATATTTGCACGATGTCCAGAAGAATTCATCCAAGCATTCATAACTTGTTCTGGTGAAGTCTGACCGGTTGCAATATTTTCACCCATCATTCTGCTATTCGCACTAAAACATTTTTCACCATCCGGTCTTGTATGTGACCAATAAATAACATTTTCAAATCCTCTCAGCATTGCTGTTTCAAGTAGACTTTGATCCATGACAAGATCAGATAGGCCTTCTTTTCTTCTTTCTTTATTTACAAGTTCTAATACTTTAAAAGCATTTTTATACATTTCTTTTGCTGCCACATTTACATAAAATCCAATTGTAAAAGATCCATCTTCTAAACGTATCAGATTTTTATTTTGTGTAATTACTTTTGTATCTTTTTCAAATGGGCGAGTAATCTTTGTTATACTTGTTGGTAATGTAATAGATTCTAAGGAAGTACACCACCAAAATGCTGCATCTTCGATGGTCGTAATTCCTTCAGGAATTGTAACATTCTTTAACCCTCGATCATAATAACAACAGCAATACGGAATTGATGTTGCTCCCTTTCCGAAAATCAGTGTCTCCAAACTTTCGTTATATTCAAAAGCTCCGTCTCCTAATTCTGTTACTGTATCAGGAACTACAATTTTTGTTAAATTTGAATACGCAAATGCATCTTCTGCAATTTTGGTTACATTAGATGGAATCGTATATTCTCCTTTCCTCTTCGCCGGATATAAAAATAACGTCTTTCCACCATCGGCATAAAGGATACCATCTTTTGATTGATATAAATTACTTCCAGAAATTTCAATATTCTCTAAATCCCAAAGTGCTAAAAGACTATAATTTGTCAGATTTTTAATACTTGCAGGAAGTACTAATGTTTTAATACTAATTCCGTATAACGCATCCATTTCTATTGTTTCTACGGAATTTCCAAGAGTTAGATCAGTTAAACTGTCATCATTTGTAAATGCATATTCGCCAATTGATTTTACGGAATTTCCGATAACTACTTTTGTTAATGAATAGCAATCTGAAAATGCTCTTGCACCTACTTTAGTTACTCCATCTTTAATATAAACTTCTTTGATTTTACCTTTATCATTCTCCCATGGACAAGGATGAGATTCTGATTCTATGATTTGTCCGGTGTTGCCATCTTTAACTATTACAAAATCATCCATTGTTCCATTTCCAGAAATCGTTAAAATACCATCTTTTAATTCCCATGTAACATTATCGCCACACGTTCCATTAGCTTCTGTACTATAAGTAGCAATGTCAGAATTTGAAGATTCTCCTGAAATTGATAACCTCTTACCTTTTCTATATTTTATAGATTGATTTTGCAAATGAGTTGTAGATTTTATTGTTTCAGATTTTGCAATCTTCGAAGATTTATTATTTTCTGCTGCATTTGTATTTACAAATATTAAGGATGTTAATAATGTAGTACATACTGATATTGCAAATAATTTTTTTAGGTTCTTTTTGAATTTTTTCATAATCTTATCCTTTCTGGAATACTTCTTACCTCAAACACATTTTTCTCCCCAACTTCAACAATCTCTCCTGTCTTCCGTCCATACTTTAAACCTCTCTCTACTGCTGATGTCAGCACATATTTTACTCTGATAGCGTTAACTTCATTTTCTCCTTAGGAAATGTAATCTGTATTTCATGTTTTTCATCACATGTCAATATTATTGCTGCCTCATTATGTCCGCAATCTTTATTTAATTGCTCAACAAATCTATCTATATTGATCGTAAGAGGATCAATTTCAAGTCTCATCCAGAAATTTCCTATTCTTGCATCTCCAATAAGTTTATTCCCAATAACTTGAATATTAACTTCTACATCATCTTTTTCTATTACATACTCTTTTATGTGTTCACTAAAATCATGATTTAGGTAAAGCACTTCCTCTTTTAGCAAGCTTTCCACAACCTGTTGGTATGATTTGTAATCATTATAAATTTTTGCAATCATCGGCAATGCAACTTCATCAAAAATGGCCTTTGAGCTCTTCCTAATAGGATTGTTTTCCTCTTTTAAACTAAATTCTAACAATTTCTTATCTATTTCTGGAGAATATAATCCAATTGCCGTTCGCGACATACCTATTCCGGCCGAAAATAATTCTTTCTCTCCTAAAAAAACTGTCACTTCATTCTCATTTGAATGTATAAAGAATGGACACATATACTTTCTTCCCCAATCTAATATTGACATTTTATTTTCGCCTACTATATTATGATTCTTCCTAAATACCCTATCCCATTTTAAAAATTGCATTTGCCAGCCATTAACCTTCAGGTGAAATTTGTTCGTTGCTAACATAAGTAAAACTGATTCATTTTCAAAATCTCCACTATATGAAATATATTTTTCACAGTTCTCAATAACTGCAGAAAATCATCTGATAATTGGCTTATTTGTGCTCTTACATAATATGCCTTTGGATATTCAGAATCTAAATACAATGCAATATCTAAATATTCTGTTGCCAATTCAATATCTGATGTATAGATTAATGAAGCCAAAAATACATATGCATCTATATTTTTATTATCTAATTCAATACTTTTATTCAAATCTTCCTTCGCTTTTTCCACATCTTCTAATCCATTATGGTTTATTCCACTTATATAGAAAAAAGTACTCTCCCATTTGCTTTTATCCACACGACTTAAGCAATCCAAGGACTGTGTAAACTCTTTTTTATACATATGTGCTTTTGCAAATTCCAAAATGCAATCTTCTTTTTTAGATAAATCCTCTCGTTCAATAACAGTATCATATTCTCCCATTATATTTAAAATCATAAGATATATTGCTTCTAGATCTTGGCACACATTTAAAATATTTTTAATTTTATTTTTAGCTTCTACTAATTGATCATTTTCTAAAAATATTTTATTAACAATAATTTATCATCCAGAAGATCTTTGTATTTCATAATTAAGTCATCCATAAAACTTGCAATATCTTGTTTAGCTTCTTTTTCAATTACCGAAGAAATTCTATCTTTCTTAGAAATAAAAGATTCTATTTTACTAGTGTTATGTTTTTTAATAAGTTCCATTATTTCATTTTTAGATAATTTTCCTCCAGTTGTTCGAAGCCTATTACCAATTATTGCAATTAACTCATTAAATAAATTGTCTACATTAATATAAATATTTTTATTCCGTGCCCATTTTTCTATAGCACTTTTTGCAATATCAATCCTATTTGTACTTTCAACTACAAAAAAATCACAACGTAAAAATGATTTAACATTTATCTTTCTCTCATGACAAATATCTTTCATTTCTTTAAACAATTTTTCCTTGTCTTCATTTAAAATTCCTTGTTTTGCCTGCAAATAACGTTCTTTATATTGTAATAAATTTCGAACCTTATCATCATATCCAGAACCTATAAAAATTGTCTTCTCATGCATATTATTTTCTCTTAATAATTCAGACACTTTAGGTAATGTAAATTGATTAACTTTCACTTGAAAGTATAATCGTTCATCACCTTCAAGAACAATACAAAAATCATTTAACGATTCAAAGGATATCTCCTCTAAACCATTTTCAAGATATTCAAACAAAAATTTTATGCTTGAACAGTCTTGTTGTGACATACCAATACTATTTTGCATTCCTCCTATATTTTTACGTCCCTCTACATAATTCATTTTATTACATTCCTCCCATGCCCATTTTGTTCTACTCAATCCTAATTTAAACTAATCAGTAATTCTGTAGCTTTTATACACACTCTTATTATATCAAAGCAACTAGTATATGTACAGAAAAAAACAGAACATTTGTTCTATGTACTTGCATATCTCTATTCAAAGAGATATATCTTTTAATGTTCTGTTCTTATGTTAAAATGTATACTAGTTTTGCAATTTTTTGAATAATTCGCACTTAATATTTTAATTTACTTTGTAGACTGATATCTTAATGTCTACGGGATCCAATGTGATCACAGATCCCCTAAAGATCTATTTATAAGGTCTTCTCCTAATCCTGCAGAAATAATATAATACACATCTTAAACGTTTTTGAATTGTTTGTGATACTCCTATTTCCATTTGTACTTTCCTAAATTTCTCAAATAATCAATTCCACTTTTTCCAAACATCTGGTTGATATCCTAGTGTTGATTGCTTTCCATTTCGAACAACTGGTGTCTTGATGACTTGTGGATTTTCTAATACTTTTTCAAGTTTATCTTCATTGGCAATATATTTGATCAGTGCAAGCAAGTTCTGATCGTTGCCTTCCCAATTGATCATATGATCTAAACCACCATTTGCCAGAGCTACTGAATTGAATTCGCCTTTGCTCATGCCTTTTTTCTTCATATCAACAAACTGATATTTGATTCCACGTTCTTTGAAAAAACGTTCTGCTTTCTTTGTTTCGTTGCATTTTTTTGTTCCAAATATTTGTATGTTCATGCTGGTTTAAAATCCTCCATTTAGATATGCTCTAGTTTCTTTATCTCATTCATCATTAAGCGCTATAGCCTGCATTTTGCAACTTTTTGACTTCATCTTTGTATTCAGATTTCGCAAGGTTTCAACTCAGGAATGCTTAAGTTACAAAACAGCTTTCTCATCTAATCAGCTTTTATTACACCAGTAAAATGTGATTCAACAATTCTATCCATCTGTGCTGCAATCTCTACAAATGGCAAATTCAGATCAAGTGTCTTAACACTTATCTGACTGCCATGCATCTGATACACATTATCAGGCTGGATTTCTTCTTCCGTCTTGGCATAAAGAAGCATTCCTGAAACTGTATTATCTTCTTCTCCAAATTGATAGCTTCGATTTTTTACATAGGTAAAAATCTGATACAAATTGTTTGAATGAAGCTTATGTTTATCAAAATGAACCTGTGTAGTGTGACTGTAATATTTCGCATCAATGATAAGCACTGTATTGCCACGTTGCAAGTGAATATCAGTTTGCATAAACGGCAGCATCGTTCCAACACCATCGTCTAGTGCCCACGGAATCTGCGATGCACTAACAGACAATTCTGGATAATGTCTGCTGTAATATTCCAGAATGAATTTTTCATACAGCCTGCACATACGCTGCTCGTCTACAAAGGATGCTAATCTATAGTTACCTGCATCTGTTGTGATCAGCATTCCTTCAATCATCAACTGACAAATGCTAATTAACATTCTATATGTTTGATTATTACGCTGAAAACGAATCGATGACCATTTAATTTCTGTCGGTTCTATAGAATCTACATTCGAAAAATACAACATTTTCTTCTTCAGATCATCTTTGTATTTTGCTTTTACTTTACCGTTTCGCAAAAGAAGCATGACTGTTGTTTTCAAGATTTGATTCAACGTGTTATTTTCTGAAAGCTCATCAAAATCACAGGTAAGTACTTGTTTATGCAACAGTTTATTTTTAATTGTACCTGGCATATTTATTTTACCACGCATAACCGTCAGCTCTTCCTGATGACTTATATATTCTCTGTAAAGTCCCTGCTTCAACTGCAGCCCTATGCCCTTGGCTAGGATTGCAGCCAGCAGATTATACATCTCATCAAAAGATTCTACTGCAACATCATCATATGTCTCTTGCTTCAGTGTCTGAAAAGCATAGGAAAGCATATGGTAAATATTATTGATCAGAATACTCTTATCCTTTGTCATTGAAATACCTCATGCAAAATGTTTTCCCAACGCTGTAGTTTATCAGTATCGTCAAACCAATACTCTGCTAACATTGGCAATATATCAAAATCAACTACATCTTGCATCCACTCATCCGTACATTCTGTCGTATTACAAAAATAGCTATGCCCAATACAGAATCCTTTCCCTAGAGATTTGTCGTTTGCAATTTCTCTGTTCAGTTCCTTAATACGGTCAATCAACGTATTGAATGTGTCATTTGTAAATGCTTCCTGATATTTAATAAATCCTTCCGAATCAAATCCAGGTTCCATGTCAAAGAAACTAAATCGGCGGCGAAGTGCATAATCAATCATCGCCAAACTTCTATCAGCAGTGTTCATCATACCAATGATATGTAGACGTTTTGGAACGGAAAAGCTGAGACCATTATAGGCTAATGTTGTCTTTGTCTCTCGATAGTCAGCCTCAATCAACATTAATAATTCGCCAAAGATTTTACTCATATTGCCTCGGTTAATCTCATCAATGATAAAGAAATAATCTTTATCTGGATGGTTCGCTGCTTTCTGACAGAATCTATAAAAAATTCCATATTTCAGTTCAAATCCATCCTCGACTGGCTTATACCCCATCATAAAATCTTCATAGGAATAATTTTGATGAAACTGTACAAATTCAATGCGGTCATCATCCTTCTCTCCCATCATTGAATAAGCCAGACGCTTAGCTGCATAAGTCTTTCCAACACCTGGTGCTCCCTGCAAAATGATATTCTTCTTCCTTGTTAGAACAGCTACGAGACGATCATATTTTGCTTCGGTCATGTAAACCTGATCTAAGAATTTTTCTTTCGAATACTCATCTTTATTTTCCTCAGCTGTTGGCACTGGATTTTCTTCACGGATCAAATCAATAATAAATTCGTATTCATCCTTTGTTAATTTAAATAGACTTCCCTGAATGATACTGAAATATTCCATTTTTTCCAGTTCAGGACAGGCTTTCAATGTTGCAAAATCAATTGGTGATGAGAGTCCCTCTAACTTTTCAAAATATATTCTCTCTCCATCCTGCTCTGCATTTACACGAAATATAGCTACAATTTGTTTCACCGGAGTAGACTCATATCCGATCACCATATCTCCCGCCTTTGCATCAAGAAAGTTTTGGAAGATTCTACGTTTATTCCCATTGTCATTAAACAACGTATAATTCTGAACTTCTCCCACTGGCATACTGGACATACTCCACATTTTGGGATTTGCATTCAAGAACCAATATTGCTGTCCATCATCTTCTTGAAATTGAGCATAAAGAGGAACATTTGTTGAATCTTCCTTGTTCCAATAACGAAAAATGAAAAAACCAACATCTATTGTAAGTGTCCGTAATTCAGGGTCAGCATAGCAAGTCGATGTGATCTGAGAATTTAGCAGATTTCTAAGCTCATTGTCCTGCTGTAATTCTGCACATATCTCGTCATATAATGCCATGAAATTTCTAATATTATCTACATAAGCACCCTTCTTAAATCGATAGTCACTTTCAAGTTCCGATGAGACAGCTTTTACTTCACTGAATTTGTAGATATAATATTTGTCTGGGTAGCGCAGCCACAAATATGCCATGATTGCATTTTCATACTGATAGTGTTGTGCAGCTCCATTTCCATAACGCTCCAATAATGTATTGGACTTGTTTTTAAAGTTAGCAATTCTCTCACATAAATCCTTACTCTCGTCATATAATTCCATATACATTGAATGGACCGCTTCTGGTGCAGCCTCCGCAAAACCGGTAATCATTCCTTTTGGAAAGTTATTTGCAGACCTAAGCAAATTATCAGTCTTAGCCAGAGATTTTTTAAGCATCTGTGCAAAATCAGCTGAATTAATATCCCAGTTCTCTTGAAAGCATTGTACAGCTTCCCATTTGTATTTTTCGTTAGGCCACTGTTGCTGCACAAAAACTTTTTTGTATTCTGCCAGTATCTCTTTTAATCGAATTTTGTTGAACATTGTTATTCACCACCTTTGTAATGATTCTTTGAAATTTTTAGACAATCGTATTATTTAAGTAATGAATCAACCATCATAGTAAACCATATTGCAAAAAACAGAAACAAGAAACACAATAGTACACTACCACATCCAACATTTGATCCTCCAGTATCAGATGATTCTTCTTTTTTATGTTTCTGTTTTTCTTCTTCCTCTTCTTTAAATTTGTTGTAAAGATAATATTCTCTGGCATTGTCTTTCCAGTCTTTCTTTCCATCACGATTATAATCAAAAAAAGCCATATAAACTAATTCCTTTCATTCATAAGATCTTTTAGAACTTAGATTACATATTATTAATGCTTCTTATTTTATCTGTGATAATATTTCTTGTTTTCTCAATTCAAACTCTTCTTTTGTAAAAATTCCTTGATCATAAAGTTTTTTTATAGAAATTAATTGATCTTCTACATCAACAATATTTTTTTATGTACCATATTAGCAGCATTTATAGATTTTGTTGCCATATTGGCCATACGTTCTAATGTCTTCTCCATACCATTTACAGTTCCCCATGCTATCCTAATATCATTAGAATCTAAAATACGGGCATGATGTGTAAATTGATTTTGTTGCAATTTATATCCTTGATATTCACAAAGATTTGTCCAAAAAGTATGTCCACCCATAGTTGGAAATGGTATATTAGGCATACATAAATCTGAATTTAGAATATTCATTCCCTCATCTGGAAATTTAAGTAGAAAATCTAAAGCTAATTTTATTATCCTTTCGTCAATCATTTTTTATCCTCCAAAAATCTATACTTCCCAACAATTTTTGTTAATGCTTAATTAATCAACTTGTTTCAAAGACTTATTTCTTAATGTCTACGGAATCCAATGTAGTCAAGTTCTATAAAAAACTATCTCCTGACATTGCTTTTATAAAGTGAATTCTACATGTATTATTTTTCTCTGCGTTCAGTAACTTTTCCCTTTCATTTTTTCACTAGTAAGTAACTAAATATACTATTTTTTCAATCAAATTATTACTTATCGCATATATAAGTATTTTTATATCTCATCTAACTTATATTTATGAACTGGTTGACCACAACAATGAATATACACTCCATATATTCCTTTTTCTGCTTTTAATGAATACTTACAACGTAAACATTTCTGTCCTGTTCCACCATTACGATTAAAATATTCTTCAACAAAATCAGCTTCAACAAATGCTGTTGTTTTACATTTAGGATATCCCATACACGCCAAGAAGAACTTCCCTTTTTTGCTTTTTTTAAGTTGCATTTGCTTTCCACAGATTGGACATTTTTTATGTGTTTTTACATATGCAGCAAAAGTATCTTCTTTTACATCCTCTCTCAATGATTTCTTAATGTCTCAGGGACCTTAAGTTCGTAAGCATGATTTTCCAACACTGTCATGCGCAGCATCTACCAGGGTCTTTGCCCTATTCAAACTGGCGCCTTTGCCACGCACTTTATGTTCTCTCCATATCTTTACAATGTTATCTACACCCAGTGCTGGCACCATAGCTGGCAATGGTGCTTCCTCAAGGATCATCATTCTTGTTGTTGTATCAAATTTCTTGTATACGGTAAGATATTCTGGAAAATATATCTTCAGCCATCTCTGTATCCTGTTGG
>OHAC01003743.1_pt1 | contig 10300 bp, 6 predicted proteins | sample 1577051 | NCBI WGS metagenome assembly OHAC01 (sample SAMEA3541499, study PRJEB24748) | human gut metagenome | biome: human gut; feature: human-associated habitat; material: faeces | place: China | collected 2012 | reverse complement strand
TCTCCCATCAGCAAGCTGCATGAGGAGATGCCCGAGGTCTACGATCAGTTCGTTGAGATCGCAACCCGCCTCGAGAACTACTACAAGGATATGCAGGACATGGAGTTCACCATCGAGGATGGCAAGCTCTTCATGCTGCAGACCCGTAACGGCAAGCGTACCGCACAGGCTGCCCTGCAGATCGCCTGCGACCTCGTTGACGAGGGCGTTATCGACGAAAAGACCGCTGTTCTGCGCGTTGAGCCCAAGCAGCTCGACACCCTGCTGCATCCCCAGTTCGATGCCGCTGCCCTGAAGGCTGCCGAGGCTATCGGCAAGGGTCTGGCTGCTTCTCCGGGATCCGCCTGCGGCCGCGTTGTCTTCTCTGCTGAGGATGCAGAGGAGAAGGTCAAGGATGATGCCTGGAAGAAGGTCGTTCTGGTCCGTCTGGAGACCAGCCCCGAGGATATCGTCGGCATGCAGGTCTCTCAGGGCATCCTGACCGTCCGCGGCGGTATGACCAGCCACGCTGCCGTTGTTGCCCGTGGCATGGGCACCTGCTGCGTTTCCGGCTGCGGCAACGACAACAATGTTGCCATCGACTATGACGCCAAGGTCATCACCATCAACGGCCACACCTTCCACGAGGGTGACTGGATGAGCATCGACGGCTCCACCGGCAACATCTATGAGGGCCAGATCGCTACTGTTGCTTCCACCGAGAACACCAACTTCAAGCGCTTCATGGGCTGGGCTGACGCCAACCGTCAGATGAAGGTCATGACCAACGCTGATAACCCGAAGGACGCTCAGAACGCTGTTGACATGGGTGCCGAGGGCATCGGCCTGTGCCGTACCGAGCACATGTTCTTCGCCGAGGACCGCATCAAGGCTGTCCGCGAGATGATCTGCGCCCGTACCGTTGAGGAGCGCAAGGCTGCTCTGGCCAAGGTTGAGCCGTTCCAGGAGGCCGACTTCACCGCTATGTACCGCATCATGGGCGACCGTCCGATGACCATCCGTTATCTGGATCCGCCGCTGCATGAGTTCCTGCCCACCAAGGCAGAGGACATTGCTGCTCTGGCTGCCGATATGGGCATGACCACCGAAGAGCTGAACAATGTTGTTGTCAGCCTGCACGAGTTCAACCCCATGATGGGTCACCGCGGCTGCCGTCTGGCTGTTACCTATCCCGAGATTGCCGAGATGCAGACCAATGCTGTTATCAAGGCTGCCATCAAGGTTTCTGCTGAGACCGGCAAGATGATCACGCCTCACATCATGATTCCTCTGGTTGGCGAGGTCAAGGAGCTGAAGTTCGTCAAGGACGTTGTTGTCAAGACGGCTGATGCCCTGATCGCTGCTGCCGGCGTTGACATGAAGTATGAGGTCGGCACCATGATCGAGATCCCCCGTGCAGCCCTGACTGCCGGCGAGATCGCCAAGGAAGCTGACTTCTTCAGCTTCGGCACCAATGACCTGACCCAGATGACCTTCGGCTTCAGCCGTGACGATGCTGCCAAGTTCCTGTCTGCCTACTACGACAACAAGATCTACGAGAGCGATCCGTTCCAGCATCTGGACCAGATCGGCGTTGGCAAGCTGGTCAAGATGGCTGCTGCTGACGGCCGCGCCACCAACCCGAACCTGGGTCTGGGCATCTGCGGCGAGCACGGCGGCGATCCCTCCAGTGTTGAGTTCTGCCACAATGTTGGTCTGGACTACGTCAGCTGCTCTCCCTTCCGTGTTCCCATCGCTCGTCTGGCCGCTGCTCAGGCAGCAATTAAAAATCCACGTTCTTGAATCACGTAGATTTTTACAATTAAATGTGGATTACGATAAGGCTCGTTCTTATCGAAATTCGCGTGGCTGCGTGCTTTGGCCGAAGCAATGGAAAGACCTGACGGTTAAGGTCGTTCTATAAATCATAGCAAGCCCCTAATCGCTGTACTACAGTGATTAGGGGCTTTTTTTATGCAAAAATGCCCTTTGGGTACATTTTCGGCAAAAAGTATACGATTTTTGGGTACATTTTTGGGGTCAAATCGGGGTACTTAAGAGCTATCAAAAAACCGCAGGAGTACGCAGCATGACAAAGAAAACAACGTCTGCTTACAGAGCAAGCAAAGAGGAAACTATTCCAATAAATAAGTTGCATCCATTCTCCAATCATCCGTTCCATATCCGACATGATCTGGAATTCAGTGAATTGGTAGACAGTATTTCAGAGAGCGGCATCATTACGCCCATCATCGTCAGACCAAAGGTTGGTGTCGGCTATGAAGTGATAAGCGGACATCGCCGGTGGGAGGCTTGTAAGGAACTCGGCATCGAAAGCATCCCTGCTAGAGTGGAATACATAGACGATGACGAAGCCACGATCCTGATGGTCAACAGCAATATCCAGCGTGAGCATGTGTTGCCAAGTGAGAAGGCGTTTGCTTATAAAATGCGCATGGAAGCGATGAAACATCAAGGAAAAGCAACTTCGTCCCAACTTGGGACAAAGTTGAGAACACTTGATGCTATGGGTAAAGAAGTTGATGAAAGCCGTAATCAAATACATCGTTACATTCGTTTGACGTATCTAATTCCATCCATCTTGCAAATGGTCGATGACGGTCGCATCGCATTCAACCCAGCGGTCGAAATCTCCTATATGACAGAGGAACACCAGACATGGCTCAAAGAAGAAATGGATATGTGTGATGCTACACCGTCTTTGGTTCAGTCTCGGACGCTAAAGGATATGAGCCGAAATGGAACGCTGACGGAGAACTACTTGCATACCCTACTGACAGAAGAAAAGCCGAACCAACGGCAAAAGTTCTTTCTGAATCAGTCTGATGTGCAGCAATACTTCCCATCCAGCTATACACCGCAGCAGATGCAAAATGTCATCATATCACTGCTGCGGAATTGGGAGCATAAGCGGTCTAGCCGCCGGCGTCCACAACACGAAGAAGAACTGGAAAGATAAGAAAAATACAATATGTAATGGCTTACAAAATGTAGTTTTGTGGGTTTTCTTAAATGCACCCATTTTTAGGCAGGAGAAGTGAGATGCAATACGAATATTTTTACGGCGCTCAAGCCGAGCAGTTCTCTTTTTACCGCATACCCAAAGCGCTATTTACAGAGCCGAACTTCAGGGAGCTGTCCACCGATGCCAAAGTACTGTATGGGATTCTGCTGGATCGAATGAGTTTGTCGCTGAAAAATCAATGGTTAGATGCACAGAACAAGGTTTACATTATCTTCACTGTGGAGGAAATCATGGATGCACTGAACTGTGCCAACCAGAAAGCCACGCGCCTGATGGTGGAACTGGAAAAGCAGGCAGGGCTTATCGAGCGCAAGCGACAGGGGCTTGGTAGACCGAATTTGATTTATGTAAAAAACTTCGCAGTAACGATAAATGTTAAGAGCTGTGAAAAAGGTGATTCTTGATATGTGATTTTCACACTTCTGGATTCTTGAAAATCACACGGAACTAATACTGATAATAATTAGACTGATTATAGTGATACTGAGAATATAAATTACAGTTAGGAAAACAGAATAAGGTGGTAGAGTATGCCCGGTGTAACAGAGCAGGAAATCGCCCAAGCGAAGCAGATGAATCTGTACCAGTATATGCAGCTATGTGAGCCGGACAACTTCAAACCGGAAGGACCCGGACAATTCCGCCACAAAGGGCACAGTTCGTTGACCTTTGCAGAGGATGGTTCGTGGACGTACTTCAAAACGAAAGCTACCGGCCGTACCGCGCTGAACTATCTCATAGCGGTTGAAGGTGTTTCGTTTGTAGAAGCGGTGCGGGAAATCAATCGGATACAGGGCGGTGTCCGTCCTTCTTTCCAACCTGTAAAAACGCCCTCACCCCCTGCCGAGACGAAACCGGCAAAGGAATTCAGGCTGCCGAAGCCAGATAAGAACAACTACGCTGCTACCGCCTATCTTCGCAAGCGCTGCATCCACCCCAATGTTCTGACGATCTGTAAGCAAAAGAAAATCCTGTATCAGACGAGCTTCAAAGATCATCCGAATTGCGTATTTGTCGGACGCGATGGAAACGGTGAACCCAAAGGTGGCAGCTTGCGCGGTTGTTCGCAAATCCAGTTTCGCCGCGATATTCCCGGAAGTAAAAAGATATATCCGTTTTACATCGAAGCTGCTGCTACAGCCGACGCGGTGGAAGTGTACGAAGCGCCGATAGATGCCATGTCAGGCGCATCACTGAAAATCATGCAGCACACCGGAAACTGGCGCGGTGTTCACTATCTGGCGCTGGGCGGTACGGACTACGCCGCACTGGATGCGTTTCTTACATACTACCCGAACATAACCCACATTGTCCTGTGCCTTGATAATGACGAAGCTGGTAGAACCAGAACGCAGGACATTATCAAGCACTTGGAGGGCAGCGGCAAAACCGTGGAAGACCGCCCGCCGCCTATCGGCAAGGACTATAACGACACGCTGGTGCAGGTCACGCAGGAATACCAAAAGCACTGTATCAGCTTGGATGATATTTTGGAGGAAACCAGATGAAAACTATTGCTATCGCAAATCAGAAAGGTGGTACGGGCAAAACGACTACCGCGTATAACTTGGGCATTGCCCTTACCCAGCAAGGCTACCGCGTACTCATGGTGGACTTTGACCCGCAGGGCAATCTGTCTTGCTACTGCGGTATCCCGCCTGAGCAGGACCTTGAGCAGACAATCACAGAGCTGCTGATGAAAGTTGCCTATGAAAAGCCCCTCTCCCACAGAGAGTGCGTTTATCAGAGCAAGCGCACGGATGATTCTGCACCGCAGGTGGATTTCATTCCGTCCAATCTCCGGCTGGCCAGCTTTGAACTGGCTATGGGCACCATGATGTGCCGCGAGGTGTTGCTGAAAACTTGTCTGGAGCAGTACAGCAGCCAGTATGATTACTGCATCATTGATTGCTCCCCCTCCGTGGGGCTTCTGCTGACAAACGCGCTGTCCGCTGCCAACGAGGTTATTATCCCGATGCAGGCGCAGCCGTTCTCGGTTGTTGGTATGTCGCAGCTGACAAATTCGATTTCCAGCGTGCAGCGCAAAATCAACCCCGGACTGCATATCAGGGGCGTTTTGCTGACGATGACCCAGCATACGAAAGTCTCAGAGCATTATGCCCATGATGTCCGCGCCAAGTATGGGAGAACGCTCCATGTATTTACTACGGAAATCCCCTATAACGTCAAAGTGCAGGAAAGTCAGGCGTTTGCAGCACCCACTATCCTGTACGAACCCAAAAGCAGCAGCGCAAGAGCATACGTTGAATTTACGCAGGAGGTATTAGGTCATGGCCGCGAAGAACAAGTTTATGAACGCGATGAAGATGCCCGCGATCGCTGATATGTTTTCCTCAGAGGCTGACCGCCAACGAGAAAGCGGCGACCTAGTAACGGAAGTACCGCTTTCTGAACTGCATCCTTTTGTCAATCACCCCTTTGAGGTTCGTGACGATGAAGATATGCAGAAATTGGTGGACAGCATCAAGGAAAACGGCGTACTTACCAACCTGACCGTGCGCCCCCGTGCCGAGGGCGGCTATGAAATCATCTCTGGACACCGGCGCTTTCATGCAGCGCAGCTTGCAGGGCTGGATAAAATCAAGGTGCAGGTGCGGAATGTTGATGACGACCAAGCTATCATTGACATGGTGGATGCCAATATCCAGCGGGAACATATCAGCCCGATGGAAAAAGCTAGGGCGTATGCGATGAAGTTGGAAGCCATTAGTCATCAAGGAGAACGCCGCCAAGAAACTTCCAACCAAGTTGGTTGGAAGTTGGAAAGCGCCCATGAAGTCGGGCAACAAGCCGGAGATAGTGGTACGCAAGTAAGACGGTATGTTCGCCTTAACAGCCTCATTCCTGACTTGCAAAAGAAAGTGGACAGTGGCACCCTGAAATTCAACCCCGCTGTCGAACTTTCCTACCTTACCCCAGATGAGCAGCAGAGTTTCCTCGATTATGCTGAAGCACAGGACTGCACCCCATCCCTCTCGCAAGCACAGAAATTGAAAGAAGCCAGCAAAGAAGGAACCCTGACACCGGACAAGTTGGAAGAAATCATGTCGGCGCAGAAACCGAGCGTTGCGCCGCGTGAGCCGGTGCTGAACATCAACGTCAGCAAAGTGGCGCAGTATTTTCCGACCGGCTGTACAAAGCAGCAGATGGAAAACCGCATCTTGAAAATTCTGGAAAGCTATTTTCGACAGATGGCTCATGAGCAAGCACATGAGGAGGAACGCTGATATGGCAGAGTATCGGTATTACTTGATTCCGGATGCTATGACCCGTGCGTTTCCGGAGCAATTTGAAAAGCAAACACCAACGGAATTTTTTGATAATATCGCAGATTTGAAAAAGCGTTATCTTCAACTGCGTGAAATGCCCTATAACAACGAACGCACTTGGAATGAACGGGCAAGATGCCCTTATGCACGATTGGTGGTAGGGATAGATCGTCAGAATCCGGACGGAGCGGTTGCAATCATACAGGTGCGAAATGGCATCAATTACCTGTGCGATGACTACCGCGGCCCCTACGCTGATCGTAGTGATGCACAAATCCCCCAAATGGCTAAGAAACTTGTAGAAGTTATTGGTGTGGACCGGGTACGACCGCATACCTATACCCAGCGGGATGGTTATACATGGGTACAAGTGGAAAAGGATATGCACATTACAGAATGGCTTTACGCACATGAGCTATGCAGCAGTTTGCAATTCACGCGGTTCTTGAACCGAGATGGCCGGGAACTATTTCAGGTGCGTGACGGTCAGCGCGTGATTGAGACAAATGCGGACGGAACAAAGCGGATTAGGGCGGTAAAAAGCATTGACGTAACCCATGCTTATGTCGGGCACTATGGCTGTCATATCCAGCAATATGCAGAGGATAACTTTCGAACCGGCTGCTATGTTGCCCCTGAACACCCCCAGCCGGGAGACAATCTGGATAAACTCCAAATCTATCAAATTACAAAAGGTGGTTGCGAATATCGCTTTATGAATTATGCCTATTCCAAAAGCCGCATCCATGCAGCCGATTACAGCAGCGTCTACATAGCAAACCTTCCTGCGGATTACGATTTGGACAGATGCTTTCAGGAGTTCAATGCCCCTAATCGTCCGCTGCGCTATCATATGTGCTCTCTTTCAACCAGTGATATTGTGGTCACAACAAAAAACGGAAAAGAAACTGCCTACTATGTGGACAGTATTGGCTTCAAGGATGTGAGCCACCTACTTCCGGAACTGTATGAAGTCGAAGCCCAGCGCCAAAAAGAACAGGTTCAGGACGAACCGGAAAGGTGAAGCAATGCCAAATCCACAAGATATTTTCCAACTGGCACAGCAGACCGCTACGCAGGTCACAGCCTCACCGGAAAACTGGCGGCGGTTCCTGTATACGGCAGCGCATAACTACCACACCACCTACCTGAACCAGCTGCTGATCCACGCCCAGCGCCCGGATGCCACCGCCTGCGCTACTATGAAATACTGGAATGAACAGGCACACCGCAAGGTCATGTACGGCAGTAAAAGCATCATCATCCTGCAACGCCATCAGGGTGTGCCCACTGCCAAACGAGTGTTCTCCATGATAGATACCGTTCTCACCGGCGACAAGGCTGCTGCACCGTGGGAAGTGACAGATGTCATCCGTCCACTTCTTATGCAGGTCAACTCCGTGGGCAGCTTAATGGATCGGGCAACCGAGCAAGTTGTATCCCTGTCCGACCGCGCCAATCGTGTCATGGCAAATTCAATAGAGGACAGTACACTGGGCTGGAGCCACCCGGAAGATCAGCGGTTTGTCTTGCAGGAAGTTGCTGCACAAAGCACCCTGTACATGATCTGCATCCGTTTGGGTATCCCGGTGCGGGAAGAAGATTTCCCGGCTTTCCAGAATGTCACCCAGTTTGATACCAGCCGAATCTCCCTCTGCTTGGGCGGCTATGTGCAGGCAGCGGCAGAACCTTTGCTGGATGAGCTGGGGCACGAGGTCATGCAGCTTGCCCGCGACAGTGTTGCAATTCAGGCTGAACCAGTGCATAATACAGATACTCAATCACCCACACAGACGACCAGTCGAGAGGAGGCTGTCACAGATGATGTACACGAACGTGAAGGGCTATCAGATTCCGAACCTGAGCTTGCCGAAAGCCAAGAAAACCAACCTGAACCGGTACGGCAGGATGCGGCTGGACTACTTGGAACAGAACGAGCCGAACCTGTGCGACCAGATGATGCTGGAGGGAACGCTGCTGCCGAGCTGCCGCAAGATGGGGCTGGACGCACAGCAGATGGTGGACAAGACGCTGCACGACCTGATGCAGAAAGCGCAGATGCCCAACCGCAAGACAAACCCGCTGGGCTGGGCGCAGATGTGCAACAGCCTGAAGCAACAGGCGGAGGAAATGATCCTTCCGATGCTGTACGAAGTATAACGGAAGAACCCGCAGCTGCGGAGAGCGAACCATCGCCCTCCGCTTTTTCTTTGCCCGAATTTCCGGCAGAACTGCTGCCGTCCCTGCTGAAAGCAGACACGACCTCGCGCGCTTCCAATGCGGACATCCTTTCCTTTTTCAGTAAAACACCGCTGCTGATCGACCGACTTCGCTATATCCGTGAGAGCTACAAGGTCGTGTTTACGGAGCTTCTGCTGGAAGATGATACCCGCGTTGGATTCTATAAAGAAAGCAATGGTCTGCTTGTCTGGCAGGGGTCCTACCTGACCCGCAGCGCGGAATCGCATCTGTCGTGGCATAGCGTTACTGCTGCTATCTCCACACTGGTCGATAACCACGAACTTATCGCGGCCATTGACCCGAAAAAAACTGTCAGTCAGGACGAGCAGCTGTCCTTTGACCTGCCGGAAAATGCTTCTCGCGGCGATGAAGTCGGCGCGTTGGAAGTGGACGACATCTATTCCGAGGAAGAACAGGACGAAAAAATCAAAGCAGCCCTGCCCACATACCACTACAAAGAGCCCCAACCGGACGATGGCAGTCACATAACGGAAGATGATGTGAACGTCATCATTACAAGAGGCAGCGTCTTTGAAGGCGGCAAGTACCGCATCTATAACCATTTCCAACAGAAGAAAACAGAAAAGGAAACCGTAGCTTTCCTCAAAAAAGAGTACGGCATCGGCGGTTTTTCTTGGACGTTTGCTGACGGTGGAAGCGGCTTCGTGAACTTTGACGGTAAAGGATTCAGCATCCTTTACGATTTCAAGGATGACCTGCGGTATGAGAAAAAGCTCAAGTGGAAAGAGGTCGGCAAGCGGCTGGAATATCTTGTCCGAATGGACCGCTACCTGACGGATGCAGAACGCGAGAAGATGCCTGCATGGATAAACAGGCAGACAGAGTCGAAGCCCCTGCCGCCGCCCATCCCTGACCAGAAACCTGTCTGCGAAGTGGGCAGCACCGTTTACCTTGAAAACGACCAGCGGTTCACCGTAGAAAGTATCGGACAATTTGATGTTCACCTGCGCAATGAAGATTTCCCGCTGGTAGGCCGCGCCGTCAGCCGAGAACAGTTCCAACAGCTATTGGACGCCAATCCCCGCAACGGCGGCATGGTGTTATCGGAGCAGCAACGTGAATCTCAGGTGCAGGAGCAGAGAGAACAGGCTCTCTCCTACATCGAGGACTACCTCAAGGACGAGTTTGAAATCACAGAGCCGGACTTCTCCAATCTTACCCAAATCGGTCTTGGCTACACCACCACCGAGGACGAGCAGCATACGATTCAGGTCAATGCGGATCTGGAGCATTGCACCATCAGCAAGTTTGTGGACGATACCCTGTACGCACAAGAGAAGTTTTCTTCTTTGGAAGAAATGAACAGAAAATTTCTCTCAATACTCGATTTTGACAGCCTGATGGAAGTGGACATCAACGAAATCGAGGAACAGGAACCCGAAATCAGCGCAGATGAGCCGGAAAAATCCACCTTTGTATCGCAGGTCATGCAGGATGTAGACCGCCTTGCTGCGCGTGAGGAACCTGCCGAGTATGATCGCACGAACTACCTTGCACCGTATGAACCTGCCGTGCCGGAAGGTCCGAAAGCAAAGTTCGCTGCCAATGTGCAGGCCATCCGCACGCTGAAAGAAATCGAGCAGCGCATGGCATCCGGTGGTGCGCCTGCAAGTGAGCAGGAACAGGACATTCTGGCTGGCTATCTTGGCTGGGGCGGTTTGGCAGATGCCTTTGACCCCAGCAAGGATAACTGGCATACCGAGTACGAGCAGCTGAAAACCCT
>OHAC01003742.1_pt1 | contig 10303 bp, 8 predicted proteins | sample 1577051 | NCBI WGS metagenome assembly OHAC01 (sample SAMEA3541499, study PRJEB24748) | human gut metagenome | biome: human gut; feature: human-associated habitat; material: faeces | place: China | collected 2012 | reverse complement strand
CACAGCTTCACCACCCAAATATGCCTCCAACACAGCTTTTACCTGCTGTATCCACGGCATTTCCACGGGGGCCCCATTTTGCAATACCACAACCACATCATGACCCGCCTGTGCAAGCATCTGAATCAGCTCGTTTTGTTCTTCCGGCAATCTCATATGGGTGCGATCATACCCCTCCGATTCAAAGCTTTCCGGCAGGCCAGCAAACACCACCACTATATCCGCATTCTCGGCCATACAAAGAGCTTCTTCTCTTTCTGCAATGATTCCTCCACCTTTAACCGAAAAGCCTTTGCTATAGGATATATTTTCCTGAAATCCGACAGCCTTGCACAGATACTTCCAAGGCGAGTCCACCGTGGTCGTATTAATATGCGAGCTGCCTCCTCCCTGATAGCGGGGAGTCATCGCAAATTCCCCCACCACCAGGATTTTTCTGCCCGGTTTCAGCGGAAGCACACCCTCATTTTTCAACAACACTGCAGATTCTTCTGCAGCTTTTTTTGCTAATTCATGATCCTTTTTATAATCAAACAGTGTCTGGGGGAATTTGCTCTGCTTTGCCTTAAAAAAGATCTTTAACAGTCGTTCCACAGCCTGATCCAATATTGCTTCAGAAAGTGTTCCATTTTGGACGGCTTGTACAATCTCTTCGTCTGTTCCATTACCCAAGGGGGGCATTTCAAGTTCCATACCGGCAATCAAATCTGGAACTCGGTCATTGGTTGCCCCCCAATCGCTTACCACAAATCCGTCAAATCCCCACTCTTCTCTGAGGATCCCCGTCAAGTACTTGCGGTTTTCCGCTGCATAAGTACCATGGATCCGGTTATACGCACACATAATCGTCCATGGTTTTCCCTCACGCACGGCTCCTTCAAAAGCGGCAAGATAAATCTCTCTTGCAGTCCTCTGATCCATTTCCGAACTGATACTGAATCGCCGAGTTTCCTGGTTATTTGCAAAAAAATGCTTAAGACACGCACCAATTCCCTGGGACTGCAGACCCTGAATATATTCTACAGCCATATGGGAAGCAACTAATGGATCTTCCGAAAAATATTCGAAGTTTCTGCCACAAAGAGGAGAGCGTTTGATATTAATGCCAGGCCCCAGCAAAATATCAACATCCTCTGCCTGGCATTCTTTACCCAGAGCAACGCCAACCTCTTTCAGCAAGTTTTTATCAAAAGATGACGCCAAGGCGCATCCGGCAGGGAAGCATACTGCACGGATACTTTCCATCATCCCCAAATTATCTGTTCCTTCCACTTGTTTGCGCAGCCCGTGCGGACCATCGCTAACACGAACAGACGGAACCTGAAGGCGTTCCACCCCTTTGCTTTCCCAACCATTGCTTCCGGAACAGAGACTGGCCTTTTCTTCCAGCGTCATCTGATCTATGATCTGCCGTATTTTCACATTTTCCTCCTTGTTCACATCAGCCTTTCACTGCGCCCAGCGTCATGCCTTTTACAAAATATTTCTGCATGAAGGGGTAAACCATGAAGATCGGCAGAGATGCCAGAACCGTGATCGTCATCCGAATTCCCTTTGGAGAAATAGAATTCGATACCAGCTGGCTCATTCCCGCTGCATTTGTCGTATTTTTAATCTGGTCTGCCAGTCTCTGCGCTTCATTGAGGTAATTATAAAGCAAATACTGTAAGGTCGTCAATGAATCATTTCCTCTGGTGTAAATATGGTTGTCGAACCAGGAGTTCCACTGGCCAACTGCCACGAAAACGGCTACGGTCGCAATGATCGGTTTAGACAGGGGCAGGATCAGATAGGATAGGACCCTTCGGCCCGCCTCATTTGTGATGAATCTATTTTACCGGAAAAATGACGGATTCTGAATGATATTTCTTGCCAGTTACTTGTCATATTTTATGTTTTTTTAATGCTTTGATTGTTTTTTAGACTTATTTTTAGATTTTTATTATAGAAATCGCAAAATAAGTCAAGTATTTTCCGTGATTTTGTATAATAAAATAGCAGAAGCACCTTTTTTTCAAGATACTTCTGCCACTTCTTAATCTTTATATTTTTCACGGTTTACCAGCATTTCCCGGTACGCCGCCTGCATGAGCCAGGACGCAGGCTTTAAATACGGCCTGAAATGTCCCGGCAGTACTGCTTTGCTTTCGACCTTCATCATCTTTCTTACTGCGGAGAGATATTCTTTATAGGAATATCCCGGGTCCACCCGGATTCCCGGCCGCGCACTGCCGTCTTCTTCCCCTGCCTGCATAAAATCCCCGGTAAAAAGAACTTTTTCCCCTTTGCCGACAAGTTCATAACACATGCTTCCCGCCGTATGCCCTGGTGTATGAAAACAGATCAGTTCACAGGAATCACTCAGCGAAATTTTTTCCCCATCCTTAAGCCGCTCCACTTTCTGACAGACTGGAAATTTTTTCCCGTATGCAAAAGCTATGGTATGTCCATCTCCATTTTCTATACTGGCAGCATCCGCTTCTCCGGCCCAGATACGCGCCCCGTTTTTTTCAAACCAAAAGGCATTTCCCGCATGGTCAAAATGAGCATGTGTCAGAAACACATCTGAGATTCGTCTCTTCTCCAGCCCCCAGATTTTCATAGTTTCCTGTATCTGTCTTCGATCCGTTTCATCCAGCCCCGTATCGATCAGAACCATCCGGTTTTCTTCCGGGAAATCAATCCCGTAAACATTCTGATGTATCTGAAAAGGAAAGCCCGAAAGCAGGTAGATATCTGGAAAAATCATCATAATCTCACCCCTTTACAGCCCCTGAAGCCAGACCTTCCGTGATCTGTTTTGAAAATACCATGAAAATAATCATAATTGGAAGGATTCCGACGACTACCGCCAGGATTCTCGCTCCATAATCTGCCACAAACATATTTCCTATGGAAGCAATGACCAGCGGAATGGTAAACATTTTCGGATCATTAATCATAATCATTGGAAGCAGATAGCTGTTCCAGGATTGAAGGAAAGCAATAATCGACAGCGTAAACAACGCAGGTTTCACAATTGGAAGAACCATTCTTAAAAAAATCCCCATATCCGTACACCCATCTAACCTACTGCTCTCCATCAGCTCATAAGGAAAGGCATCACCGATATACTGCGTCATCCAGAACACTCCAAATGCATTTGCAATATTTGGCAGGATCAGTGGAAGAAAGGTTTTTGATAAATGCAGCACTCTCATTTCCCATACATAGGCTACCAGACCTACCTCCATCGGCACCATCATGGTCAGGATTACCAGCTGAAGCAGCATTTTTTTATGCTTAAATTCATATTTTGCAAATCCAAAACCCGCCATAGCTCCGAAAAATACCGTTAAAAACGTGCTGGACAGAGCAACAACCAGACTGTTTAACAGGGAACGGAAATAGTCTGCATCCAGAATTGTCTGAAAATTGCTTTTCAAAGATTTTCCCAGTCGAAAAATATCTCCTGCAAAAATCATCTGGTTGTCCTGGGTTGCCATAAAAAACATCAGAACAAAGGGAATCATACTGATCGTTGCCGCTGCGATCACAAACAGATTGATCAAAATACGAACTGCTTTTCCTCTCTGCATCTTCAAGTCTCCTCTCTGTTGACAATTCGGAAATAAACCATCGTAAATATGAGAATGATCACAAACATCAGATATCCGGTAGCAGCTCCATAACCGCTCTGGCCCGCCTTAAAGGCCGTATCCAGAAACTTCATATTCATCGTCTGTGCCGCACTGTTTACGCCGCCCTTATAATCGCCAAACAACATCAAAGGTTCTTCAAAGATCTTCAGACAGCCAATAATTCCATTGGTGATCTGAAAAATTAAAATCGGTTTTAACATGGGAAGGATTACATAAATGATTGCTTTTGGAGTTGAAGCGCCATCCACTTTGGCCGCTTCATAAATATCTTTTGAGATGCTTTGTAAGCCTGCCAGATAAATGACTGCCGTATATCCCACATAGCGCCAGATTGTAACCATGGCCACCAGCGGCTTTGAAAAAGCCGCTGTGTGAAGCCAGTTTACATTTTTATTAATGACACCGATTCCTTTCAGAAAAAGATTTACCGCACCGAAATTCTGATCAAACAGTGTTGCAAAAATCAGTCCAATAGCAATCGGAGCTGTAATATAAGGCAGAAACATCGTATTGCGAATATAACCTTTTCCGATTTTTATAATCCCATAATTCATAAGAAGTGCCAGGATTAAACCAAGAGTCTGAATCGGGATCATAGCCTCCAGTACAATCATAAAGCTGTTAAATACAGACCGGTAAAAAGCCTTATCCTGTAAAAGAGCCACATAGTTATCAAGTCCTATAAACTCCATAGGGCCAAACCCTTTCCACTTGGTCAAGCTGATATAAAAACTGAATAAAATCGGAAAAAGATTAAAAATTCCATAGATTATGAAAAAAGGCGCAATGAACAAAAACGGCCAATTGATACGTTTTTTCATTCTCTATTTCCTCCACTCTTATTTTTCGTACTGAGGATTGGATGAAATAATATCCTCTTCCACTTTTTCTGCGATTTCATCTGCCGTTCCTTCCAGTGACTGTGCAAAAAACGTCATACTGTTGTAAAACAGCGCATCATCCGCGATCGGACGCAGTACGGTCATCTCGTCCATCTCTTTCAGATACAGTTCCGTTACATTCTCACCGCCAAAAAACTCATTCGGCTTATTCAGATAATCGTCCTCATATGCGGATTTAACTCCCGGATAAAAATGAATCAGATCATATTTATTCTGAGCTCCTTCTTTGGAAAGCTCATATTTCATCCAGGCTGCCACTGCATCCTTATTTTCACTCTGGTTATACATTCCCCACCAGATGCCGCCCCAGTTGTATGCTCCTCCTGGAACTTCTGCTACGCCCCAGTTACCGCTTCCCTCCGGATCATTCGGCTCGATTACATAGCTTTGGAACCAACAGGATCCCGGATAACAAAATACATTTCCCTGACCAAAAGACGCATTCCATGCAGGAGTCCAGACATCCAAACCAGCATCTATCTCTGCTTCTTTTAATTTCAACATAAGCTCAATGGTATCTGTAAAGTTCTCCTGTACCATCAGTTTGTTCTCGTCACGCCAACGCAGACCCGTCTGATTGACAAGCGGCTGTACTAACGTGTCGATTCCAGGAATCATATTTACTGCACCGCCAGATGCTTCCTTTATCTTTTTTCCGGTCTCTATAAAGGAATCCCAGTCGCTGACCATCGCACTGATTTCATCCGGATCGTCTGTTCCGAGATATTCTTTCGCCAGATCCCTGCGATAATACAGCCCTCCCGGTGCAGCAGTATTTGGAATGCCAATAAAAGTTCCATTATCATCTGTACCGATATCTGCCAGATAAGGAATCAGAAGATCTTTGTCGATTTCGTACTGTTCCAGATTCTCGGCAATTCCCATATCATAGAACTTTCCGACATTATTAATCTCCATAGCAAGAATATCCGGCACATCACTTCCGCTCGTGAGAGCAGCCTGCAGCTTCTGCATATAATCATCAGCAGAGGCTACCGTAACAAAATCAAAAGTCACATTCGGATAAATATCATTCATCTTCTGTACCATGTCAAAAAAGTTGGGATCCCAGCTCCAGAAAAGAATATTTCCCGTAACCTCTTCCGGTGCTTTACCATTGACAGAATAATAATCGCTGTCATTGTTTCCTTCTGCTCCTGCAACACAGGGCACTCCCAAAGACAATACCATCATTCCGGCCAGCAACATCGCTATTCTTTTTTTCATACTTAAAGCCCTCCTTTAATTTTTCTGATGAGCCAAGTATAACATTCTGCCAAAATCTTTCTATCGTCCGTTGTTATGATTTATTGCAATTTATTATCTTTCAGCTGATAAGGGCTGATTCCGTTCATTTTCTTGAATATCTTGTTAAAATACTGCGCGCTTCCAAAGCCACACAATTCAGCAATCGTATAAATCTTCAGATTACTGTTGAGAAGAAGCTCCTTCGCTTTTCCCAGCCGATATTCCACCAGATAATCGCTGATATTTTTCCCGGTCTCTTTCTTAAAAATCTGGCTTAAATAAACACGGCTGACCCCTGCATATTCTGCAATATCCTCCAGACAGATTTGCCTTGCATAATTATTTCTGATAAATTCTATTGCTGAAATTACTTTCGCACTGCAGGCAAGGTATTCTTCCCCTCCTTGTGTCAGATCTTTTGCTTCTTTTACTGCCTCTCTGAGATCTTCCCATCTGCAAAACATCCGGCAGGTCACACCTGTCAGCCATCCGATTTCTTTTTCTTGTTTTCTCCTGTAAAAATCAGTCATGATTTTTTTAATAGCTGTTTTCATCTCGGAAACACTGGTTTTATCCGGAGAGGTTAACAGTAAATATAGTTCTCTGTTTTTCATGGATGACAAATACCAATGCCATTCTTCCATTTTATTTACATTTTTATCCAGATCTGTTTGAAAATCTTCGATAAATTTTTCTTTCTCCGTATCCGTAGGCTGCTTTTGCATACGGATACATACCACCATATAGTGTGGATGCAATGCCGGCAGGATTCCTGTCTCCACATATCCTCTGATTTTTTCTCTGCTTAGTGTATCGGAAATCAGTTTTTCAAAAACATTTTCTTTCAGAAGATTCAGGCTTTCCATGCGATTTTCTTCTTTTTGGATTCGTTTTTCTATGCGCCTGAGCAGTTCTTTTAGGTCTTCATCCTCAAACGTGTGTTTTAACAGATAATCTGCTGCCCCACAGCGCATAGCCTCCCGCACATAATCAAAATCTTCGTAACAGGTCAGCATCACAATTTCACAGCCCAGTTCCAGACCATGAATCTCCTTCACCATCGTAAGGCCGCTCATCACTGGCATTTTGATATCCACAAAGATTAAATCCGGTTTCAGCAGAACGGCTTTTTCCAGTCCTTCTTTTCCATTCGCAGCTTCTCCACAGATGCTATAACCATATTCCTCCCATACGATACTTTCTTTTAGCATTCTTCTTGCCAAGAGTTCATCGTCTACAATCAATACTTTCCTCACGTTCTCATTCTTCCCTTCTCATTGGAATATAAAATTCCACCCGCGTTCCCGGATTTTCCTCTTCCAGCCGGACTCCCGCCTCCGTTTCACCATAATAGATCCGAATACGGTAATTAATATTTTCAAGGCCTATATTTTTCAGTCTGCTGATTTCCTGAGTCCCCTCTTCTGAAAAAACAGCCATTTTTAACCTTTCATTTATTTCTTCCATCTGTTCTTTTTCTATTCCAACTCCATCATCTCTGATCTGAATTTCAATCCCGGCTCCGCTTCTATGCACCTTTACTTCAATTTTTCCATTTCCTTTTGGCAAAATTCCATGAAATAAAGCATTTTCCACGGCCGGCTGAATGGAAAAGCGCGGAATCAGACAGTCGCCCAGTTCTTCTTCCATTTCCATCGTTACCTCTGCAATATCTCCGTAACGCATTTTTTGAATGGCAAGATACTGTTCCGTCAGCTCCAGCTCCTGGCGAATGCAAATAAATTTTTCAGAACTTAAACTTGCCTTTGAAAGCTGAATCAACGCCGCCGTTATTTCCCGGATCTCCGGCGCTTTGTAAATTTTCGCAAAATATCGGATAGAATTTAAGGTATTATACAGAAAATGCGGGTTGATCTGGGCCTGCAATGCATAAAGCTCCGCATTTCTCTGGGTCTGCTCCTTTTCTACAATTTCCTGAAGCAAGGCTTTTATTTTTACAACCATCAGATTATAACCATGAATAACCCTTGAAAATTCATCCTTCTGGTTATACTCAATTTTCGTATCAAAATTTCCCTGTTCCACGGTTTTCATCGATTCAGTCAAAAGGTTCAAGGGCTGATAGACCGAGTGAATAATCTTCCGGCTGACCAGAACAATCACCGCAAGACAGAAGATAAGGACGGCAAAGGAAAGCCACATCTGGCCGATAATAGATCTTATAAATTCTCCTCGCGGAATCTGGGCTGACAGAGTCCAGCCTGTCACCTGAGACTGTTCCGAAATAGTGACATACTCACTGCTGCTCTTTCTGCTGCCGTTTTCCCACTGTACGTCTTTTCCGGACTTGTTTAAAAACACCTCACCATTTTCATTTAACAGAATCATTCTGCCATCCAGTGGAAGTGCATAATCCCCCACCGCCTCTTCCAAAACTTTGCAGTCTATATCTGCTACAATCGTCCCCAACGGTTCCGTTCGGTCATTGTACGCATAAATCAATTTCGCCACAGAAAAAACTTTTGCAGTTCCGGAAACATAGCCCGCCTTATGAAGCGGCGAAATATTTAAAATTTTTCCATTTTTGGTAATATTCAAAAATTTATCTACCTGTTCTCCTCTGAGTTCCGGGGTAATGATCTTCCGATTTTTGTCCATAAGGTAGACTTTCGTGATATAAGGTCGGGTTGAAGCATACTGTGCGACCACTTTATTCAGTTCCCGTCCAAGGATTTTTCCGTCCAGATCATCCCCGATCTCCTGTTGAAGAATATTTTGCGTCCGCTCATCCGCCATAATGGATAAGCACACATTTGAGGTATCCTGAAAATAGTAATCCATGTTTTTAACACTGAGATTCAGCAGTTCCTTGACTGACGCTGTCATATTTTTCTCCAGCTGTCGGTAAGCCTGCCATCCATTGATCAATTCTGTCAAAGTAAAAATCACAACCATGACACAGGAAAAATATAGAATCATCTGTTTACGAATGGACATTTTTTCTCCTCCTTTTTCCTTAGATTACCACAGTTGCCCGTTTTTTCAATAAAAAAAGAACAGCAGCCCATCTTTCGACACACCTCTGTTCTTCTCTTAAAGCTAAAAACAAATATACACCAGAACCCCTCTCTCCGGGCTGCTTTCCAGCCAGATATCGCCCTTTTCTCCATACAGGAGGTTCAGACGCTTCCGGATATTGCAAAGACCGATGCTCTCATTATCCGGCGTTCCTTCAGCGATCTTCCGGTTGACCGCTGTCTCTTTCTCCGCTTCCAGAAAGGAGCCGGTATTCTGCACCTCAATGGCAAAACGCTCCGTCTTCCGGATCCGAAGGTAAATATGCCTGATCTCCGCGGAGCTGCTTCCGTGAACGAAACAATTCTCCATCACTGGTTGAATGATAAACCGCGGAAAATCCTCGTCCTGGATTCCGTCATCACACTGTAAATGGTATTCCATCTCGTTTCCATATCGATTCCTTTAAGGAAAAGACCAGCAGCTCCTCCTCCGCAAACAGTACCTGATACATCGTTACTCCCCCTTTACCGCTCTATCTTTTCATTATATCATTTTAAGGAAAGAAAGTTTTCGTTCTTTTGACGGATATCCCCTCATAAAATAAAGCAAAACGCCCTATGGAGCTTCTATGATACATACCCCAAAATTTTTTCATCCCCGTTCTGCCAAATCTTCTTTCCAGGCAGCTTTTCATCGCCCTCACCTTCCGAACTCTGAGAAAATTTCCACCCTTTTCTATTCTTTCTCCCTGAAAAAAATCCTCCGCACAACAGGAATCCTGGCGGTAGCCTTTGTCTTCGGATCCCTGGCCTCACGGGTCACAAGTCATTTTCTGCCGGCTTCCTCTGATGCTGTCTCGGAGCAGGAACTCTACTTTGGCAGCGCCACTCCCCGCTCTGAACCAGGGGCTTCTGCCGGGCTTGCCGCAGACCTTACTTCTCAGGAAAATGTTTCCCTCAGCTTTTCCGTGGCTGACACCGATCCTGCCACCCTGGACGGTCTTCTTCTCCCCAGTTCGAACTGGGGCTTAAGTTTTCCCAATGAAGGTCAGCGTTCCACCGGAAATGCCTCCATCGAGGAGTTGAACGCCTACAACGCCCACTATGCCTCCAACACCGATGAAAAAGTCATCTTTCTTACCTTCGATGCCGGTTACGAAAACGGCAACACGCCAGCCATCCTGGAGGCCCTGAAGAAACATCAAGTTCCGGCCACCTTTTTTGTGGTAGGAAATTTTCTTTCTACCAGTCCCGACCTCGTAAAGCAGATGATCGCCGACGGCCATACCGTGGGCAATCACACCTGGTCCCATCCGGATATGTCCAAAATCTCCACTCAGGAGGCCTTCTCGAAGGAATTAAGCCAGGTAGAGGATCTCTACAGGGAAATTACCGGCCAGGAGATGACGCGCTATTACAGGCCCCCTCAGGGCATATACAGCCAGCCCAATCTCCAGATGGCAAAGGATCTCGGCTACGAAACCTTCTTCTGGAGCCTCGCCTATGTAGACTGGTACCAGGATAACCAGCCCAC
>OHAC01003737.1_pt1 | contig 10328 bp, 8 predicted proteins | sample 1577051 | NCBI WGS metagenome assembly OHAC01 (sample SAMEA3541499, study PRJEB24748) | human gut metagenome | biome: human gut; feature: human-associated habitat; material: faeces | place: China | collected 2012 | reverse complement strand
CTTTCCGGAATACCCAGTTCCAGTCCGGCTTTGCGGACTTCGTCTTTGAAGAGGTCACGCAGCGGCTCTATGATTTCTTTGAAATCTACGAAATCCGGAAGGCCGCCTACGTTGTGATGAGATTTAATCACTGCGGATTCTCCGCCGAGACCGCTCTCTACAACATCCGGATAAATGGTTCCCTGTGCCAGGAAATCTACGGCTCCGATTTTCTTTGCTTCTTCTTCAAAAATGCGGATAAATTCTTCACCGATGATCTTACGTTTTGCTTCCGGCTCGGTAACACCTGCCAGTTTTTTGTAATATCTTTCCTGTGCATTCACACGGATGAAATTCAGATCAAACTGACCGTTCGGTCCAAATACACCTTCTACTTCATCGCCTTCGTCTTTACGCAGCAGACCGTGATCTACGAATACGCAGGTAAGCTGTTTGCCGATGGCTCTGGAAAGAAGACCTGCTGCAACGGAAGAATCTACACCGCCTGAAAGTGCAAGCAGTACTTTTCCGTCTCCTACTTTTTCGCGGATCTCTTTGATCGTGTTCTCTACAAATGCATCCATTTTCCAGTCGCCTTTGCAGCCGCATACATTTTTGACGAAGTTGTTGATCATCTTCGTTCCTTCTGCAGTGTGGAGTACTTCCGGATGGAACTGGATCGCATAGAGTTTTTCTGCTTCGTTTTCTGCTGCTGCTACCGGACAGTCTGCGGTGTGTGCAGAGATTTCAAATCCCGGTGCAACCTTGGAAATATAATCAAAATGGCTCATCCAGCATGTGGTCTGTGCAGATACATCCTGGAATACTTTTGAATCTTTTTTATCGATGAATACTTCTGTTTTCCCGTACTCTCTGACATCGGCACGCTCTACTTTTCCGCCAAGTACATGCGACATCAACTGTGCACCATAGCACAGTCCAAGCACCGGAATACCAAGTTTGAAAAGCTCATCAGTGTATGTCGGAGAATCCGGCTCATAACAACTATTCGGACCGCCCGTCAGGATGATTCCCTTTGGATTCATCGCTTTGATCTTTTCAATGTCGGTTTTGTAAGAATAAATCTCGCAATAGACATTGCATTCTCTTACGCGTCGGGCAACCAGCTGGTTATACTGTCCACCGAAGTCCAATACGATTACTACTTCTTCTTTCAAAGTCCTTCCTCCTGTTTTTAATCTGTTAATTTTTATCCTTAGTATCATTTCATGATGTTAGGGTCAAAAGATACCATATGAATTGTCCGTACTTTATACTGTCACAATTCTTCGGCATTTTTTCATTATAATGTAAATACGCTTTATTTACAAGCTTATTTCGAATCCAGTTTTTCTTTTATGACTTTCCAGGCCTCTATGAGTCTGTCCATCTGCCAGGATGCATTTGCCGGACTTGTCGATGGAAGTTTTATAATTTCACGTCCGGTTACAGCATATGAATATTTCTGATACAATTCAAACGCCTTCCCACCATTTGCATAAATCTGCTGAATCGGTGCATGATCCAGAATAATCGAAAGATCTGCCGGAACTACATTTCGGATAGAACTGTCACTTGAACCTGCTATGTCACATCTGGCAATCACATCCCACACGGCTATATGTTCCTGTAATAAAAGTTTCTTTTTTTCTTCAATTGTTCCTGGAACCTCACGCTCTGTCAGACCTGCCAGAACCTTCCAGAAGCGGTTCTGCGGATGTCCATAGTAAAAATTTTGTTCTCTTGATTTAACAGATGGAAAGGTCCCAAGAATCAACACACGTGAATGTTCGTCAAAAACTGGCACAAAATGATGCGTTAATGTCTGATATTTCTGCAAAAAATCTCCTCTTTTCTTCTGTTCAGTAAAACTGACCCAAATCGTATGCCGAGTCTCACATGCATTCGACTTGAACTGTTATTTATTCTTTACACAGTGCTCCTGCACTTCATGCAGATGTCTGTATTTTTCTCTGGTAGCCACACCTCCACGAATGTGGCGTTCTGATTTATTTACATCCAGCACCTTTCGTGCCTGCTCTGCAAGTCCGAGATCAATCTGCTGCAGTCGTTCCGTACAATCTTTATGTACCGTACTTTTACTGATTCCAAATTTTTTCGCTGCCTGCCGCACCGTTGCCCTGGTTTCAATTATATAATACGCTACTTCCACTGCCCGCTCTTCAATGTAATCTTTCAAGAAGAAGCCTCCGGGTACACCGTTTTTACAATGTATGCGGAGGCTTTCAAAGAGTATGATTAAATTTCACACTACATGTTATACCAAATATTTTTCTGCAATCTCTTTTAATTTTTCCGGTGCTTTTTCGTACCAGGTGTCAAATACGACACCTTCCTGCTGAACGGCTTTTCCGACCTCCATAAGAAATGCCGGAATATCACTTTCTTTTATCACACCCCATGATTCACCAAATACTTCCTCTCCCTGTCTGTCACAGCCATTTACATGAAGGGTAAATACCGGCCCGGCTTCTCCATCGATTCTCTTTACTCCGCCATGAAAACCGATCTTTCCGATCTGATGTGTTCCGCAGGATGAAGTACATCCGGAAATATGGATCTGTGGCAGGACTCCGTCCGCAAAATCATACTCTTTTTCTGTCTCAACCAGTGTTCTTAAAAGTCCCTGGGAATCACGCACACCTACCTGACAGATAGTCGCTCCGATACAGGATACGGAACTTTCAAATAAGGTTTCTGCTCCGTCATCGGTGGCTTCCAGCACATTTTCTGCTTCTTTTGCAGTCAGATTGATGATATAGATCGTTTCATCCGGTGCAATGCGGACTTCTGCATCAGATACATCTTTGATGCTCTCATAAATTTCGCCAAATTTCGATACTTTTGGCACACCGCCGATCGGATGATATTTTACGGCATACAGTCCCGGCTGCTTCTGTACAATGATCCGTTTGTTTTCTGTCTGAAGTTCGCCGTCAGATGCCTTTTTGACACCAAAAACAGTAAGGTTCAGATCCAGTTTTTCCGTTTTCTTTACTTCTTCCAGTTTCTCAAGAAATGCCTTTACATAGCCTTCGCTGCCCAGTTTTTCCTGCATATAACGTGTTCTGGCTTTTCCGCGGTTTTCATAGTTTCCGTATGTCAGGAAGGTATTGACCATCGCCTGCACATAATACAGAATCTGTGACGGTTCTGCTTTCTCTGCTACCTTTACACCCATGCGTGGATTGTTGCCCAGTCCGCCCGCACTATATACGGTAAATGTTCCGTCCTCTGCTGCTACAAATCCAAGATCACGGAAGGTCGCATGTGTCACATTGGCCGGAGAATTGGAAAATCCGACTTTCAGTTTTCGCGGCATGGTCACTTTATCTGCGTTTTTCAGAAGATAATCCGACACAGCCTCTGCATACGGCAGTACATCAAAATATTCTCCGACTTCTGCGCCGGAAAGTGGAGAGCACATCACATTTCGCGGAAAATCTCCGCCGCCGCCCTTGGTGATAATACCGACATCCACCGCTTTTTCCATGATGTCACAGACGCTGTCTTTATCCAGATCATGCAGCTGTACTGCCTGGCAGGTCGTAAAATGTGCTTTGTCCACATGATACTGTTCTACCATATCTGCAATAAATTTCAGTTTTTCTTTTGTCAGTCTTCCGCCCGGCATACGCAGACGCAGCATGCTTGCCTCTCCGCCTTTCTGGGCATAGCTTCCGTATCCTCCAGAAAATCCCTTGTACTCCTTTATGCTTACCTCTTTTGCATAAAATTTTTCTGTCATCTCCCGGAATTTTGGAAGAGATGCTCTCCATTCCTGAATCAGTTGTTCCATACTTGTTCTCCTCATATTGTTTTTTATTTGAAGCAAATGATGTCATAAAGATACTCCTGCACAGATTTTCAGCTTTGCTGACATTACCTGACAGGGTAACACCCCGCTTTTACATCACATTTCCTTTATACCATAATTTCAGTAGGTTTCATAGGTATTATTTAAAATTTTTTAAATTTCTCCGAAAATCATCGAACGTTTCGGTGTTTGCGTCTCGGAAAACCGGTATGCACGCAGGAATCGTTCTTCTGCCTGCTCTGCTTTTTCCTGTTCGTTTGCATGAAGAACTGCCAGTGTCTCACCTTTTTCGACATAATCTCCGACTTTCTTTTTCAGCTCCAGACCTACCGAAAGATCGATCACACTATCCTTCGTCTCTCTTCCTCCGCCAAGGATCAGAGAGCAGACTCCGATTTCATCACACTGGATATGAGAAATATAGCCGCTTTGCGGCGATGGTACTGCAATCTGCATGGATGCCGCAGGCAGCTTCTCCGGATGATATACTTCCTCTGCCGTACCGCCCTGTGCCTTAACAAATGCTTCCAGTTTTTTCAGGGCATTTCCATTTTGGATGGACTGCCGCAGCAGTGCTTCCGCAGAAGTGACATCTTCTGCCTTTCCACCTGCAATCAGCATCCGGCTTCCGAGTGCCAGCACAAGCTCCGTGAAATCTTCCGGTCCGCTGCCGTTCAAAGTTGCAATTGCTTCTTTTACTTCCAGTGCATTTCCGATGGCATAACCAAGCGGCTGATCCATATCGGTGATCAGTGCATGCATCTGACGCCCTGCATTTTTGCCGATCGTCACCATCTCTTCTGCCAGAGCAAACGCATCTTCTTCGCTTTTCATAAAAGCTCCGCTTCCGGTCTTGACATCCAGAACGATCGCATCGGCACCGGCAGCCAGTTTCTTACTCATGATCGAGCTGGCGATCAGCGAAAGATTGTCCACGGTCGCCGTCACATCCCGCAGAGCATAGAGTTTTTTGTCTGCCGGAGCCAGATCTGCCGTCTGTCCCATGATCGAAATGCCGATCGTATTGACATTCTTTATAAACGTTTCAACCGGAATTGCCGTTGAAAATCCGGAAAAGCTCTCCAGCTTGTCGATCGTGCCACCGGTATGCCCAAGGCCTCTGCCGCTCATTTTCGCTACCGGAATTCCGCAGGAAGCTACAAGCGGAACAAGTGCCAGCGATGTCTTGTCCCCAACACCTCCTGTCGAATGCTTGTCAACTTTAATCCCATGGATTGCCGAAAGATCCAGCCGCTCTCCGCTGTCCGCCATGGCAAGCGTCAGATTTAAGGTTTCCTGTTCATTCATCCCTCGAAAATAAATCGCCATCATCAGTGCAGACATCTGATAATCTGGAATTTCCCCATTTGTATAACTTCGGATCATCCAGTCGATTTCTTCTTTTGCTAATCTTTCCCCATCTCGCTTTTTTCTGATCAGATCATACATTCTCATAATAAAACCTCCAATCCGCGGAAAAAATCTGATATCCTGCACCTCTGCTGTCCGCCGGAAGCTGTATCAGACCAAACGCACAAAACGCCGGCTTTCGCCAGCGTTCTGATTACTTAATTAAAATATACCATTTCATCTGCCGGCGGTTCGCACGGTTCTACCTTGCCTGCATACAGCACAGGACCTTTTCCGCGATAAAATTTATCGTATTCAAATGCTACCTTTGCAGTTACCATAACCCACTGTCCGTGCTTCAACTGTGGGGCAACCGGACTCTTACAGATATATCCGATCATCTGCATATCATCTGCACAGCAGGTCATCGCTTTTCTTCCCGGCACAAAATAAGGTGCCTCTTTGTTTTTGCTCTTCATGGCACGAGCCTTGAACTTCACCGTTTTCCCCACGTATTTGTCCGGATGGTCATCCATATCCACATAGAAGATACCGTAATCCACATCTTCTATTTCGATAATCGGAGCATCCATATCGTACGGCGTGTTTTCCTCAAACAGGTCGATCAGTTCACCATCCTCATCCTCAAAGCTGATATCACAGGAAGGATTGACAACCTTGATGCCTCTTCGATAATTGGTCAGCGGATCACTTGATTTACAGCGATTGAAGATCACCATATCTGCATTCTGCACCATCTCTGAGAACAGAGACTGCATATTTGCACGGTAGATCTGATAGCTGCTGCCGTCTACGATCACGATCTCCTGAGAAATGCCCCATCCAAGCGGCAGTTTCATCGCACGCAGTTTGTTGACACCCCAGAGCGGATTGTACTCAAGCAGCACTCGCTCCGGATGATATTTGCGATGCAGAACACGGAGGTTCTCAAATGTAAAATCCTCCGGCTCTTCAATCTTCTCGACAACCGTGTTGTATTTCAGAAGTTCTTTCTCGTCGTACTCCTCCTCACCCTCTTCGCAGGTGATCAGAAGTGTTGTTCCTTCTATTTGAAAGTAATCCTGTTTCGCAGTAAAATCCAGAAAAGAAGTTTTGCCGCTCTCCAGGACACCGGTCACAAGATAAACCGGTGTTGAAATATTAAAATCACTCATCTTTTTTTACCTTGTTCCTTATTTCGCAAACCACAGCTGCTCTAATTTTGCTTCATCCAGTTTGGAACCGATCACGCAGATACGTCCTGTGTATTCTGCACTTCCCTCACGGATATCCACTTCTTCCGGAACCATGTCAAAATAAGTCCAGACACCGTCTTCGCTCTCCAGCATACCTTTTGCACGCAGGATCATTCCGTAAGAATCGTCTTCTGACAGAGTTTTCAGAATCTTTTCAATCTCTTCACGGCTGTATTTACGGACGGTTTCCTTACCCCAGCTTGTAAATACCTCATCTGCGTGATGATGATGATGTCCCTCGTGGTCATGGTCATGGCAGCCACAGGTGCAGCCCTCTCCATGGTCATGGTGATGATCATGATCCTCATGATCGTGATGATGCTCATGCTCTTCGTGATCGTGATCATGGCAGCCGCAGGTGCAGCCCTCTCCATGGTCATGGTGATGGTCATGATCCTCATGATCGTGATGATGCTCATGCTCTTCATGGTCATGGTCGTGATGATGTTCATGATCACAGCAATGGTCATGCTCTTCTTCTACATGAGAAAGGTCGATCTTCATTCCTTCGATCGTATCCAGGATCTTCTGTCCACCCAGATCTTCCACCGGTGTTGTGATGATCGTAGCATCCGGATTCAGTTCACGGATCAGTTCGATGGCAGCTTCGATTTTTTCCGGTGTTGCCTTCTTTGTATCGGTACGGCTCAGGATGATCGTGCCGGCTGCTTCTACCTGATTCTTGAAGAATTCACCAAAGTTCTTCAGATACATTTTGCATTTCAGAACATCGACAACCGTAACGGCACTGTTCAGTTTCACTTCTCCGTCTGCTTCCAGATGCAGATTTTCAACTGCATGGATAACGTCAGAAAGTTTGCCGACACCTGACGGTTCGATCACGATGCGGTCTGGGTGATATTTCTCTACCACTTCTTTCAAAGCGGTTCCGAAATCTCCTACCAGAGAGCAGCAGATACAGCCGGAATTCATTTCCTTGATCTCGATTCCTGCATCTTTCAGGAATCCTCCATCAATACCGATCTCGCCGAATTCGTTCTCGATCAGTACCACCTGCTGTCCTTTAAATGCATCCTGTAACAGTTTTTTGATCAGGGTCGTTTTACCTGCACCCAAAAAACCGGAAATAATATCAATCTTTACCATAATAACTTCTACATCTCCTTTATCCATTTCGTCCATCCATCGGACGACATTCTGCCCCGATTATACAACCTGATTTTGATTCTGTAAAGCAGACACCAGATTTGTCAGGCATTCAGAATGGCATTTATTTTCTCATCTTTTTCTTCTTTTGTGATAATGCCCATCTCGAACTGCTGCTCGATTTTTTTGATCTCTTCAAAATTTTCTACTTTTTTCTTTGCAATATTCAGCTTCTGCTCATATTCTTCCTTAGAAATAATTTCCATGGCAAGTGCTTTGTCGAGAACGCCTTTTTCCTGTTCAAAAGACTCTTCCGCTTTTGTCTTTTCACGGATAAGTGCATTCTGTTTTGCTCTCTTTTCTACTTCTGCCAACTGATTTTCCAGCTCCTTTTTCTTTGCCTGATCCTGTTTGATGATCGTCAGGAAATCAGAAACATCAAATACCGGCTCCTCGTCAGATTCTTCTGCGACTTCATCTTCTTCCGGTTCTTCGGATTCTTCTTTCACTTCATCGATCGTTTCTGCTGTATCTTCTGCTTTTACTTCATCGATGGTTTCGGCAGGTGCTTCATTTTCCAGTGCTTCCGGTTCTGCTATTTCCGGTTCTGCCATTTCCGGTTCTGCTGTTTCCGGTTCTGCATCATCCATATCTGCTACAAATTCTGCATATTTCTTTCCAATCTGAAGATACTGTGCATCCATTTCTTTTTCTAATTCACGGATCTGTCTTTTCAGACTGGAGATCTCCATTGTATCCTGTACACTTGTCTCAACGACTGTTTTTACATTACTTGCTGATGCAGCAATATTTTCTCCCACATCCTGTACCTTTTTTAAAGCTTTGTCAAAAAATCCCATGATATCAACCCCTGTCTTATTGTGTGTAAATGCACATCGATTCTGCTAAGTAAATATCATCCAAACCGACCAGAATCGCATGCCAAGTCTCGCATACGTTCGACTTGATTTTAGAGTTCTATGTCTAATATAACACACCCCAATCATTCTAACAAGTCCAAAGGCGTACCCCGTGAAAAAAAGCACGGTCAATCTTGTGGTCATCCGCAGAATCAGGTATAATAGAGACTATAAAATTTGACAGGGAGGTACTTATATGAGCAGTTATCTGAATCCTGGAAATAAAGGTTTTCGTGAAAGTTTAAACTCAGAAATCTATATAGATAAAACCGGATTGATAGAAAAAACCAATGCGGTTCTTAATACACGCCAAAAATTTCTCTGTGTCAGCCGACCAAGACGTTTTGGAAAATCAATGGCTGCTGATATGCTCGCTGCATATTATGAACGTGATGAAGATTCCTCTTCCTTATTTGCTTCCCTCAAGATCAGTAAGTCTGACTCCTATCAGAAACATTTAAACCAATACGACGTAATCAAGGTCAATATGCAAGAATTTCTCAGTATGACACACAGTATGGATGAGATGCTGTCTATGCTGCAAAAATATCTGATTTTTGACCTGACAGATCATTTTAGAGAGGTGCGTTTTCGTGACGAAAATAATTTGATTCAGGTAATGAAAGATATTTACAGTAAAAACAGATCTTCTTTCATTATTTTGATTGATGAATGGGATTGCCTGTTTCGGGAATATCAACAGGATCAGCATGCTCAGAAACAATATCTGGATTTTCTGCGAGCATGGCTCAAAGACAAAGATTATGTTGCATTGGCATATATGACCGGTATCCTGCCAATCAAAAAATATGGTTCTCATTCTGCATTAAATATGTTTACCGAATACTCCATGACAGATCCCGGTGACCTGGCAGAATACTTTGGTTTTACAGAACAGGAAGTGTCTGAGCTTTGTACAGAATATGAAATGAGTTTTGAAGAAGCCAAAACATGGTACGATGGATATCAATTGGTAATACATCAGAAATGGAAAGATGAATACTATTCTATGTACAGTCCAAAATCTGTTGTAGAAGCCATGCTGCGTCATAAGTTCGGAACCTACTGGAATCAGACAGAAACGTATGAGGCATTAAAAATTTATATTCAAATGAACATGGATGGATTAAAAGATTCTGTGGTTCGGATGCTTGCAGGTGAGGCTGTTCCGATCAATATCGGAACGTTCAGTAATGATATGACTACATTTGCAACAAAAGACGATGTATTGACATTACTGGTTCATTTGGGATATCTGACCTACAACAGCATAGATAGAACCGTAAGTATTCCAAACAAAGAAGTTTCGCAGGAATATATCAACGCAATCAGCACGATGAACTGGAGCGGAGTTACAAAAGCAGTAGAATCTTCCCGCAAATTATTGGAATCATTGTGGGCAATGGATGCCGATGCTGTTGCAGATGGAATCGAAAAAGCTCATGAGGAAATCTCCATTCTTCAATATAATGATGAAAATTCTCTTAGCTGTACCATTAATCTTGCATTTTATTTTGCACGGGAATATTATACTATGATTCGTGAACTGCCTACAGGCAAGGGATTTGCAGATGTATGCATGCTTCCTCGCAAACATCATCTCGATAAACCGGCGATCATAATTGAACTGAAATGGGATAAAAACGCTCCCGGTGCATTAGATCAAATCAAAGAAAAACACTATGGAAACGCATTGAAAGATTATGAAGGAAACCTGCTGCTTGTTGGGATTAATTATAATAAAACGACCAAAAAACATGCATGTATCATTGAGGCTGTGCAGAAATAATATATCTCATATTTTCCCAACTAAAAATTGACCTAGCTCTTTAGAGCGAGGGATGCTTCTTGTCCGAAGGGCAAGAAGATGGGCATTAA
>OHAC01003728.1_pt1 | contig 10342 bp, 6 predicted proteins | sample 1577051 | NCBI WGS metagenome assembly OHAC01 (sample SAMEA3541499, study PRJEB24748) | human gut metagenome | biome: human gut; feature: human-associated habitat; material: faeces | place: China | collected 2012 | reverse complement strand
CCGCGCCCGCCTGTTCGGCCCACGTGTTGAAGCAGTCGAGGCCATACGTTTTGTACAGCCAGTCGTAAGACGCGTTGTCGGAATTGCGCAGGACGGCGTCGACCTTCTGGTGGACGGTGGCGGACTGCGCGTCAGCGGATTGGGCCACGCTGTTCAGGTCGACGGTGCCCGTTGAGAACAGCGATATCAGGTATGGCGCCTTCGCCGACGAGGCCGAATAGATCTGTGCATCGGCGTTGTATGCGATCGTGCGGCCGGTCGTGATGTCGGCGAGCACGAATGATGCGGTATATCCGTCGGCTTCGAAAGTGGCGATTTGAGACTGCACGGCGGCCTGCGAATCGGCGCTTAGCGTGAAGCCCTGCGTTGTGATCGTGGCGCTGCCCTCGACTGCGGAAATGCCGTCCAGCGCGACCTGCGTCGGCGACGAGACGGCTTGTGTCTGCGATTGCGGCGCGCTGTTTTTCTTAAGCGCGCCCGACGTGGGGGACGTTTCCGAAGACATTCCCGAGGACGCCGCTGCGTGGGCTTCCTCTTCGAGATGCACATCGACAAGACCCACGCCCATGGCGAAGCCGATCAGGCAGGCGATCAGCAGGTCCACGACGGACACGGAACAGCAGCACAGTGCCTTGCGCTTGACGTGTTTTCCAAAGTTCATGCCGACTTCACAACCTTAGATTTCAATGCCCGCATCCGTTTGCGATGATATTGCGCACCGCGTTTCACTGGGGTCAGCCTAGCGCATGGACCCGAACTTCGGGGGTAATAGGTCAAAACGACCGCGTATATCCGATTCTGGAGAAACGGGCGGTTGTGCGATCGAAAACGCACGCTACGCGACCAGTCCGCCGAAAATCGACCACTAAAGCGGCAAAAACTAACGCCCTGCACGTCCGATTCAGAGGAATCGGACGTGCAGGGCGTTACTAGATTGCGTTAAAAGGCTTGGAGTTAGGGTGTCAGGAAGTCAGCACTCCCACCCTAATTCCAGCCGGCCCGATTCAGGCATGCGCCAGCGCGCGCATCTGCTCCGGGTCGATGACCTTCTTGTGCTCGCGGCCTTCCTTCGCGCCTTCGGCACGTTCGAACGCATCGACCTTCTTCCAGCCGGCGAAGTCGATCGGCTTGACACCGCGGGAAGCCAGCAGACGGTCGATGGATTCCGGATCGCGGTCAGCGGCCACGCGACCGCCTTCGGCGGCCTTGGACAGGTCCTCCAGCATGTTGGTGACGATGAGCAGCGCGTCGGACTTGGTGGAGCCGATCAGGCCGACCGGACCACGCTTGGCCCAACCGGTGGCGTACAGACGCTCACGCACCTGCGCGCCCTCGCCGGAGGCCTCCGTGGTGATGCGGCCGTCGCCGTTCGCGTTGGCCAGGTGCGCGCGACGCTCGTCGTACGCGATGCCCGGCGCGGTGGCCGGCTTGTAGCCGATTGCGTGATACACGGCCTGCACCGGGTACTCTTCGAATTCGCCGGTGCGAGTCATCTTGCCGTCCGCGGAAGTCGTCGTCTTCTCCACGCGAATCGCCTTGACCTTGCCGTCCTCGCCCAGCACTTCGACCGGAGCGAAATTGAAGTGGATGTAGTACTTGCGATCCGCCGGGTTGCCCTCGAAATCGGTGTCGCCGTCGTCTTCCATGTCCTCGGCCATCTCGCGGATGGTGAACAGCTCCTCGACCATCTGACGGGTCAGCTTGTCCTTGCCGGCCTCCTCGATAGTGTCGTCGTCCAGATCAAAGTCGTCTTCGTTGATGATCAGCTGCACGCCCGGCAGCTTCTCCATTTCGCGCAGCTCCTGCACGGAGAACTTGGCCTGCGCCACGCCACGGCGGATGAACAGATGCAGGGTCTTGGCCTTGTTGGCCTTGATGCCCTCGTACACGTTGTCCGGAATGTCGGTGCGTTCCTTCAGGTCGTCGGCGTTGCGCATCAGCTCGCGCGCCACGTCCATGGCCACGTTGCCGCCGCCGATCACAGCGACTTCCTCGGCATCGAGCGGCCATTCGCGGGCGCCGGTCGGGTAACCGTCGTACCATTCCACGAACTTGGCGGCACCGTACACACCGTCCAAGTCGGCGCCCGGCAGGCCGAGCGGCTTGTCTTCGACGGCACCAGTGGCGAACAGCACCGCGTCGTAACGTTCCAGCAGCTCGTCAAGCGTCACGTCCTTGCCGAATTCCACGTCGCAGTACAGGTGGATGTCCGGGTTGTCGAGCGTCTTCTCGAGAGCGGATGCGATGAATTTGATGGAAGGGTGGTCGGGGGCCACGCCGTAGCGCACCAGGCCGAACGGCACCGGCAGCTTTTCGAACAGGTCGATGCGGGCCTTGGTGCCCAGTCCCAGCTCTTCGCCGAGCTTGCCCAGCTGGCGCAGGAAAATATCGGAAGAGTAGACGCCTGCGGGGCCGGCGCCGATTACAGCAATACGAAGTTCGTTGGTTTCGCTCATATGTTCCAGCCTAATATATTCCCTGCATTTCCAACAGGGGGGCATACGGCACTTTCTTGCGATTCCCTTACTTGCCTCGCAACGCGCAGCCCGGCCCATGTGCCGGCGCAGGAGAACGTACAATCGCAGAAGATCACAATCGGTCCCTCACTAAAGAAGGTCCTTATCGTAAGAGGGTGGGCATATGCGCATTCACATCACGTATACCGGCGGCACCATCGGTATGGTCGAGTCACCGAACGGTCTGGTTCCGGGCGCCGATATGCGCGGCTGGCTGCGCCGGCTGATTGAGGACGCGCATCTGGACCCGAGCTTGTTCTCGTTCACCGAGCTGGACCCGCTGATCGATTCGTCGAACGCGACGCCCGACAATTGGCAGACGATGGCGGACGACCTGCGCGCGCACCGCGATGACGCCGATGCATTTGTGGTGTTGCACGGCACCGATACGATGAGCTATTCGAGTGCCGCGCTGTCTTACGCGCTGACCGGTTTCGGCAAGCCTGTGATTTTCACGGGGTCGCAGCATCCGCTCGGCAAAATCGAATCGGACGCCACCGCGAACGTCACGGGTGCGCTGAACGCCGCGATGAGCGGACGTTTTCATGGCGTCGGCCTGTTCTTCGGCCATCATCTGTTCGCCGGCAACCGTGTGAGCAAATCGTCAAGCTGGGCGTTCGAAGGGTTTTCGGCGCCGTCCACCGGCCCGCTGGCACGTACCGGCACGCCGTGGCATTGGTATGCGGGCGATTCGGCCGGCTCCGGTTGCGGTTGGACGTCGCCGCTGCCCTACTCCCGTCACGATGTGGCCGTGATCGACATGGCTCCCGGCATTTCCGCCGCGCGATTGGCCGCGATGCTCGACCCTCGTCCGGAAGCGGTGCTGTTGCGCGCGTACGGCGTTGGCAATGTGCCGAGCGACGAGTCAGGACTGACCGACGTGATCGCCGACGTGCTGCATGACGGCGTGCCTGTCGTCATCGCATCGCAATGCCAGCAGGCGGAAGTGCTGCTCGGCCATTACGAGACGGGCGACGCGATCGCCCGCGCCGGTGCGATCGGATCGGGCGACATGACGCTGGAAGCCGCATACGCGAAGATCATGTTCCTGCTGTCGCAGGGCGTGGACGCGGCCGATTTCGGCATGTGGATGCGCCGGAACATCGCTGGCGAAATCTCGCCCAGCTCGATGTAGCACGGCGCAACGCGGTTCAGCCTCCGCACGGCTCGTCGCCGCAACCGGCGCTACTCGCGGTCGAGCAGGGCGGTGAGCGCCCACAGGATGCTGACCACGTCGATCGCTTCCTGCATGAACGCGCCGACGACCACCGGAATGAGGTTGAACGCGGCCGCGACCATGCCGATAATCGCCAATCCAAGGCCGACCAGCACCGCCTGCAGCATCACTTTCTTCGTGCGGCGGGCGATGGCGATGGCGCGCGGCACGGAGGCGATGTCGTCGTTCATGATGACCACCTGCGCCGATTCGGACGCGGCGGTGGACGTGCCGTCGGTCATGGCCATGCCGATGTCCGCAACCGCCAGCACGGGGGCGTCGTTCACGCCGTCGCCGACCATCATCGTCACCTGTCGGGTCATGGATTCGCCGACCACGCGCTGTACGACCTTGTCCCACGCCGGCTGGTTTTGGTGCGCGTCTTCCGTGGCGTTCTTGACGGCCGCGACCTTGCCTTCGGGGAAGAGTTCGGATTGCACGTCGTCGATGCCGACCTCGCCCGCGATGATGCGTGCGGAAGCCTCCTTGTCGCCGGTGAGCATGGACAGTTTCTTCACGCCGAGCCGGTGCAGTTTTTCAAGGGACGATTTCGCGTTTTCGCGAGGCACGTCACGCAGCACGATGCGTGCGGCGAGCTTGCCGTCGATCGCCACGTACGCGGCCATTTCGTCCGGTTCGAGAGGTGCGAACAGCGAATTCACCTCCGGCTTCTTGGAAGCGCCGGCAGCGGTACCGGTCGCCGAATCGCCAACCGCGCTATCGGCCACAGCACCAGCCGCAGTACCGGCCGCCGCACCTGCGCCCAGCACATGCGTGAAGCCGGCCTCGTCGGCCGTCACGTACGCGAAACGACCCACGCGCACGGCATGCCCGTTCACCTCGCCGGACACACCCTTGCCCGACTGTTCCTCGATGTTCTTCACCACGGGGTAATCGCGTCCATGCCCCGGCAGATCGCGTTCGGCGCACAGCCGCTGCCCGTTCTCATAGCGCGCGTACAGTTCCTGCATGGCCTTCTGCCCGGCCGCCGCGATGCCTTTCGACAGAATGTGTACGGAATAGCCTTCCACCACGCCGGCCATCATCAGAATGTGGCTCTCGTTGTACGGCGAGCTGTTCTCGAACGGCCGCTCAACGCGCACGACCTGCGGCTGCTTGACGGTAAGCGTGCCGGTTTTGTCGAAAAAAATATGCGATACGCGACCCAGGTTTTCCAGCACATCCTGCGCTTTGATAAGAATGCCCGCTTTGGCGAGGCGACCGGTGCCGGCCACATACGCGACGGGAGCGGCGATCAGCAGCGGGCAGGGCGTGGCCAAAACCAGCACCTGCGCGAATCGCAATGGCGTGCCTGCGACGGCCCACGCGATGCCGGCGATCGCCAGCGAAAGAATGGTGAACGGCACCGCCAGCACATCGGCGGTTTTGACGACGGTCGGGCGCGATTGCTGCGCCGACGACACCAGTTCGAGGATCTTCTGATACTGCGAATCCTGCGCCAATTGCGTGGCACGCATCGTCAGTGCGGTCGATCCGTTGACCGCACCCGACAGCACGCGCGCGCCCGCATACACTTCGCGCGGCACCGGCTCGCCGTTGATATTGCTCAGATCCAACGTGGCGACGCCCGACAGCAGTTCGCCGTCGACCGGCACCGTTTCGCCCGGCAGCACGAGGATCACGTCGCCAAGCTTGACCTGGTCGACCGGAACGGTTTCGAAATGCTCGCCGGCCGCGTCGTAAGGCTTCGTACCAGGTTTGTCCGATTCACCAGAAACGGACACATAAGCAGCGGAACCGCCAACACCGGAATCACCAGCCCCGGCAACCTTGCGGAACCCACCCTCCGTCACGTCCGCCGCATGCTCGCCACCGGTCGTATGCACATGACCGCGCACGCCCGGCAAGGTCACCACATGAGCGGTCCGCGGTGCTGCATCCACTAGCGCGGTCAGGTTGCTTTCCGCCTTCGACTGTGCGAATTCCTCAATCGCCTCGCCGGAGGAAATCATCAGCACCACGGCCCACGCAGCCCAGTATTCCTGCACCGCCACCGTCGACGCGATCGCAATAACCGCAAGCAGATCCACACCGACGTGACCGTGCCGCAAATCGTCAATCATGCCGATCACGGTCACCACAATCGTGTACACGACCAGCGCGATCACGATCCACTGCCCGACACCCGGATTGAACGGTCCGAAAGTCAGCGAGACGCCCGCAGCCTCCCACGGACGCCACGAACCCAGCAATGCCAACGGAATCGCGGCAATGATGGCGATCGGCAGCAGCGGAACTTCTTTGCAAATGGAAATGATTCTACGCATGAGAATCTCCTTACGCTCGTATCGGACGCCTTGTTAACCCATCGGCGCCCCGCCTGCGCGGACCATCGATACACGGCGTAAAAAGATATTTCCAGCATAACAGAGCATTGCGATTGCCGCGGCCGTTTGCGTGTGCTTCCGTTCGTCGCGCGCGTTCCGCGCATACGAAAAGGGCCGTGCGATTGCTCGCACAGCCCTTGTTTTCCGCCGTTTTTCGGCTTGTTCAGCGTTTTCCGCGATTACGCGGATTGCGGTTGCGACTTCGCCGTCAGCCTATCGGGTGGCAGCCACCCGTATCGCTGTCGGCATGAACGCCGCACACCGTACGTTGCCGTACGATGCCGCGCATCCGGCTTTACCACAGACCGAACGGATCGAACAGGCCACCGCCGTCGCCGTTGTTGCCGTTACCGCCATTCTGGCCGTTCTGGCTGCCGCCATTCTGGCCGTTGCCGTTATCGTCGTTGCCGTTGTTCTGCTGACGCTGTTCCTGCTTGTTGGAGGAGTTCGTCTTGGTCTCTTCCTGGTCGAGCGTCACTTCGAGATCCATGGTGTTACCGCCGCGCACAACGGTCAGCTTCACCTTGTCTCCCATGGCGGAGGCGCGCACGTAACCGAGCAGCGAGTAGTTGTTGTTCACTGCCTTTCCGTTGAACGCCACGATGGAGTCGCCGGCCTTCACGCCGGCCTTGGACGCCGGGCCACCGTCGGTCACGGCCTGCACCTGGGCGCAGCCGCGGGTCACACCGTCCGCTTCCACCGAGGAGCTCTTGATGGTGATGCCAAGCACCACATGCTTCACGGAACCGTTGTCGATGATCTCGTTGGTCACGCGCTTGACGAGGTTCGACGGAATGGCGAAGCCGATGCCGATGGAACCTGCCGTGCCGGACGAGCTTGCGGTAGAGGCGATGGACGAGTTGATGCCGATCACCTGGCCGGCCGCATTAAAGGTCGGGCCGCCGGAGTTGCCCGGGTTGATGGCCGCGTCGATCTGCACGGCGTTGGTGACGATGGCGTTGTTGTCGTCATCGGTCACGGTCACCGGGCGGTTGAGCGCGGACACGATGCCGGTGGTGGCGGTGTCGTCGTAGCCGAGCGGATTGCCGATCGCCATGACGGCCTCGCCGACGGCGAGATTGTCGGAATCGGCGAATTCCGCGACTTTCAGATCGCTCGGCGGATTGTCGAGCTTGATCACGGCCAAATCGGTGGTGGTGTCGGTGCCGACCACCTTCGCGGAATAGACGGCGCCGCTGGCGAGCGTCACCTGAATCTGCTGCGCGCCGGAAATCACGTGGTTATTGGTGGCGATATAGCCCTTGTCGCTGATCACCACGCCGGAGCCCTTGGCTTCGCCGTCGCCGGTCGCCACGTCGATGGCCACCACGGAATCGGACACTTCCTTGGCCACCGCGCTCCAATCGACCGCCTGACCGGACTTCGCCTTGGCGGAACCGGAACCGGACGTGTTGGACTTGACGTCGGACAGCGAGCTGGAGGTCGGCACATGCACCCAACCGTTGGTGATCGCGGTGAAGCCGACGCCGAGGCACAGCGCGCCGGACACCAGTGCGGCCACAACGGCGGTGACCACATGGCTGGTCATGCCGGACTTCTGCTTGGTGACGACCGGCGTCTGGTTCGGCTGGTTCGGGAAGCCCTGCCCCGGAGCGCCGAACGGATTGCGGTTGCCCGGTCCCGCAGGGGGCATGTTCGCGCCGTACTGCGGCTGCTGCTGATTGTTCTGCTGCGCGCCGTTCTGCGCGGACGAGCCGCCAAACGGATTGCCGAACGGATTGCCATTGTTCCGCTGATTGCCGGTCGTATACGGGTTGCCGAAAGCGCCAAAGAACGACGGACGGTTGTCCTGCGGCTGGCCCTGCTGCTGCGTGCCGTACTGCGGTTGCTGGGCGGTCTGGCCGCTGGCATCGCCAGCCGGCGGCGTCGGCACCGGACCGTACGCGCCGTATTCGGGCGCCGGACGGTACTGTTCGGTCGGCGCATCCTGCGTCGCGTTGTTGATCACCGTGCGTTCACCGGCAGCGGAAGCATAATCCGGCGTATCGTCAGCGGTATTGTCTGCCGTGCCATCCGCCGCGTCCACGGTAGGAAGGGCGGTGGTGGGCTGCTCGCCCGCGTTCGGCACTGCAATCGGTTCGGTAACGGAAGTCTGTGCTTCGTCGGCGACGTTCTCGCTCGGCGTCTGCGGCGCGGTCTGCTGCGTGCCATTCTGCGGCTGGGCGATGTTCTGATCGCTATTATCTTCAGCCATTGTTGCTCCTTATTCGTCTCGCGGCATTCAACATGGTCAGCAATCGTGCCGCTCGAACTGCTATCTAAGAGTAAAGATACCTGCTCTGGAAGTTTCCTGAATGTTTGTTGAAAGTAGCAATCGAATCGCTTGGCAGTTTGCTCCATACGATGCCACCGTCGACCGCCGATGGCGCCACCGCGGCAATCGGCGCTATCGCATACAGTTGAGAGCATGACAAGCTTGAACGAACCACAGACCGGCGCGGTGGCGCACGAGACCTCAGCGGCCAACGCGGCAGCCGGCGCAACGCACGACGCAGCAGGCAACACGACCAGCGCGGCATCGACCGAAAACCTTATTGAGCATCCCCGCGGCGCGGAACCCGGCAAGCCCGGCCGCCGCGACGCGTTCTACTTCGAGCAGAAAACCCGCCTGCCAGATGCGGCCGATGGCAAGGGCCGCGGCGGCGCGCGCTACGGCCGCACCGGCATCATCCACACCCCCCACGGCGACATCCACACCCCGGCGTTCGTGCCGGTGGCCACGCAGGCCGCGATGAAGGCCGTGCTGCCCGAAACCATGAAGGATCTTGGCGCGCAATGCCTGCTGTCCAACGCGTTCCACCTGTACGAACGCCCCGGCGAGCAGGTGCTCGATGAGGCCGGCGGACTGGCGAAGTTCATGAACTGGAACGGCCCGACCTTCACCGATTCCGGCGGCTTCCAGGTGCTGTCGCTCGGCGCGGGCTTCAAGAAGACGCTCGCCATGGACGTCACCGGCATGAAATCGGACGACGTGATCGCGGAAGGCAAGGAGCGGCTCGCGTTCGTGGACGAGGACGGTGTAACGTTCAAGTCGCCGCTCAACGGCTCGCTGCACCGGTTCTCCGCCGAAATCTCCATGGGCATCCAGCACAAGATCGGCGCCGACATCATGTTCGCCTTCGACGAGCTGACCACGCTGATGAACACCCGCGGATACCAGGAACGCTCCGTGGAACGCACCTACCGTTGGGCGCAGCGTTGCGTTGCCGAGCATAAGAGACTTACCGAAGAGCGCGTCGGCAAGCCGTATCAGGCGCTGTATGGCGTGGTACAGGGCGCGAATTATGAGGATTTGCGCAGGCATGCGGCCGAACAGATCGCTTCGTTGGATTTCGACGGCGTCGGTATCGGAGGTGCGATCGAGAAGCGCATTATCGGCGACACTTGCGCCTGGATTTGCGATGCGATGCCGGAAAGCCGACCGCGCCACGTGCTCGGCATCGCTGCAGTCGACGATATTTTCGCATGCGTCGAGAATGGTGGAGACACGTTCGATTGCGTCGCACCGGCGCGTTGCGGCCGAAATGGCGCGATTTTCACGCGCGGCGGACGTTACAACATCAAGCGCGCGCAATTCAAGCATGATTTTGGCCCACTTGAAGAGGGCTGCGATTGCTACACATGCACGCATTATTCGCGCGCTTACGTGGATCATGCGTTGCGTGCCCGCGAATTCAACGGTTTCACATTGGCGACGATCCACAACGAGCATTTCTTCGTGAAGCTGCTGGACGATATTCGCGCGTCGATTGACGGCGGATATTTCGACGAATTCCGCGACGAAACCCTGGCCCGCTTCTACGCCAACGGTTCCCGCGGATGATGCATTTCACTTGGGCCTTCCACCCAAACGAATGCTGAGCCATACTTCCGCATTCCAAGGCGCCGACGAACAAACCCGTCGGCGCCTTTTCATGCATGGCGGGCCCGCACTCGCCGTCTCGTTCTCAGACTTGTCACCAGATGTGTCCGATTCTGGAGAAACGGACAACCACACCACATGTTTCATGCCCTACATGTCCGATTCGGGCGAAACGGACAACCACAATGCTTATCTCACGTTCTACTTGTCCGATTCTGGAGAAACGGACAAGTAAGCAACCTAAAAACACTCGCTGGATGTCCGAAACGCCAGAATCGGGCACACAGAGCGTCGCGCCGCTTGAATTTTCCTACGGAAAATGGCGGGATCAAGGATGGCTCCGTCGTACGGAAGCCCACAGGGCTTCCTCCCTCCTCGC
>OHAC01003727.1_pt1 | contig 10342 bp, 5 predicted proteins | sample 1577051 | NCBI WGS metagenome assembly OHAC01 (sample SAMEA3541499, study PRJEB24748) | human gut metagenome | biome: human gut; feature: human-associated habitat; material: faeces | place: China | collected 2012 | reverse complement strand
AGTGTGAAGGCGTTTCTTACTTCTGGAATTATCGTGTTGCAAATTGTGCAACGATTACGGGGGAATTGGAAAATATGGTTGCCAAACAAATTGAAACTGCCGGAAAAGCCGTTCCAAGTATAGACTGAGCAATAAGCAAAAAAGACCCTGAGAACCCTGCCGGATAAGCGGCAAAGTTCTCAGGGACTGTTTTATCGGATCTGCTCGACTTGCTTGGAGTCCTTTTCCTCCGCAAAGAACAGTTCCACATTCTTCTGTGCTTTTACGATTTCCTGCATCTCATCCAGTGTCTTTCGGTACTCTGGGTAGAGTGCTTTTTTCTTGGTGAGCAAAGCCGAATACTCTGCATTCAGGTCTTTCACTTTGGGCAGCTTTTTCAGGCCGGATTCATTGAAAGCGGCTTTCGCCGTCTTATGCAGCGTGACTTCTTCCCGGTGCGCTTCCAAAAATTTGGAGCTGTACCCGGATTTGCGGTAAGCATCGTATACAGGCCGGGTCTTGGCATAGTTGACGATGTGCGCCCGGAGGACGGCGATTTCTGCCATACGCTTCTCGGCGGCCTTGATGGAATCGCCCAGTTTGTGATAGCGAGAAAGTGCAGCATCAGCACGCTCTTTCAGGTCATCCGCACTGCCGATTTTCTGCTCCTGCAAAAAAATCAGCGTTTTGGACATCTCTTTCAAGTTGTACTTCTTCGCCCAGCGTTCGTAGCCGCCACCTTTGCCCTCGGCAAGTTTTGCTTGAATGTCAACCAGCAACTGGAACGGCTGCTCTTTGGGAGGTTGCTTCTGATGTGGGCGGTGTTCGGCTTTTCCGGCAATGACTGCTTTGATTTCATCCTCGCTGTACCCGGCACCCAGTGTCTTTAACCGGATAAAGCGTTTCTGCCGTGCGCCTTTAACGGAAGTGTATTTGCCGCGTTTGATTTCATAGCCCTGCTGTTCCAGCTTTTGCAGAAAATCTTCGTAGTCGGTGGGCTTCTGCTGCAAAATCTCGTCGATTACACTGCACAGCCGGTCGCGGTTGCTCTCCTTTGGTGGGTAAGTGATGCGCTTCTGCCGTTCCCGGTAAGGCTTCTTTTCAATGACTGACAGCTGATGCTCCAGACAAATCAGGTCGCTCAACCGCTGCACTGCCAGACCGGAAAAGAAAAAATCCCGGAATTTTCTTGTGCCGTCCAGAGTGGTCGAGTTATAGATAATGTGATTGTGAATGTGTTCCCGATCGGTATGCGTTGCAACGATAAAAGCGTGTTTGCCTTTCAGAAACCGGGAGGCCAACTCATAACCGATGCGGTTTGCTTCTTCAGCCGTAATTTCACCAGGTCGGAAAGATTGCCGTATCTGATAGGCGATAATGTTACTTTTTTGGCTGCGCCCGGTGGCCTGCTCGTACAGCTTTTTTGTGAGCATGAACTCCTCGTCCACAGTAAGCGGGCTGCATTGATAGCTGCTGACAAGTTCGCCTTTTTCAGTCTTGTCGGGATTCTGCGCATAATCAGTGCGGTCTTTCAGGCAGGCGGCGATAGATTTTCCTTTGTGCTGATGCAGTGCGATCAGACGAGTAGCAGCCAGAGCAGATCACCTCCTAAATGAAAAAGCCGCCCGAAGGCGGCAAGAAGATTCAAAATCAAATCAGGTCCCGGAGCCAACCGCTGAATTTCTCAACGCCCTCCACCATTGCAGTTGCGCCGACAAAAAGGACAAAGCAGAGAAATTCGGCAACCAGCAGAATCAGAAATTGATCCCAAGTCTGGCGGTAGACGGTGTAGATGCCGCAGCCAAAGATATACAGCATCAACGGCGCGACAACATAGCTGGACAGAGTAAGCAGCCACTTTGCCATCAGAGCCAGAAAAGCCACGAACAGAGAGATCGGGGCAAGCATCATCTTGAATAAAAACCTCATATCAAACACCAGCCTTTCTTTTTCGCCCCTATTATAAAGGTATCGCCCCTTGCCTTGCAAGGGTGTCAACCGTTATGTAAACCCGCAGCCTCCTACTGCGGGAAATTTTTTAGAGTTCGGTGAGTTTGGCGAGAAGTTGCTTGCCAATAGCTATCAGCTCATCCAACCGACTACGCAAGTCCTCTAAATCGGCGGCATAGAGCTGCCCGCTTTCACTGGCCCGTTTCGCCACCTGATTCAGGTTGTTGCTGCAATTCTGAAGAAGGTACGCCATCCGACGCAGCTGTGGTAAATCAAGATTCAGGCAGTAACCATCCAGAGCCATTTTTCGCAGATAAGAGCCAATGCTCAAAATACCGCAACTTTCCATCTTCTGACGAATGCGTTCCAGTTCGACTTTGCTGACACGAAAATGGATCTGCTGGTCACGGTGCTCCGTCACCGGGCATCACCATCCTTATCCAAGTAAGATTTGAATGGTCGGACAGGCTCCACTTTATCAGCCTTTTCTTCCAGAGCTGCCAGCACAGAGGGGCGGGCATCCGGCTTTTCTTCCGCTTCGGGTTCTGTCCGGCTGGACTGATGCTCCATGTTCAACAGCGCATCCAATTCTGCAAGGCGGGCAGATTTGGTTTGCAGTTCTTCCTCCTGCGCAAACGGCTTGGCGATTTCAACCTCTGCGGCCTGCTTCTGCTGTTCCAGAGAATCCAGTGCGGCATCAGCATCGGCAATGCGGTCGGCAAAATTGCCGATGGCATTGTCCAGACGGACGATGTTGCCGCGAGGGTCATCGCCCAGCGGTACCGGATAACTCAGCTCGCCGCGGAGAACGATTTGATGCTCATTCTTGAAACTGTCAAAGCGAATGTTCAGCTCAAAGCCGCGATAGGTGCCCAGCAGCATCATATCCGCATTCGGCATCTCCTTGCAGGCGAGCATCAGCCGCTCACCAGCGGCTTTTTTCTCATCGAACACCATGCCCTTGATCGTCATGCCGCAGAAGTTCTCCTTATCCTGCGGGTGTGCGTCTGCGATTTGGGCATCGTTTTTCAGAGCCGCAATACGGTTCTTCGCTTTCTGAATTTCCTCCGGGTAATGCTTGAGCAGCTTATCTTCCAGACGATATTTCTGGTTCTGGTAATCCGAGCGCAGCACCTTGAGCTTTGCTACCTGCACATCCAGATCCATCTTTTCCCGGATGCGCGGGTCGCCTGCGCATAGGGCCTTGACCTCGGCATACGAAAGAGCCTGCTCATCCACATCATCACAGGAGCGCATCGGAGATTTGCTCGTCATGATCTGCGAAATAAACTTCTGCTTGTTTTCCAGCGTTTGCCAGAGGTAGGCGTCGAATGTCTCCTCCGTGACGTAATTATAGACGTAAACTTGTTTGTTTTTGTTGCCCTGACGGATGATTCGGCCGTTGCGTTGGGTCATATCGGACGGTCGCCAGCCTACATCCAGATGATGCACGGCCACCAGCAGGGTCTGGACATTGGTGCCTGCGCCCATCTTTGCAGTGCTGCCCAGCAGGACACGCACCTTGCCGCTGCGGACTTTGGAGAACAAATCCGCTTTCTTACCTTCAGTATCAGCGTTGTGGATGAACTCGACCTCCGATTCCGGCACCCCGGCGGCAAGCAGCTTTGTGCGAATATCATCGTAGACATTGAACGAGCCGTCTCCCTTGGGCGTGGACATATCGCAGAAAATCAGCTGCGTCAGATTATCCTCTTTGGTTTCGTTCCAGATACGCAGAACATTGTCGACGCAGGCATTCAGCTTGCTGTCCGGGTCATCCGGGGTGAGCGGATTCATCAGCCGCTGGTCAAGGCCGGTTTTACGTCCGTCCGAGGTGATCTTCAGCATATTGTCCACCGAGGGGTCAACCGCACCGCTATGCACCTCAGCAGCACGTTCGCTCAGGGATTTCACCATGTCCTGCTGGATTTCCGAGGGTTTGACCACGACAGTTTCAAACTTGGCTTCCGGAACAGGCAGATGCAACTGGTCGGAAGTCTTGATGTCCGCTGCCTCCTTGAACATATTCATCAGCTCCGGCAGATTAAAGAACTTGGCAAAACGTGTGCGCGCACGGTAGCCGGTTCCTTCCGGCGCAAGCTCAATGGCCGTGGTGGTCTCGCCAAACGTAGAAGCCCATGCATCAAAGTGGGTCAGTTGTTTCTGCTGGAGAGTGCTGTACTGCAAATAGCGCATCAGTGTGTACATTTCCGTCATGGAGTTGCTGATGGGCGTTCCCGTTGCGAAAATCACGCCGCGCCCGCCAGTCACTTCATCCAGATAACGACACTTGCCGAACATATCGCTGGACTTCTGTGCTTCGGAGGTAGAAAGGCCAGCAACATTGCGCATCTTGGTGTAAAGATATAGGTTCTTGTAGTTCTGGCTCTCGTCCACAAATAACCTATCTACGCCTAATTGTTCAAATGTGACCACATCATCCTTGCGGTCGGTGGACTGTAGCTTTTTCAGTTTCACCTCCAGTGTTTTCCGTGTCTTTTCCATCTGTTTCACGGTAAAATGCTCACCGGACTGTTCTTTGGCCTCTGCAATGGCTTTTTCGATTTCCTCGATCTGATCTTCGATGATCCGTGCTTGCCGTTCCGCAGAAAGAGGGATTTTCTCAAACTGCGAGTGGCCGATAATGACGGCATCGTAGTCGCCGGTTGCGATGCGGGCGCAAAAACGCTTTCGATTGGCGGGTTCAAAGTCTTTCTTGCTGGTAACGAGCAGCTTTGCATTGGGGTATAGCCGCAGGAACTCGCTGGCCCACTGCTCGGTCAGATGGTTGGGTACCACGAACAGGCTTTTCTGACACAGGCCCAAACGCTTAGATTCCATTGCCGAAGCTGCCATCTCAAAACTTTTGCCGGCACCCACCTCGTGGGCGAGCAGGGTGTTCCCACCATAAAGCACATGAGCAACTGCATTGCGCTGATGTTCCTGCAGATTGATCTCCGGGTTCATACCGACAAAATGGATATGGCTTCCGTCATACTCGCGGGGCCGGGTACTATTGAACAACTCGTTATACTGCTTCACCAGCAGATTCCGCCGCTGCGGGTCTTGCCAAACCCAGCCTGCAAAGGTATCCTTGATGGCCTGCTGCTTCTGCTGGGCAAGCATCGTCTCCTTCTGGTTCAGGACACGCCGCTCTTTACCGTCCTCCTCAATGGTATCATAAATGCGGCAGTCCCGCAAATTCAAGGTGTCCTCCAAAATCTTGTAGGCGTTGGCCCGGTGGGTGCCGTAGGTTTCGGTGGACATGATATCATACATTCCGGCGGCAGATTTGTTGCCGATGCGCCATTCGGACGTAAATGGAGAGTAGCGGACTTGGATCAGGTTGTTATAGCGGATGCGGTAGGGCGGCTGAAAAGTCTCCATCATAAACTGCTGCACAATGGCGGGATTCAGCCATGTGGCACCCAGTCGGATGTCGATTTCTGATGCTTCAAGGTCCTTCGGCTGCGCTTTGGTCAAAGCCTCCACATTGATCTTGAACTCCGGGTGGCTTTCAGCGGCAAGCTGAGCCATGCGCAGTTTATTCCGCACATTGCCGGAAAGATACTCGTCCGCAGTCTGCCAGCCTGCTTCCGGCTCATCTGCATCCGCAGAAGGGTCTTTGAAAATCACGCCTTGCAGCTCTGTGGTAATACGCTCATAATCGCCGGGAGAGCCGAGAAGTTCCGCCATATAGGGCAGATCAACACGGCCATGTTCTCCAATGGACACTGCCAGTGCTTCGCTGGGGGTGTCCACGCTGGTGACGGTGCGCTCCGGGCGAATCGTTCGCTTGGTGAACATATCCGCCTTGCTTTTGAGCTGTTTATTCTCATCGAGATTTTCCAAAGAGCAGAGCAGATAGTAGGAACTGTCATCATCGAACAGGCGGGCATTTTTCTTGTCGTTGATCAGCCCGTATTTTGCGGTAAAGGCATCGTAGGCGGCGTTCAATTTTGCTTGCGATGCCTTAATATCCTCGTCCGGGAAGTCCAACTGCTGGTCAATCAGTTCGTTGACGATTTGCCGCAACTCCACCATACCAGCTACACGGCCTTTGGCATTATCGGACAACTCCACCTGCGTCATAATCGAATTTTCTCGGTAGTACACCTCACCGTCCACCACGGCATAGGAGAAATTCTTTACATCTGGGTCAGCGGGGAGCGTCTTGCGCTCGACTTCTGCATCCGCAACATCTGGTGTTTCCACCTCGACTTCAACATACTGGCCCTCAATATGCTGTACCGCTTCGGCAAGCTGGTCGGCCAGCACTGCGCCCTCGATGGGGGCAACCGTCAGTTCCTCCCGTCCGTATTGGGTGCTTTCGGTGGTCAGTTCGCCCAGAATCATCTCCGGGTGGTCCACGAAATACTGGTTGATGGCAAAGCCGTCCTCGGTCTTGCCAAGCTGCACCCATGCAGGTTCGATGTCCGCAGGGCGGTCACGCTTCTGCAAAAAGATAATGTCACTCACAACATCCGTGCCTGCGTTTGCCTTGAACGCATTATTCGGCAGACGGATAGCTCCCAACAGGTCAGCACGCTCTGCCATGTGCTTGCGGGCGGTGCTGTCCTTGCTATCCATGGTGTAGCGGCTGGTGACGAACGCCACCACGCCGCCCGGACGCACTTGGTCAATGGCCTTGGCGAAAAAGTAGTTGTGGATGCTGAATCCCAACTTGTTGTACGCCTTGTCGTTGACCTTGTAGTTGCCGAAGGGCACGTTGCCCACCGCCAGATCGTAGAAATCACGGCGGTCTGTGGTCTCAAATCCCGCCACGGTAATGTCGGCCTGCGGGTACAGCTTTTTGGCGATGCGCCCGGTGATGGAATCCAGCTCTACGCCGTACAGACGGCTGTCCTGCATGGTGTCCGGCAGCATACCGAAGAAGTTGCCCACGCCCATACTAGGTTCCAGAATGTTACCGCTGCGGAAACCCATGCGCTCCACCGCATCGTAGATACCACGGATCACGGTGGGGCTGGTGTAGTGGGCGTTCAGGGTGCTGGAACGTGCGGCGGCATACTCGTCCTCGGAGAGCAGCCCTTTCAGTTCGGCGTATTCCTTTGCCCAACTATCTTTGCCGGGGTCAAAAGCGTCTGCCAGACCGCCCCAGCCCACATACTGTGAAAGCACCTGCTGTTCCTCGGCGGTGGCACCCCGGTGCTCCTCCTCCAAACGAAACAGAGTTCGGATGGCTTCGATGTTCCGGGCATATTTCTGCTTTGCACCGCCCTCGCCCAAATGGTCGTCTGTGATGCGGAAGTTCCCGGCAGGCGCAGCGTTCAAGGCTTCATCCAAGGCAGCGGCATCCGGGAAGGTCTGCACCTCTCCGTCCATTACAGCAGAGATGGGCAGTTCGTCCAGTTCTTCGTCAGACGGCTCCGGCTCGTCCTTGTCTGCTAAAAATTTTGCGTGTTCGACTTTGAGCCACTCGGCGGCTTCTCTGTCTGCAACTTCTTTTTTCAGATTTTCCAGATAAGATTCTGCCTGCTTCTCGTTAGAAAACTGTGGAACGGCGTGATTGGTTTCATAGTAGTCATCATAAAGATCATCCCAGATAGCAAAAAGCGGCATTTTACCGTCAACGACTTTTCGGACAGAGAAACGTTCGTATTCAGGCACTTCGGATTCCTTGGCGATGGCTTCTGCCTGCGCCAGCATTTTATCCACACGCTGAGCAGTCGCACTCTGTCGCAGCCCCTGCTCAAACTGCTGCTTGTTAATAACCTCATTGTCCCAAGACTGCCCGTGCGCACTGGTGTCGATGCGCACATCGGTTTCGCCAACATAGCCGATGGTACCTTCAATCGTTCTGGTGGGCAGGTCTACCACAACTTCATCCCCGACATTGTAGTTGGATGCTTCCTGTCTGGTAGCACGCTGTTCCTTTTCCTCATCTGTCAGATAGCGGTCGGACTGAATCATAAGGTCGATATACTTTTCCACCTGCGCCCATTTCAGGGTGATTTTCTGGTGGTCGGGATAATGAACAAATTCCAGACCCTTCCAGTCGTGGTTGACGAAGCCTCGACTGCCATCCAGATAATCGTGGGAGTGCCCACCGATGCCGTACTCCTTTGCCAGTGCTTTGGCACAGAGTTTGCGGTCAGGCTGGGTCTGGTACAGCGCAATAATGCGCTGTTTGCCGCCTGTAAACCCTGAACCATGCCGCCGCAGCTCGTTCTCAATTTCAGCCTGCGACAAAACAAAAGCGGAGGGCGTTTTTTCGCTCTCCGCTTGGTCGATCTTCTCAATTTGCTGGGCTTCGGTGGGGATGTTCGCATCCAGAAAACTTAGCTGTAGATCAGCTCCGTCATCACCAGTTCCTCTGCCTGCGCTTTCAGACTGTTCATGTGCTGCACCCACATCAGTTGGTTCTGCGCTTTGTCCGGGGCTGGGTCCTGCTTCAGAAGCTGCTCCATGGTCTGCTGCATCCGGCTCTCTGCTGTCTGCTCCAGTTCCATCAGATGCGGGTACAGCGTCCCGTTCAGGAGCATCGAATTGTACAGTACCGGGCGATACTGCATCAGGTACGTCCGGCGCAGCCTGCCGTACTTGCCCAGCGGCTTCCGGGGCTGGTTCAGGGTTAGGTTCGGGAGCTGGTAGTCCCCGACGGTCGAGTAAGTCACGTTCCTGCTGTTCGTATTCATATTGGCTCCTTTCTGCATTGCGGCGGCGAATGGTTGTTTTTACGGTGCGCTCGATGTTCCGCAGCACCTCCCGGCTCATGTCGCTGACGGCTGCGCCGAGGGCAAAAACGGCATCCGGGGTGGAAAAATCGTGGATTGCCTGAAAATCGTCCTTGTCGAACCACCCGGCAGGCTCAAAGCCGCAGCGTTCCAGCAGCGTGTAGGTGACGCTGATGGCGGCGGCGGACTTGAACTGCATCTCCACCCCGGCATCATCATAATCCATCAGTAGCGAACCGTCAACGATGGCGCGGATGTCCCCGCCGTTGTTGTCCCAGTAATCTGCCACCAGTTTCCCGGCAACGTCCGCAAGCTGCTGGCTGACACGCTCTCCGCTGATGCCATAGGTCTTGTTCAACATTTCCGAAACCGGCTGTTTCAGATCGTCATTGTATTGCCACACCTCCGGGTCACGGGAATTGCGGCGCACTCCGGTGTCGCTTACGTCAAAGACGTAGTGCAGTCGGGGAAATCCGCTGGATTCGTCCAGCAGAGCGATGCCCTTGGCACCCCGGCGCACATAACGGTTCATCCGGCTGTTCCAAACATCATAGTCGGCGCAGGCAGTGGCATCCGGGCGCTGGGCGTAGATCATCAGCTGGTCTGCAAAGGGGTACTTGTACAGTCGGGATGCAGTGGTCAGGTAATCCGTCCAGCTTTCCCAGTACCGGGTCAAGCCGTTCGCCGTGCGCTGGGCAAGGGCGAGATATTCTTCGGTTTTGCTTGGCATAGCGTTCCTCCTTTTTCGGATTTTAGGGTAAAAAAAAAAAATAGCGGACAGCTATGGGCGCTGTCCGCAGGGGGATACTGTAAGCGATTTGTAGTTTGGCAAACTGGAATTTCTTGCCGTTTTACTTCCAATGCTTTAGTGTAGGAACTAGAGATTCCATATGTGCTCTGACTTGCTCAGCAGACCAATTCTCATTTGCCATATGTTCTACACAAAAATCAATAAGCTGTTCTTTGCTTCCGTATGTGAATTGACCATCACTGTAACACCATTTACAGTAATCTTCATTGAATTCGCCATCGGGTTCTTTGCTAAGTGTTTCATCGTCAAGAGGCATTCCGCAGCATTGGCAAATAAGCTGTCTCGGAGTTCCTAACAATGTATTGATAGACACATCGAACAATTTTGAAAGCTGTTTTAAGGTTTCTGTATTTGGAATCGTTTCACCAGTTTCCCAACGAGAAACTGCCTGACGAGTAACAAATACCTTTTCAGCCAGTTCTTCCTGAGAGAGATTATTTTTATTTCTCAGACTTAGTATCACATCTTTTGTTTCCATTTATATCACCACCTTGACATAATTATAATGATTTGCACCGGCAAACACAAGCAACCGGCTGTTGCCTTAAATCTGCGAAAATTTTATTTCAGCTTTCAAACTATAGTGCAATCTTTTTCATCGGTGGCTTCATCAAGCCCCTCGTTTTGGATTTCAAAGCCTTATGGAATGATCCACTTTCTTCATACATATGGACACCATCATAACTTCCGAATGCAAACCACCCATCTGCGCGAAAGAGCCTATGTACGCCGCCCGCAGGCGGCGAAAGTCAGTCCGGGGGAAATTCCAATTCGGCAAACTCTGCATCGGTCAGCAGTTTCAACTTTTCGATAACACCCTCCGACAATTCCCGCAGGGCGGTTTCATCTGGCATCAGGTAGCACTGCATGAGCCGCAGTTCGTGGATAAGCCCCAGCCGGGTGC
>OHAC01003725.1_pt1 | contig 10345 bp, 10 predicted proteins | sample 1577051 | NCBI WGS metagenome assembly OHAC01 (sample SAMEA3541499, study PRJEB24748) | human gut metagenome | biome: human gut; feature: human-associated habitat; material: faeces | place: China | collected 2012 | reverse complement strand
CCGGCTGGATGGGCAAGGCTCATTCCTCTGCACTGGCTGACGCTGAGATGCTGTTCGGCCCTGACTACGGCGTTGCATCCTTCGAGATCGTTGCTGACGCAAACGAGGAAGCTGCAAAGTCCGCACAGAAGAAGATTGGCTTTAAGCGCATCACCACTGACTGGCACGATGTTGTAACCGATCCGAACGTAGATCTGGTTGACATCGCAACCCCGAACGCTTTCCACTACGAGGTTGCTAAGGCGGCTCTGGAAAACGGCAAGAACGTATACTGCGAGAAGCCGTTGTCCATCTCCGCTGAGGAGTCCAAGGAACTGGCTGAGCTTGCTGCTCAGAAGGGCGTTGTCAACTACGTTGGCTTCAACAACACCCAGAACCCGGCAAACGCTTACGTTCGTGAGCTGGTTCAGTCCGGCGCACTGGGCAAGATCATGCGCTTCACCGGCACCTACGATCAGGATCAGCTGCTTGACGAGTCCCTGCCGATTACCTGGAGACACATCAACAAGCTGGCAGGCTGCGGCGCTCTGGGCGATCTGGGTTCCCACCTGCTTTCCATCTCCCAGTTCATCATGGGCGACATCTCCAAGGTAAACGCAGTTGCTACCACCGTATTCCCGAAGCGTCCGAAGTGCGCTGGTTCCGATGAGCTGGTTGACGTTGAGAACGAGGACATCATGACCTTCACCGCTGAGTATGCAAACGGCGCAATCGGTCAGATTGCTTGCTCCCGTGTAGCTACCGGCCGCAAGAACTACCTGTGCTACGAGATTCAGGGCACCAAGGGTTCTGTTCGCTACGATCTGGAGCGCATGGGCGAAGTTCAGGTATATTTCCAGAGCGACAACGAGCGTGACCGCGGCTTCCGCACCGTACTGCTGAACCCGCAGATGAAGGGCTACTCCGCATTCCAGCCGGCAGGCGGCATCTCCATCGCTTACAACGACATGAAGATCCTCGAAGTACATGCTCTGTTCGATGCAATCACCAACGGCGCTGACTACACCACCGACTTTGAGTTCGGCTACAAGATCGACCGCACGGTTGCTGCTGTTATCGAGTCTTCCAAGACCCGCGAGTGGGTTGACGTAAAGTAATCGTCACAGAAGAAATATCCGCTACTGCCGGAATATATTCCGGCAGTGGCTCCAGAAAATAGATGGAGGAAAAACTATGTCTATCAAAATTGGTATTGCTCCGGATTCCTGGGGCGTATGGTTTCCGGCAAGCGATCCGAACAACGCAAAGCAGCCGCAGTGGTGGCGCTGCCTCGACGAAATGAAAATTGCAGGCTACGACGGCTGTGAAATCGGCCCGTGGGGCTACATGCCGAACGACAACCCGCAGGTTCTGAAGAACGCTATCGACGCACGTGGCCTGACTCTGGTCGGCGCAACCGAAGGCGGCAACTATCTGGATGACGCAAATGTTGAGCAGATGCTCAAGGACATTGACGACATCTCTGCCCTGCTCAAGCACTTCCCGTCCGCCAAGTATATCGTGCTGCTGCCGCCGATGTACACCAACCTCGCCACCGGCAAACTGGAAATGAATCCGGATCTGACCGATGATGAGTGGGCAAAGTACTGCGCAAACGTACAGAAGTGTGCTGACCGCTGTGCGGCAAATGGATTTATCGGCCTGTTCCACCCGCACGTAGACAGCCACGTTCAGACAGAAGAGCAGATCGAGCGTTTTCTCAACGACACCAACGTAGATCTGTGCTTTGATACCGGTCACCATGTATACGGCGGCGGCGAGCCGATCTCCTTCTACAAAAAGTGGGCAAAGCGCATTCCGTATATCCATTTCAAGGATTGCGACCTGTCTGTCAAGGCAAAGATGGACGAAAACAAGTGGTCTTTCGCTAAGGCTGTTACCGAGGACATCATGGTAGAGCCGGGCAAGGGCAGCATCGACTTCGCTGCTATGCATGACGCTCTCGTCGCGTGCGGCTATGACGGCTGGTGCGTTGTTGAGCAGGATCTGTTTCCGGTGAAGTCTTTCGACGTTCCGCTGGAGAAAGCTTCCATCGGCCGTGAAAACCTGCGCAAGGCTGGTTTCTAAACCACCTCTCTTATCCAAATATGTAAGCATCAACAGAAAACGCACCGGATGGTTTGTTTCATCCGATGCGTTATGTATTTACGCCTGCGCGTCCTTCAACTTTTGATATATCTTGCTCTGTCCACCAAAAGGCGTTCCGAAGTCTAAACAAAGTGCATCGCCAATCTGTGCTATCACATAACAGACCTGCGCAGTCTTATCATAATTCACGGACAGCGTAACTGTATTTTCCTGTGAACTATCTCCGTTCAAATATCCGGATAACCCACCGGCAAAGCATTGATCTCCATTGTCCAACTTGATTTCTGTGAGCCTGCCTGTCAGAGACACCGTATCTGTAACACCATTTGCCGTAATCGTGGCTTCGGCATTCACACTGGCGTCCGGATCCGAACACTCTGGAATATCCAATCGCAAAAAGCTGTCGGAATCATTCGCAAGAGCATTCCATTCATCAAGCGTGAGACCATACTTTTCTTGAATTGCCAGTTCATTGTCCGGTGTATTCAAAGATACTGTACACACGGGCAGTGTCAATGAACACTTTTCCAAGAACACGGAAGTCTGCTCCGTCTGCTGTTCCTGCACCGCGGGTTTCTGTTCTTGCTCCGACGTTCCGCAGCCTGACATCAGCAGGGCAAGAACCGACAGCAACCCAACCATAGAAAACGCTCTTTTTTTCATAAACATACTCCCTATTTAATCGTTTTTTGACTCCTGACAAAGCGCACAAAAAAACATCATATAAAGCAGTTCTTTTTGTCTATTTTTATTATATCCATTGCACGCTCCATTGTCAACAAAGGCAGTTTAATTTATCTCCGGCCACTTGGTCAACTTATCACTTTCCTCTTTTAGCCGCTGGCATTCAGCCTCACGCTCTTCCGGAGACAGCTGTGGATTTGAATAGAGGATGTCTAACCGTGTCACAACAGCTTCTTTTGTTGGTTTCTTTTTCTCCATTGAATCCCATGTTCCTCCTTTATCTCTTCTAACGTTTTTTGTGCTTCTTCTACGCTCATATATTATATGGTCGCTCAATATATTGTCAAGCAAATCTGGTAAAACCGGTTATTTTTGATTATACCAAGGCTTTTGGCGAACTTCTTCGGCACGGAAATGCATCGGATAACGAGTGATTGACAAATTCTTAAAGAATGGCTATACTCACGGTATCGAGAGGGGTTGATGTCTCATGCTGGATGGCGGTAAACTTTCGGGCAAGGAAGCTCATGAAGAACACAAACACATTCAGAACGAAAAAGACACCGTGACAGCGGAAGAACGCGCTTGGCAGGAACGTCAGGAAGCATGGGCAAAAGAACCTGTCAAATTTCAGAAGCTGACTCCTGAGGAAGTTGCAGAATTAAAAAAACAGGGTCGCATTTGAGTGAACCGCTTATGAAACCACGATGCACACGCACCGTGGTTTTGTTATACCCATTTCTTTCTGTTCCCTTTTGGGAGTATTTATGGTATACTTTCGCTTATGTATATCTGTACACATAAAACCATTTGAAAATGAGGTTGTTTTGTATGGCAAATCTTAAGATATACTGTCAAATGTCAAGTAAAAAAGCACATTGAAAGGAGATATTTTTATGAGTTCATCGCTCAACCAGCGATTTACGCCTTGGTCCCTGTTAAAATTTGCAGCGCCATCTATTGTCATGATGGTGTTTATGTCGCTGTATACAATTGTGGACGGCATTTTTGTCTCCCGCTTTGTCGGCAGCAATGCACTCTCCGCGACAAATATCGTCTATCCGGTCCTCAATATCGCCATTGCTTTTGCGACCATGCTTGCCACCGGCGGCAACGCAATTATCAGCCGTTATCTCGGCGAAGATCGTCCGCAAAAAGCCAATGCCTGTTTGACGCAATATGTCGTCATTGCCCTTGGATTGGGCGTTCTCATTTCCATTTTGGTTCAGATATTTGCCACGCCGCTCTCTCTGTTTTTGGGAGCCAATGACGTGCTTCTTCACGACTGCAACATGTATTTGCGCACGCTGCTTGCCTTTGCTCCCGCCTGCGTGCTGCAGGTATTATTCCAATCCTACTTTGTGACAGCAGGGAGACCAACGCTCGGTTTGCTGCTGTCTATCGGCTCAGGTATTTCCAACGCAGTATTGGATTATCTCTTTATTGTTGTCTTTCAGCTCGGCGTTGCCGGTGCTGCTTTGGCAACCGGCATCGGACAATGCATTCCGGCGGTTGTCGGTTTGATTTTCTTCTTTGCAAACAAACAGGGACTGCATTTTACCAAATTCTCTTTTTACAAACGCGAACTGCTGCAAGCCTGTTATAACGGTTCTTCCGAAATGGTTTCTCAGCTGTCCATGGCAGTTGTAACCGTGTTGTTCAACATTGTTCTCATGCGCATTGCCGGAGAACACGGTGTTGCTGCCATTACCATTTTATTATACGGCCAATTTTTGTTTAATTCGTTCTATCTCGGTTTTTCTATTGGCGTTGCGCCCATTGTCGGATTTCAATACGGCGCGCGAAACAAGATCTTGCTCCGGCGCGTATACCGGATTTCCTTCCTGTTTGTCATCGCATCCTCGATCTGTTTGTTGGGTGCGTCAGAAGCTTTATCCCGCCCGATTATTACAATATTTACCCACGACGCAGAGACCTTCCCGTTGGCATTGACCGGATTCCGCTTGTTCGCTTTCTGCTTTTTGTTCAGCGGTGTCAACATCACATCTTCCGGATTTTTTACCGCATTATCCAACGGCAGAGTATCCGCAATTCTTTCGTTCTGCCGTACCTTTGTTTTTACGGCAGCCTGTCTGCTTGTGCTTCCGCATTTTCTCGGCATCAACGGCGCTTGGATTGCCGTTCCGGCAGCAGAGGCGCTGACTTTGCTCATCTCTCTGTACATGCATCAAAAGTACTTTGTTCGTCCCGGAAAACAAAATTATTTCGCAGAATAAGCAAAAAAAATCACGGCACGACGCCGTGATTTTTTTGTCTTTTATAGCCACGCACAATATAATCCAATCATGATTGGCATTGTGACAATGGAACATATCGTTGTCAAAACATATAGTACGCTGGATTTTGCCGCATCTTTGTCATACAACTGCGCCATGGAAGTGACGGTTGCACATGCCGGCGTAATGCAGGCCAAGAATACCGTCAATAAAATATTTTTGCCGTCTGCAACCATGCCGGTCACATGCATGACGCGAAACAAAACCAGCAATAACAACGGATACACGAGCAGCCGCAGCAGCACGGTTTTATAATTGCCCCACGCTGTAAAAACTTGCTTTAGCGGAATATCCGCAATGACCATACCGGCCAGCAGCATTCCCATAGGTCCTACCATATCACCGGTCATTTGAATCGTGTCATCAATCACAGATGGCAGTGTGATATGGCACAAAAACAACACGGCGCCAATGAAAATGGAAATCACATTGATGTTCCACAAAATCTTTTTCCATTGTATTCCGTTGTCTGCCGTCAGCTTACTGCGGCAATGCGTCCAAATCAAAACCAATTGCACAACGAGAAAGCCGCAGGAATAGACAACATATTGCTGTCCGAGCAGTGCTTGAATCAGCGGCACCACCAAAATGCCTGCATTGGTATAAATCACCGTCAATTGTTCGATTGTACTCAGGCGGCATGGCTTGCGCAGAATCGCTGTGAACAGCAAAAACAGCACATGAACTGCTGCCGCAGCTGCAAACGCAAACAGCAAGCCTGTTCGCACCTGCGGAGAATCATCTATCTGAAACGCGTGAACAATCATACACGGGATGACCAAATAGACCAAAATAACCGATACAACTTTGCTGTCCTGCACGCGGAGCAGCTTTGTTTTCACCAGCGCATAGCCCATAAACATAATCAGGAAGAGTTTTGCAATCTCTTCCATCAAAATCAAGCTTATTTGCATGTTCTTCGCCTCTTTTTCTGTTTTTCTTTTATTATATCACAGCTGTAAAGAGGCAATTTTTCATTATACGCTTGTCATGCGGTGCCGGCTTTCCGCGATACGCGCTTCTTTTTCATCCGTCATGCTGTCAATGGCGGCATCCAATTTTTGTACGATTTCTGCTTTTTCAAACGGCATATGCACGACAAAAGGCATCGAGTTTGTCGATGTCGCAGAAAAAACAACGATTTCATTGTTCATATTGGCAAGCAAGGTGCGAAATTCATCCAGCCGCTCGCGCTCTGTGACTTCCTGAAAGATTCCTGCATGCCATTCATCATATAATTCCGTTCCCGGCAAAATCGCCAAAGTCGTGAGAATCATCAAATACGGATGCAGCTGGTTGAGCAGTGCGGCGGATTTTTTTGCACTCTCATGTGCCTTTCCATGTCCGGCCAAGCCGCCCAGATAAATCACGCGATAATCAACGCCCGCTTGCTCCAGCTTTTTGCATCCCTCGAGAATATCTGCGGCAGTATATCCTTTTTTCGTATGTGTCAGTACCTCATCATCGCCGCTTTCAATGCCTACGACAATATCTTCGAAGCCCAATTGCTTGAGATACCGCATATCTTCTACACTCCGGCGCAGCAAATCATCCACACGGGCATAGGTGGAAATTCTGCCTTCCGGCAAATATTTTTTGAACAATTTTGCCAGAACTGCCAGCTTTTCCGTAGATAACGCATACGGATTTCCGCCAGATGCCCATACCTTTTTGGCGTGCGGATTGTACTGTGCCGCTTCTTTCAAATCCGCTTCAACCTGTTCCAGCGGCGCCACGCGAAATGGATATCCATCGTAAAAATTGCAAAAGGTACAGCTGTCGTGCGTACAGCCGACAGTCACTTCAATAAACACACTGTCTGCATCGGTCTGCGGCCGAATGACCGGGCCATTGTAATGCATCGTTTTTCCTCCAAATATCTATCCGTTTTTCAGACTGCTACATAAGCTCATAAAAAGCCAGTTCCGGTCTGATTTAAGATATAAAAATAGTATACCATCCATCCCATTGCGTGTCAAAAACTCGTTTTGCAAAAGTTAAACACCTCGATTTCGATGGGGAAAATGGGTATAACAAAACCGCCTTGCTTGCGCTTGGCGGTTTCTTCATTCTTACTTTTTCTTCGATTGTTTGCATTCTTCCAGATAGAGCTTTTCATATGCAGGATATGAAAAACAATTAGTGTCTAAAATTGCAGCTGGGCAATCATGACGCTTTCCCCAACGAATCTCATCAGGCGAAGCACCGAATTTCTTACATTTTCCCGGTCCATCCCAGTAAACGCAAACATTGCACTGAAGAATGCAAACTGGCACACTATAAAGCGGCGCACGAAATCCCGCGCTAATATCTTCTTCTCTCAGAAATTCAGACATTCGGAATCACCTCAATTTCTAAAAAATAACATGGTTTCATACAGGTTAATTGTCAAATCATTTAATCGGTTCAAGCTCAGCAGCTGTACAAATGTATAATGCCCATCGGCTCGGATAACCACTGTTATCATCCGCCTTGCGTTCTTCATCAGCTTCAACAGTGAACTGATCATCGAGAATGTCTACAATAATGCCAGTAATTCCGCTGGATTTGATTTTTACACGATCAAATAATTCCATTATTTTTCATCCTCTCTATGCGATGTAAATTTACGTTCCAATGTGGATAGATTAAAACAACCTTATAAGTGTCGAACTCTTTCCACCAATAAAGATTTACATTCCAATATGGATAGATTAAAACAACATTAAGTGCTATCCGTGACGTTTTAACGGCGCTATTTACATTCCAATATGGATAGATTAAAACAGCTGGCAGACAGCATTTGCGGCGCGGCTGAAAGCGATTTACATTCCAATATGGATAGATTAAAACCCGGCCAGTGTTCTCGATTTTCTTTTTCGAAGTCTGATTTACATTCCAATATGGATAGATTAAAACCGTCGGTTTTTGCGTGTATTATGGCGACAAATTGTCTATTTACATTCCAATATGGATAGATTAAAACCGCCTGCCGTCCCGCGTCCCACTGCAAGCCCACGTTATTTACATTCCAATATGGATAGATTAAAACCGTACCGGTCATTGACGAACGGCCGGCAGTACAGCATTTACATTCCAATATGGATAGATTAAAACGCGGACTGGGCGCGTTTCGGTCGTGCTGCGGGCCCGATTTACATTCCAATATGGATAGATTAAAACCGTGCACAGATCAAGAATTTTTCGACGCCTACTGCAATTTACATTCCAATATGGATAGATTAAAACATGGCTTGCGAGTATGCAATAGTTCTTTCATCTAATATTTACATTCCAATATGGATAGATTAAAACGACGTCCAGTGCACGGAATAGTCGTTGATACCGCTTATTTACATTCCAATATGGATAGATTAAAACGGCGGCTGACGCTGCACCTGTGTTGTAGTCGCTGCATTTACATTCCAATATGGATAGATTAAAACCGGTTGAGGAGGCAGACAAATGATTTGGTATATCACAATTTACATTCCAATATGGATAGATTAAAACAAGGGAGGTGAGTCAAGTGCAGCGGCTTTGTTTGAATTTACATTCCAATATGGATAGATTAAAACCCGCGCGCACTACAACGATTCAAACCGCGCGAGTTGATTTACATTCCAATATGGATAGATTAAAACACGCCGCGCATTCTTGCCACAAAGCCTTTTGCCCCTATTTACATTCCAATATGGATAGATTAAAACCAACGGCGGAAAACCTGATGCGCATTTACAAGGAATTATTTACATTCCAATATGGATAGATTAAAACTGCCAGAGATCGGAGACGTGACTGATAGAAAGCGCATTTACATTCCAATATGGATAGATTAAAACAATCTACAACATGGAAAAAGGCAGGATTACGCAAATTTACATTCCAATATGGATAGATTAAAACCAGACATTTCAATTGTTCCATACGCTTCGTTCAATTTACATTCCAATATGGATAGATTAAAACTGCTGCGGAGCTGACACAGAAAATTAAGCTGTTATATTTACATTCCAATATGGATAGATTAAAACCTGTCCGAGAGCGTGCGCGGCGTGGCTGCACTAAATTTACATTCCAATATGGATAGATTAAAACGGAGCAATCCGAACCGTAGAACAGAGCGGCGAACCGATTTACATTCCAATATGGATAGATTAAAACCCGCTTTCCTGCGTCCTTGATCTCCGTGATTTTTTCATTTACATTCCAATATGGATAGATTAAAACCACGACAAGCCAGCCTTGCTAAAATCGCTGTCTGCTATTTACATTCCAATATGGATAGATTAAAACAGCCCGGCTTCTCAACCGCAGAGGTAGACTATTTTGATTTACATTCCAATATGGATAGATTAAAACGACATTCTGCTTCGCAAACACATTTGTCCCGTTGTATTTACATTCCAATATGGATAGATTAAAACTGTGGGGCGGCCGCGACATGGTGCGGCCGCATCCGATTTACATTCCAATATGGATAGATTAAAACCGCTGCATTAAGGCGTTCGTGAAAAACAAAGAGTAATTTACATTCCAATATGGATAGATTAAAACCTTGTCATTGTGCTCCCAGAACGAGCTTTCCAGATCATTTACATTCCAATATGGATAGATTAAAACTACAAGGCAGGTTTAGCAGATGCGGTATGTATTAATTTACATTCCAATATGGATAGATTAAAACACGAGACGGTAAAGCACGGGCTCTCTGAGAATATGATTTACATTCCAATATGGATAGATTAAAACGTGTGGACTCTGTCAGCGTCTGAAACTAGCACAAATTTACATTCCAATATGGATAGATTAAAACGGGTGCGCGACGCTACGTGACAAAGCGCGGGTGTCATTTACATTCCAATATGGATAGATTAAAACTATCGACAAGGACGTGCTTGTCGGTGAGACTGTCAATTTACATTCCAATATGGATAGATTAAAACGTCATCCGTCATCTGTACCGCAGTGTCGTAACCGTATTTACATTCCAATATGGATAGATTAAAACGCAACCGGATTGGTTCATGAGATTTACCATCCGGATTTACATTCCAATATGGATAGATTAAAACTGTAATGCCAGTTGCCCTTGTCATCTTTGTACACCCAATTTACATTCCAATATGGATAGATTAAAACCGGACACCGCGAAAGATGCCGGCGAAAGCACTTCATTTACATTCCAATATGGATAGATTAAAACCATGTCAGTTTCTTTCTAGCGTTACCGTCTTACCTTATTTACATTCCAATATGGATAGATTAAAACCGCTGCATTAAGGCGTTCGTGAAAA
>OHAC01003723.1_pt1 | contig 10353 bp, 7 predicted proteins | sample 1577051 | NCBI WGS metagenome assembly OHAC01 (sample SAMEA3541499, study PRJEB24748) | human gut metagenome | biome: human gut; feature: human-associated habitat; material: faeces | place: China | collected 2012 | reverse complement strand
GGCCCTGGAAATGCAAGGATGCACTGTTCCGCTGCAACGAAGCCGCCGACACCCGCCTGAACCAGGACAGCATGGGTTATGATGCCGACTCCGGCGACGGCACGGCGTATGAGTACAACTTCAGCCGCCAGAACGAGGGTGGCTGCGTGATGTTCTGCCTGCAGGAAGCCATCCACAATACCTTTCGCCACAACGTCAGTTTTGACGATATGGGCGGCACCATCAGCCCCTCGGAGAACCCGGACGCGCTGATTACCGACAATGTATTCTATGTGCGGGACGGCGTGCCCTTCGTCCGCCCACAGATGGGCGGCGGCAATTACACCGCCGAGAACAACACGTTTTTGCCCTTGGACAAGTTTACCCCCTGAATAACGGCAGTCTCTCCCCTGCCCTATGACCCCTGAATAAGCCCAAAACAAACACCCCCTGCCTTGCTTTTGTACAAGGCAGGGGGTGTTTGTTCACCCCACCAGCCCGCCGTTGTCGGGTGCGAGCCCTTTTTTCATTTTCGTACCCCACTGGAATGACCAAGACGCAAACAAGCCAACCTATATATAGGGGCTGTTTTGGGTAAAACGACCATTTTCGACATTTTCGGCTAAAATATATAGCATTCCATTCGGTTCTATGATAAAATAAGAATACTTATAAAGGGGAGTTTTTTCAACTGTGCTTTATAAGCGCATAACTGCCTGCGCAGCGATGCACTTTTGAAGAAAGGAGGACAAAAATCATGAACAAGTTCAAGAAGCTCGTTGCGGTGCTGGTCAGCGTTGTCATGGCTTGCGTCTTTGCTACCGGTGTGTTCGCTACCGATTACGTAGAGAACCTGAGTGCTGCCCGCGCCGAAGTGAACGGCTATCTGACCAGCGCCGGTGTTTACGGCATGGACGGTGTTGTCAACAGCCTGAACGAGACCCAGCTGCGTGCCCTGCGTGATAATTCCGTTGCCCTGCGCAACGCTTTGACCCAGGCCAAGAACGCCCTGAACGGCGCCAAGACCGAGGCCGATGTCCGCACTGCTGTCAGCACCGCTCTCAGCCAGGTTGGCGGCATCTTCAGCGATGCAGGCATCAGCCTGAACATCGATGTCGTTGCTTCCGGCAGCGAGGTTGCCGTTGTGCCGACTGCTTCCGCTAACGGTGTCTCTGGCACCACCCAGTGGAAGTTTGCCACCGATGGCTCTGTTGCTTCTGCTTCCAACCCGCTCACCGCTTCTTCTTCTGCAGTCATCAAGGCTACCGGTGACAACAGCGCTATGGTTATTGCTACCATCGTTCTGTCTGTTGTTGGTGTCCTGGGTCTGGCTGTCCGTAAGGAGAGTGCGCTGGCTCTGTAAGCCAATGCAGCATCCGATGAGCTTGTCTTAATCGGAGGACGGGCAGCACTTCGGTGATGCCCGTTTTGTAGGTTCTTTTCAGGCAGTGTGCTTGCCTGTTTCAGATAGATACTTTACGGATAGCCGGGCGCGGCTGGTGTCTGCGTCCTGGCTCAGGAGGGGTTAAAAACTTGCCACATAGTAAAAAAAGGTCTTTCATCCACAGCAGTCCGCTGGCCTATGTTGTTGTGCCTTTGGCGCTGGCGGCTGTCACGGCAGCCTGTATTGCGGTCGGATCCTGCGCATTGTGGCTGCCTGACCGCACGCCGACATTACTGAGCTCGGCGGTGGAGAAGACCGTGGCTCCCGCCAGTGTGCAAGAATATACGGGCATGCAGCAGGTTACTGTGGTGCCCACCATTTCCGACGACCGTGACCTTTCCGGCAATGCGAGTGGCATGGTCACCGCGGACTGGTCCGGCAACGGCCTGACCTCAGGCAAAGGTGCCTACCAGGTGAACGATCGCACGGTAGTGGCGTTGAACACCGCAACCCCCTTGTATCGCGATTTGAAGACCGGAGACATCGGCGGCGATGTGCTCGCCCTGAATAATGAACTCAGCTTACTTGGCTACAACAGCGTTCCCGGATCGGATACCTATTGGCGGGCCACATCGGACGGGTGGAAGCAGTTGATGGCCGACAACGGCAATACGTCGGATGGATCGTTGTCATTGGCCGACACATTGTGGATTCCCGAACACGAAGTCGCCGTTGACGAGTGGAGCGCAACCGCCGGATCCATGGTGACGGGCGGCACCGCAATCGGCAAAATCCCCGGATCATTGACGAAACTCACCATCAAAAACGGCACCGCATCCGCGCAGGACCGCACGTTGACGATATTCGGCATTACGGGAACATTGCCAGCCAATACTACTGAAATCACGGATGCCGGGTTCCTGCAACAAGTCGAAGCGAACGACAGCTACCAATCCGTGGACGTGGAATCCAAAAAAGCGGGATTGGACGCCACTCTGGCCTTGAGCGAACGGATGCGAGTGCTGCGCGTTCCAGCCGGTGCGGTATTCGGCATCAACGGTTCAACCGGCTGCATCGTGCCCACATCCAACAATCATGGCAACACTCCCGTGAAAGTGTCGATCGTGGGAGGCGAACTTGGCGTGAGCCTCGTGCAGGCCGACAGCGAAGACATCGCTTCGATCTCCAATGTGGAAATCGGCAGCGGACTTAACAATCTCACCTGCGAGTAGGCGATTATGCGATTACGATCGGTGCTTTCCGAAGCGTTGCGCAATATTGGCGCGGGAGTGAGTCATGCGCTGCTTATGTTTGCAGCGGTATTGTTCGCGTCTACATTGCTCGGCGGATATGAGGCCGCCAATGTGGTGGGGCTCGAAACCGAGGTGCTACAACGCATCAACGCCTATGCCGACGTTGGCGCCATCGTTGGGGGAACGGTGGACGGAGCCGCATGTGACAGGCTCGCCGACGCTGGCGGCGGTGTGATGGGCACCTTGGCCGGTGCGATGCGTGCCGGTCAACAGATTGTGCCGCTTGCCACGCCCGGCAAGGATATATCGTCGTATGAAGTGACGCCAGGCATGATCAGGATGATCGCCAGGAACACGAAAACCGATGTGTCCGGCGTGTGTATCTACCGATGTGGCCAAGGATTTTGGTCTCACCAAAGGCAGTGTAATGCAGACCGAACAGGGAACGATGAGCGTCGCAGGCGTGTTTGATTGGCCGAACGATGGTCGTGACACGCGATTCGCCTACGCTCTCCTTGTGCCTGTATCCGCGTCGAATGGCACGTTCGACGAATGTTGGGTCAGACAGTGGCCGCAAAGCGGGCAGACGGAGGATGTGTTGTTTTCCACGCTGGTTGCGTCGGGTTCGTCATCCAATGCTGGCGTGACGCAGGTGAATAAGAGTTTCGATTCGCATTACGATGCGCAGGCTTCGTACGGGCAGCGTATGACTCGTTGGATGCCGTGGCTGGGATTGGTTGTGGGGCTGGTGCTCGGCGCGTTCGGCGTGCGTCGTCGTAGATTGGAATATGCTGGCGCATTGCATTCAGGGCAGTCCAAAGGTGCGCAATTGCTGGAAATCGCTGTGGAAACGTTGATTTGGAGCGGTTTGGCGTGTGCCTCTTCGGCCGCGCTGTTGGGCGCGTATTGCGTTCGCATGAGCATCGCCGATTCAATGACCGTATGGTTGGGTGCGATGCGCGCGCCATGTGCGATATTGGTATCAAGCGTGCTCGTCGGTATGACGATACGTGAAACGCAGTTGTTCCGTTTCTTCAAGCAACGCTAGAGTGTGCTAACCATGGTTCGGCTGAGGATGATTTCATTAGGTCCCATTGCCGTCGATACTGGAAAACCGCCAGTATCGACGGCAATGGAATGCGAAAGATGATGATGCGTTAGCTCAACGCTTTCTTGATGCGCTGCAGGCTGATCGGCTTCGGCGTGCCGAGTTCCTGCGCCCACAATGATACGTAGAATTCCTCAAGCATCCAACGTGCGGTGACCGCCTGCTTCATCAACGCCTCATGACGCGGACCTGCAGGCTCACGTTCGGCCTTCGCCATGGCCTTGTCGGCCAACTGCTTGGCCTCATCAGCCTCCCAAGCCCAACGCACATCACGATTCTTGTCGTTCTTCGCCTTACCTAAACGAAGCACGTCAGCATGCAGATACCGTTCAATCGACGCCAACGCATCCGGGGGAGTCTTGCCGATGAATCCCGGATACACCAGCGTGGCGATATGCTCACGAATCGACTGCAAAACGCTCAACATCGGCAGATCGGCCTTGCCCGACACGGCTTTATCAACCTCCGCATACCGCTTCAAAATAGCGATCACATCATGCGCAACCGCATACACGGTATCTTCGAACACTTCACGCACATCAAGCACCGCATTCGCCAACGCCTCATCATCCGGCAATTCGTCAACATTCGGCAGCAAACGCTTCACCGCAGCCAACTGCAGATCCTCAGTAAGATCCTTCGTGGACTGATATGGTGCGGACGCCAACATCAACGCCTCCGCACCCAACCAACGCGACGAAATACGCTCGCTCGGCATACGCAAAACATCAAGTGCACCGCGCCACAGCATGGTGGAACGAGCTTCGGTAGTGGCACCAGCCTTATGCAGCAGATTGGCCTGCTCCACAAGCTTGCCCTGATTTCCAGCGTTTTCCGCCTGCTTCTTTACCATCTGCCGTGCGGAAGCCTCGGCTTGCTCCGCAAACTTGCGCTGCAACTCCACCAACGATTTGCCCGAGCCAAGCACCTTGACAGGGCCCCGCGCATGACGCCTGCCATGCTGACTCTTGCGACTCGGAGACAACTGCTGCTCCACAGAGAACGTCACGCGCAAATACGGCGTGAGCTTGCTCCACAATTCACCAGTCAACACTTCAGGGTGAATCTGCGCGCCAACGATGCTGATTGCCGCCTGCGTGAACGTATGAGGCAAATCCGGCCACGCGGCCACACCCTCCGCATTGGCAGGAGCAAGATTCGGCTTCTGCTGGTTACCGGAACCAGGCAGATCCGGATACCTCTCATCAATCCACGTACGAATCTTACGAGCCGTATCAGGAGCGGGAACAAACTGCACGCGCAACGTCTTCGGCAACGACTTGATCATGCCGACAATCAACTCATCCAGCAATCCGGGAACATTCCACGTGAACTGTTCCGGTGTCAAACGAGACAACACCTTCAACGGCACATGCACGGTCACGCCATCGTTTGGATCATGCGGATCATACACATAACTCAACCGCAAATCGATAGGGGAGCCGTCCGTACCCAACGTATGCCAATGATCCGGATAATCAGCCAACGACACTGACTCGGCATCAGCAAGACGCTCCACCTTCTCCGGATCAAAATCCAACAAATCCGGCTGCTCATCATGCTTTGACTTCCACCATTTCGCAAGATCCGCAACCGACGTGACAGTATTGGGAATCACCGAATTATAAAAATCGAACAGATCCTCATCACTGACCGCCTGCGCCATCTGACGTGTGCGACTCGCATCGTCGGCGGCGTCCTCCAACACATCGCGATTCTTCGCAATGAAATCGTCATACGAGAACCGCTGCTGAATATCACCCTCGACCAAACCCTGACGAATCAGAAAATCACGGGCCTCCAGCGGATTGATACGACCCCACTGCACCGTACGATCCTGCACTATCGGCAAACCATACAACAGTACCTTCGCGCTCGCCACCGCGGAGCCACGCGAACCAGACCAATGCGGATCCGCATACGTGGTTCGCGTCAACGAACCCGCCAACGGTTCAGCCCAAGCAGGATCGATCTGGGCGGAATATCGCGCCCACAAGCGGCTCGTTTCCACCAACTCCGTGCTCATCACCCATTGCGGTGTCGACTTGGCGACCGCGGAAGCCGGGAACAATGCGAAATGCGTGCCACGCGCACCCTGATAATCATTCTTCGCCATCTTCTGCGCACGCTTCATGGCACGCGCACGGGCAGCGCCCTTCAAGCCAGCGAAATCAGACGCCTTCGGCTCGCGCACGATCTGCATGCCCATCATCGACAACAAGCCCGAAAGCATCGACGTATGAATACCCTGCGCATCCCACGAACAACACAACGAATGCGCAGCCTGCTGATTCGACGGAAGCTGACGAATCTCAAGCGGCGGACGCGAAGCCGGAATCGGATCGCCAACCTTGAACTTGAATTCCTTGCACATCTCACGCAACTGCGTGACCAGATCCTTCCACTGACGGATGCGCAGCCAACTCAAATACTCAGTCTTGCAAATCCTACGAAGCGCGGAATTGCTCGGCTCGCCATCAGCTTGGAACACGCGATCCCACAAGTTCAACGCGGTCAGAAAATCACTGGACGGATCGGCATACCGGTTATGAATGCGGTCGGCCTCCTCACGATTCTCATCCGGGCGTTCGCGGGGATCCTGCAAACTTAGGAACGCGACCACCACCAGCACTGCGGCCAACGTGTTCGGCGTGGTCGACTTCGCAGCCTCGATGATCATACGGCCCAAACGCACATCGAGCGGAATGCGTGCAAGCATGCGCCCTGTATGCGCCAGCACAACCTCGCCATGCTTGCGCGCCACGGCCTTCAATTCGGTCAACTCATTGAAACCATCAGACACCGCCTTCATATCAGGCGGATCGATGAAGCCGAAATCCGTAACATCCTGCGCGGTACGAGCCACACCCACCGACAGCATATGCAATACGACCGCACCCAACGACGTGCGCAGAATCTCAGGCTCCGTGAATTCCGGGCGCGTCTCGAAATCCTCGCGAGAATACAAGCGAATCGCAATACCATCGGCAATACGGCCGCAACGGCCCGAACGTTGGTTCGCGCTCGCCTGACTGATCGGTTCAATCGGAAGCCGTTGCACTTTCGCGCTCTTCGAATAACGTGAAATACGAGCGGTGCCAGGGTCGACCACATAACGAATGCCCGGCACCGTCAACGACGTTTCGGCCACATTCGTAGCGATCACAATACGCTGATGGTCATGCGGCTCAAACACGCGATGCTGCTCCTTGGAGGACAACCGCGCGAACAACGGCACGATCTCAATCGCATCAGGACGACGCATATCAATGGCACGCGGACCATAATGGTGACGCAGCGCATTCTCAAAATCATGAATGTCGCGCTCGCCCGAAGCGAACACGAGAATATCGCGCGGGCCACGGTCATGACTCGAATGAATCACCAACTCGGCACAGGCGCGCGCCACCGCCGTCGGCATGTCAACGTTCGGCTCATGGGAATCCTTCGCGTCGGGAGCGGCCGACAGCGTTTCATAGTCGGCATCGCCCGGCATCGCGCCCGTTTCAAAACCGGGTACGGAACGCATCAACGCCGGAGCGGTGCCCAGCGGCTCATACACGACCTGCACGGGGTAGGTTCGTCCCGAAACCTCGATAACCGGCACTTTCGTATGCAAAGCGTGCTCGAAATGCTCCTGGAACTTCACCGAATCAATCGTCGCCGACGTGATTACCAATTTCAGGTCACGTCGTTTCGGCAATAGCGCAGTCAAATAACCGAGCAGAAAGTCAATATTGAGACTACGTTCGTGCGCCTCGTCGATAACGATCGTATCGTATTGCATCAGTTTCGGATCGCGTTGAATCTGCGCCAACAGAATACCGTCGGTCACCACGCGAAGACGGGTCTTCGGTGAGCTCTCATCGGTGAAACGCACCTGATAGCCGACCTCGTCGCCCAAACGCACGCCCATCTCCGCGGCGATACGTTCGGCCACGGTACGAGCGGCCAGCCTACGCGGCTGCGTGTGCACAATCTGCCTGCCATGCGATCCACGGCCCAATTCCAACAGAATCTTCGGCAGCTGCGTGGTCTTACCGGAACCCGTCTGACCAGACACAATCACGACTTGGCTCGACTTCACCGCCTCGGCAATATCGTTACGTGCAGCGGAAACCGGCAGTTGGGAAGGATATTCGAATTTCATGCCTTCATAACCTCGATAACGCGGAAGCCCTTCGAACTCGCGTACTTACTTACCTCATAGCCATCGCCAAGCTGCGTGGCAAGCCACGGAATCAACGAATCCGACCCCAGATTCTTCTGCACCACCAAATAGGCGGTACCACCCGCATTCAAACGTGGCAGCCACGTCATCAACAACTCATGCAGCACATCCTTGCCAACACGAATTGGCGGATTCGACCAAATCAGATCAAACGTCACATCCGAAGGGATCTCATCGGCGGTGACCGCATGAACGTTCCTCACACCATTGAGCTCGGCATTGCGACGCGTCAGATCCAACGCGCGTTCATTCACATCCAATGCCCAAATATCAGCCTTCGGCGAAGCAAAACCAAGTGTCAACGCAATCGGACCCCAACCGCAACCCAGATCAAGGAACGTACCCTCCTCAGGAGGCTCCGGAGCCTGACGAAGCAGCACGGATGTTCCCAAATCCACGCGATTGCCGGAAAACACGCCATTGGAAACCTCAACATCGGCCTCATTGCCTCGCAACACAACATGCAGCCTCTTACGTACATCCTTCGACTGCGGATCAGCCGCGAAATACTGTTCGGCCTGTGCCATACCCACTCCTTGCAAACGCTCGCCTCCGGCATCACGCAAGCCACGCTCATCCACGTGGCGAATGCCCGATACCAATGTCTCTAGAGAATGATGATAATAAAGACACCATAGTTTAACCGTGAGAGGTGCCATTGAGCCAAGAAAACGACATCGAGCATAGCATGAGCGCCAACGACGTGTCAGGCGTGCTCGCCGACCAGTCCGAGGTGCTGCTTGATACCAACGGCGAGAACCATTTCAACGAATCCCATGACGAACAATGGCAGGAACGCGAATCCCGCAATGCGTTGAAGCATGTGTCCGGACTCGGCGAAATGCAAGACGTCACCGAAGTCGAATACCGAAAAGTCCGCCTCGAACGCGTTGTGCTCGTCGGCGTGTGGTCCAGCCGTGAAACCACACAGGCACAGGCCGAAGAATCATTGAGAGAACTTGCCGCGCTTGCCGAAACCGCCGGCGCCGTGGTATGCGACGGCCTGCTGCAGCATCGTATCAAGCCGGACGCAGCTACATACGTTGGCTCCGGTAAAGCCCGCGAACTCGCCGGAATCGTGGCGCAAGAGGAAGCCGACACCATCGTTGTGGACGACGACCTGCCGCCAAGCCAACGCCGCGCCTTGGAAGACGCCACCAAAGTGAAGGTCGTGGATCGCACTGCCGTGATCCTCGACATTTTCGCCCAACATGCGACCTCACGCGAAGGCAAAGCCCAAGTGGAACTGGCACAACTCCAGTACATGCTGCCACGACTGCGAGGCTGGGGCGGATCACTGTCGCGACAGGCAGGTGGCCGCGCCGCAGGAGACGCGGGCATCGGCTCGCGAGGACCTGGCGAAACGAAAATCGAAATGGACCGCCGTGTGATCCGAAGCCGCATCGCCAAACTCCGCAAACAGATCGAACAGATGGCTCCCGCGCGTGACGTCAAACGTGGCGCTCGCCGTCGTTTCGGATTGCCGACCGTTGCTGTGGTTGGATATACGAACGCGGGCAAATCGTCGTTGACGAATCGGTTGACCGGATCAGCGGAATTGGTGGAGAACGCGCTATTCGCCACATTGGACACCGCAGTGCGCAGGGCGCGTGCCAAAGATGGACGTCAATATGCGTACGTCGATACCGTCGGGTTCGTGCGTCGACTGCCTACGCAGCTGATTGAAGCGTTCAAATCCACGCTGGAGGAGGTTTCCGAAGCCGATCTGATCGTGCATGTGGTGGACGGATCGCATCCGGACCCGTTCTCGCAAATCGACGCGGTCGACGATGTGCTTTCCGACATCGACGGCGTCGAAACCATTCCCACGATTATCGTGTTCAACAAGGCCGACCGTATGGATGAGGCCACACGCGAGCGTATCGAGGCGTTGATGCCGGAAGCGTACATCGTATCGGCGTTTTCCGGCGAAGGCGTCGACGAGCTGCGTATGCAGGTGGAATCCATGCTGCCGACGCCGAACGTGCATGTCGAGGCGTTGCTGCCATACACTGCCGGTTCGCTGGTGTCGCGCGTACGTGAATACGGCAAAGTGATCAACGTCGAATACCGTGACGACGGTATGATGCTCGAAGCGGAAGTGGACGATCATTTGGCTGCGCAAATCGTGGAACAGTCAATCGGCTGAAAACCTTGCAAAACAGTGCAACGCAACGGACACAGCGTTTGTGAGCGCTCACATCTTTTGTGATGCATATCACTTTTCATTATTTGCAAGTCGTGTTATAACGCCTTGAAACGTCATGCTGTGTGGATAAAGTAAAGATGAAATTCTAAGAGAAAACCTGCTACCAGCGGGACATTCTTTCTTATAAGAGAGGTAAGCACATGGTGGATTCACCAATCAAGCCCACAAAGCTCGCTATCATCGGTGCCG
>OHAC01003722.1_pt1 | contig 10354 bp, 7 predicted proteins | sample 1577051 | NCBI WGS metagenome assembly OHAC01 (sample SAMEA3541499, study PRJEB24748) | human gut metagenome | biome: human gut; feature: human-associated habitat; material: faeces | place: China | collected 2012 | reverse complement strand
CAGCTTCTTAAAGAACGTTGTTTTCTTTTTCGGAAAGTGTGCATAGACCACATCGTATCCTTCTTCTACTTTTGCCACCAGTTTGAAAATCCCATCTGCAGGATGCTGTCCGTCATCATCCATATAGACCAGCGCATCCCCCGTCGCATACCGCAGGGCAGCAATCTTGGCAGATGCCTGTCCATGGTTTCTGGAAAGATTCATGCCAATGATGTTCTCATCTTCCCGGCAGAGCTGTGTGATAACTTCAAATGTATTGTCCGGCGATCCATCGTTTACCAGAATAATCTGATAGGCATACCCCGGATGTTTTTTAAATTCTTCTTTGATCGCTTCCACCACCCGCGGCAGTGTTTTTGCCGAGCGATAGCAGGGAATACAGACCGAAATGACCATCTTATGCCTCCTAATTTCTGCGGCATCTGCCGCATCCGTTTTCTTTTTATCATAATATCATACTTTTTGTTTCCGAAACAGCCTGCTGCAGGCAGTCTTTGTTTTCTCATACAAAAAAGAAAGCAGCACTGCAAGTGCAGCCGAAAGCAGTACCAGCAGCAGATACATGATCTCTGCCTGCCCGATCCCATAGATAATATCATGCAGATAATAAGACTTCAAAAAGGTGTGTGTCAGAAACATGTACATCGAATATTTCCCAAAAAAGCACAGGATTTTCTGTATTTTGCCATCCATGCGAAAACAGCACACCAGACCTGCAGCGGCTGCCGCACTTCCCGGATAAATCAGGATCCATGCAGCATTTCCTTTTCGTAGTTTCAGTAAAAAAAGCAAAAGCAGAAACATAAGACAGATAAACGCTCCCATGCTTTGTTTTATGTAAGATTTGGTTTCGTCTCTTTTGCAGAATTCTGTCCATGTTCCAAAAACCGCTCTTTTTTCCATCCACACTCCAAGCAAAGCCGTCAAAATACAGAGACATGCCTGATTATTCCGCACATCCCCTCCTGCAAGGAAAAGAATGCCCGCCAGAATCAAAACTGCAAATATATCCAGCTTCTGTACTGCCATCCACAGAAACGGCAGAATAAACAGCAGCAAAACGGCCACCGACATATACCACCAGGTCGGATTCATCGTCGGTGTCCCGGTAAAATACGTCAGTCCCAGCATATCTGCCAGCATATAGCAGACACTTCTTATACCTTTCCCATATACCTGTGTATAACTGCGCATCCCGCCAATCTGGCAGAATGCAAATGCCAGTACATAAACAAACAGGAATGGTGTCATCAGCAGCCGATAACGCCGCAGCGTCATTCTTACCCATGACTCCCTTCCCTGTCCGCAGGTCCGGTATTTGATCGCCATTCCATATGCTGTTACGAATACAAAAACGGGTACACAGATCTTGCAGAAACGCGCGGCTGCGATCACCTGCTTCTGTGAAAGGATCAGAAAAGACACCGGAAGTCCATGCGACGAATCTGCGCTGTAAAACAGATGATGCCAAAGCATCAGAAGGATACCGATTCCTTTCATAGCCTGACTGTCTTTTCTGGTAAATGTATGTTTCATCAGACTGTCCTCTTTTCCATCGTGAAGAACCAGAGCGTTACGATTTTAAAATTTCTCTTGCCACGAAAACACCGCTTGCAGATGCATGGGACAGGGAATGCGTCACACCGCTGCCGTCTCCGATGATGTAGAGACCTTTGTGGATGCTCTCAAGATGTTCATCAAGCTGTACTTCCATATTATAAAATTTCACTTCCACACCATAGAGCAGTGTGTCATCGTTTGCCGTTCCCGGTGCGATCTTGTCCAGTGCATAGATCATCTCAATAATTCCGTCAAGGATACGCTTTGGAAGAACGAGACTTAAATCTCCCGGCTCTGCAGACAGGGTCGGTGTCATAAAGTTCTCGGCGATCCGCTCCGGTGTACTTCTTCTTCCACGGATCAGATCTCCGAAACGCTGTACCAGGACTCCTCCCCCAAGCATATTGGAAAGCCGTGCAATACTTTCACCGTATCCGTTGCTGTCCTTAAACGGTTCTGAGAAATGCTTTTCTACAAGCAATGCAAAGTTTGTATTTTCCGTCTGCTTTGCAGGATCTTCATAACTATGTCCATTAACCGTTACAATTCCGTTTGTATTTTCATTTACTACGATTCCATTCGGATTCATACAGAATGTTCTGACTTTATCTTCAAATTTTTCCGTACGGTATACGATCTTACTCTCATAAAGCTCATCGGTAAGATGGGAGAAGATCACGGCAGGAAGTTCTACACGCACTCCGATATCCACACGGTTGGATTTCGTCGGGATCTTCAGATCCTTACATACCTGCTCCATCCATTTACTTCCGCTTCTTCCCACGGAAACAATACATTTCTCACATTCATCTTCTCCGTCCTTAGTAACCACACAGTATCCGTCTTCTTTCATCTCAAGACGGTCTACATGACAGTTAAACCGGAACTCCACTTTTTCTTTTAATTTTGCATACAGATTTTCAAGTACCACATAATTGATATCTGTTCCAAGATGACGTACAGATGCATCCAGAAGATTCAGCTTATTCTGCATACACAGCTTTTTAATGTGTGTACCGGAAGTGGAGTACATTTTTGTTCCTGCCCCGCCAAATTCTACATTGATATCATCTACATATTCCATCAGTCTGATGGCTTCTTCTTTTCCGATATACTCATAAAGTGTACCACCGAAGCTGTTCGTAATATTATATTTTCCGTCAGAGAACGCTCCTGCTCCGCCAAATCCGCTCATGATCGCACAGGTCTTACAGTTGATACAGCTTTTCACCTTTTTGCCATCAATCGGACATTTTCTTTTTTCCAGCGGATTTCCCGCTTCAAAAACTGCCACTTTCAGTTCAGGGGCTTTCTGCATCAGCTCATACGCTGCAAAAATCCCTCCCGGTCCTGCTCCGATAATAATTACGTCATATTTACTCATTCTCACAATCCTCTTTCTTTTTTCTTTCTCTTCTATTCTTATTTATTTTCCTGTACTTTCCGTTCCTTTTTTCTGCTCTTCAGTCAATTCTTCCTTTTTTGTCTGCTGTTCTGCTTTCACAAGCTGCTCTTTTTCTGTCTGCTGCTCCTGCCGCAATCCCAGGATTCCCCTGGTCAGAATCTTTACATCATCAAAAATATAATCAAATGCTCCTGCCTGGCACATATTAATGATTACCATTCCGACCGGCACTGCAAGGATCATCCAGATCACTCCGCCAACCCGGTATCCGATATATAAAAGTAATAATGTAACCAGTGGATTCAGTCCCACACTGTCACCGACCAGCTTGGGCTGGATCAACTGCCGTACTGCCTGCGTTACCACATAAATGATCAGCAATGCTGCCGCCACCTTATATTCTCCCATAAAAACTTCGTACACCGCCCATGGGATCATAGCGGTTCCCGTTCCAAAAAATGGAAGGAAATCAAGAAATGCAATCAGAAAAGCGATCAGGACAAAATAATGGATTTTTAAAAACCCAAGTCCTGCCAGCAGAATCAGGAACACAATCCCCATGATCTTAAATTGGGCTTTAAAATAACCTCCCACTGCATATTTCAGATTGTCCATCACCATAGCCATTCTTTTTGTCACAGCCTCTGGTGCGATCCCTTTCATCCAGTGAATGACATCTTCTCTCTGCACAATGAAAAAATAAGCCGACATGATCATCACAATAAACGATACCAGCATATAAGGAACCTTTTTCGCTGCATTTCCTGCTGCCGTAACTGTCGGTTCACTGACCTTACTCATCAGATTGCCCATATAATCGTCCAGATTTTCAACCAGTGATGTCCATCCGTTCTGAATCCCTTCCGGGAGACGCACAAAGACGCCCGACAGTGTCTGACCGATTTTTTCCAACCCTGTTTCTGTCTGCTCATACAGATCCGGGAAATCCCGGATCAGCCCCGTCACTTCCGTCACCAGACGGCTGACCGCAAAATAGCTGACCAGAATGATTGCCGCCAGTACCAGGATCACGATCAGTGCCGACCCCAGCTTTTTGACAATCTTCATTCTCTTCTCCAACCAGTTTACAAGTGGTGTCGCAATACTGGCAACGATCCATCCGATCACGAACGGCATCAGAAATCCGATCAGTCTGATCCCGATTACAATAAACGCTGCCGTGGCAAGGATACTGAATAAAAGGCTGACTGCGACCTGCCAGTATGGGCGTCTGTTTTCCATGCTTATGCCTCCTCAGATTGATTCAGATATTCTGTCTCGATCAGATCCCATATCTCATCCCTTCCCTGCTTTGTCTGGGAAGAAAATGGAATCACTTTTGTTCCCGGAACAAGTTCCAGTCCTTCTTTTAGGATCTTGATACATTTCTGTACCTGGCTTCTTTTGATCTTGTCTAATTTTGTGGCAATGATGATCGGCTGATATCCCTGCTCTACGATCCAATGATACATCATCTTATCATTTGCAGACGGTGCATGACGGATATCGATCAGAAGGAAAACCGCCCGAAGCTGACCGGATGTATGCAGATAACGTTCGATCAGCTTTCCCCACTGAGCTTTTTCCTGCTCGGATACTTTCGCATAACCATATCCGGGAAGATCTACCAGATACATTTCATCATTAATATTATAAAAGTTGATCGTCTGCGTTTTTCCCGGTGTTGCCGAAATCCTTGCATAGGATTTCCGGTTCATCAGTGCATTGATCAATGAAGATTTACCAACATTTGACTTCCCTGCAAATGCGATCTCCGGCTTGTCATTTTCCGGCAGAACACTTGTAATTCCACAGACAGTTTCCAAATTAATATTTTTAATTACCATAAGATCCTCCTTTATCTTACAAGTGCCGTTTTCAGCACCTCATTCATGCTCTCTACCGGAATGATCTCCAGTCCTTTCGTAATCTCCACTGACAGTTCTTCTACATCTGCCAGATTTTCTTTCGGCACAAGTACCGTATGTATTCCTGCATTTTTCGCAGCAAGCAGTTTTTCTTTCAGGCCTCCGATCGGAAGAACCCTTCCGCGAAGTGTGATCTCACCTGTCATTGCAAGATCTGCACGTACTTTCTTTCCTGTCACTGCGGAGAGGATGGCTGTTGCCATTGTAATTCCTGCTGACGGTCCGTCTTTCGGTACCGCTCCTTCAGGAATATGCACATGAATATCATGCTTTTCAAAGAAATCTTCCTGAATCGCATACTTTTTACTTACAGAACGGATATAACTGATTCCCGTTCTTGCCGATTCTTTCATGACATCTCCCAGCTTTCCGGTCAGCATGATCTCACCTTTTCCCGGCATAACATTGACTTCAATCTGCAAGGTATCGCCTCCTACACTTGTCCATGCAAGTCCACGCACAATTCCGACCTCCGGTGCTGCATTTGCCATCTGATACGTATACTTTTCTTTTCCAAGAAATCTGGACAGATTCCGGTCTGTTACTGCGATCTTCTCTTTTTCTGTCATCAGCAGCTCTTTTGCCGCTTTCCTGCAGACAGCACCGATCTTACGTTCCAGTTGTCTGACTCCTGCCTCTTTCGTATAATTATGTGCCATTTTCCAGATTGCTTTTTTACTGAAAGATAGCTGCTGTTCTGTCAGTCCTGTCTTTTCCAATTGCTTCGGAACCAGATGTTCCTGGGCAATATGCAGCTTTTCATTTTCTGTATAACTACTGATTTCAATGATCTCCATGCGGTCCAGCAGCGGACGCGGGATTGTCTGAAGACTGTTGGCAGTCGTAATGAACATTACTTCGGAAAGATCCAGCGGTACTTCCAGATAATGATCCCTGAACCGGCTGTTCTGTTCTGAATCCAGAACTTCCAGCAAAGCAGAAAATGTATCTCCCTTGTAGTCTGTGCTTACTTTGTCAATTTCATCCAAAAGAAGTACCGGATTTTTGACTCCCGCACTGCGGATTCCGTTTGCAATCCTTCCCGGCATTGCACCCACATACGTCTTTCTATGCCCACGGATCTCCGCTTCATCCCGGACTCCTCCCAGGGAAATCCTCACATAAGGCCGATTCGTTGCCCTTGCCAGCGACCTTGCAATGGAAGTCTTACCTGTTCCCGGGGGACCTACCAGGCAGAGGATCGGACTTTCTTCTCTCCGGGTCAGCGTTCTGACTGCCAGTGACTCCAGAATCCTCTCTTTCACGGTCTCCATTCCGTAATGATCTTCATCCAACACTTTCCGGGCATACTGAATGTCATTATTTTCTTCGGAACGCTTTTCCCACGGCATTTCAAGAAGTGTCTCAATATAGGTACGGATCACTCCATTTTCAGCCTGTGATCCGATCGTATTTTTGAATCTGCTGATCTCACGTTTCAGCTTTTCCTTTACCTCTTCCGGTGCTTCAAGCTTTGCTGCCGCCTCTTCAAACTCTTCTGCATCAGAAATACCTGAATCCTCCCCCAGCTCCTGTCGGATAACTTTGAGTTCTTCCCGCAGGATATATTCTCTCTGATGCCGGTCCACCAGTTCTTTGACCTTTTTCTGAATCTCTTTTTTAACATCTATGATCTGAATTTCATCTGTCAGTTCCGAGCAAAGTTTCTCATATCTTTTTTTAATATCCAGTTCTTCCAGAAGTTTCTGCTGTTCCGTATATGAAAATGGTACACTGCAGGCAATCTCATTGGTCAGCTTCTTCAGATCTTCGATCGAAATCAGTTCTTTCACTGCCTCCTTGGACATTTTTCCACTTTTGTCCGCATATTCCGTAAGAACCTCTCTCAGGTTTCGTGCCATCGCTTCCTTTTGTATCTCATCCTCTATGCCAAAATCTGTCTCTTCCAAAAGTTCAACTTCCGCTTTGAGATACGGTTCTTTTTCACTGATCCCGGTCAATCTTCCTCTCTGTTCTCCTGAGACAAGAACCCGCACAATTTTCTTCGGCAATTTAATGACCTGCCGGACTGTGGCAACTGTTCCGATACTGTATACATCTTCCTGTCCCGGATCTTCTGTCTCTATGGATTTCTGGGCAACCAGAAAAATCTTCTGATCTTCCATCATTGCCTGCTGTACCGCAGTGATCGAGCGTTCTCTGCTCACATCAAAATGTACGACCATCTCCGGCATGATCGTCAGTCCTCTCAGAGCGACCATCGGAAGGCTTTTCATTACGCTGTCCATTTCTTTTCCTCCGTTCTTATTTTTATGTCCTTCTATTTGAATCTATTCTTCTCCTCTTACAGACTACCATGCGTAAAAAAAGCGGGTGGATGGGATTCGCCATCACGCCCGCCTTTTTTATGCACTCTCTGATGTCAGGAACGACTTTCTTTCTTCGCCGTCACGCGTATATCTTGGCGGTTCTGTTCCGAGAACTGCTTCTTTCGTGATCCGGCATTCTTTAATTGTCTCATCAGATGGGACTGTAAACATCGTATCCATCATGATATTTTCCATGATTGCACGAAGACCACGGGCTCCTGTCTTACGCTTCAGAGTCGTATCGGCAATCTCCAGCAGTGCATCCTTATCAAACTCAAGCTTCACTCCGTCCAGCTCAAGCAGCTTCTGATACTGCTTTACGATCGCACTCTTTGGTTCTGTCAGAATACGGATCAGTGCATCCCGATCCAGAAGATCCAGTGACACTGTCACAGGAAGTCGTCCCACCAGTTCCGGGATCAGACCAAATTTCACAAGATCCTGAGGAAGTGCCTCCTGAAGCAGCACATCCATATCGTATTCATGCTTTGTTGCAATCTCTGCATTAAATCCGATCGACTTTCTGTCGATCCGGGTCTCTATAATCTTATCAATTCCTTCAAAAGCTCCACCACAGATAAATAAGATATTCGTCGTATCAATCTGAATCAGTTCCTGATGCGGATGCTTTCTTCCTCCCTGAGGCGGAACAGAAGCAACCGTACCCTCCAGGATTTTCAGCAGTGCCTGTTGCACACCTTCACCGGACACATCTCGGGTGATCGATGCATTCTCCGATTTTCTTGTGATCTTGTCGATCTCATCAATATAAATGATACCATGCTCTGCTTTCTTGATATCATAATCTGCTGCCTGAATAATCTTCAGCAGAATATTCTCCACGTCCTCGCCGACATATCCCGCTTCCGTCAGTGCTGTCGCATCTGCGATCGCAAACGGTACATTCAAAAGCTTCGCCAGTGTCTGTGCGAGCAGTGTTTTACCGGAACCGGTCGGACCAAGCATCAGGATATTACTTTTCTGCAGTTCTACATCCAGATCTTTTCCTGCAAGGATTCTCTTGTAATGATTGTAAACAGCAACAGAAAGTGCTTTTTTGGCCTCATCCTGTCCGATCACATAATCATCCAGGAATGCCTTAATCTCCTCCGGTTTCAGAAGATTGATCTCCTCATCCACCGTCATGTTAAATTCATCTTCTAATTCTTCTTCCAGGATTTCGTCACAGATTTCGATACATTCATCACAAATATAAACCCCATCCGGTCCTGCGATCAGCTTGCGCACCTGATCTTCTGATTTATTGCAAAAGGAACATCTTACTTTCTGTTCTCCTATTTTTCCTGCCATTTCAAACCTCCAAATAACAATATCAACATCATTCTGTTTCAATCGAAAAAGGGGCGTTGCATAATGGCAACACCCCTTCCTTTGTATCTAGTGATTGCTGATCACATCGTCGATCAGGCCATATGCCTTTGCCTCTTCGGCACTCATGTAATGATCTCTTTCTGTGTCTACCTCAATCACGCTGAGCGGCTGACCAGTATTTGCTGCCAGATGCTCATTCAGCTTTCTTCTGGTATCAATGATCTTATCTGCTACGATCTTGATATCAGATGCCTGTCCCTGTGCTCCGCCAGATGGCTGATGGATCATAATTTCTGCGTTTGGAAGTGCAAAACGTTTGCCTTTTGGTATGCCAAGTATCAATAAGAATAAAGAAGTTGGTAATGGTAACTACTTATGGATTTCATATTTCTATAGTTACCTTAATGAAACTGGACGTGCTGGCTTTGTTATGGCTTCTTCTGCCACAGATAGCCAAGGCAAGGATAAAGACATCAGAGAAAGTCTTGTTAAAACAGGTCATGTAGATGCGATGATTAGTGTTGGTAATAACTTCTTCTATACTAAATCATTGCCTTGTTCTCTTTGGTTCTTTGATAAGGGAAAAGCAGATGCTATCAAGGATAAGGTTCTTTTCATTGATGCAAGAAATTACTATACAGTCGTAGACCGTACTCTTAACGAATGGTCTGAATGGCAGATGAAAAATCTTAATGCCATTGTATGGCTCTATCGTGGAGAAACTTCAAAATACACAGCACTTCTTAATGAATACCGTACTGCTCTTGGCAGTGATAAGCCTTTCGCAGAACAGGTACATGAACTTTCTGAAAAAGCAAAAGCACTTCGTTCTGAAGCAAAGAAAGCAGTTGAAGCAGCTGAAAAGCGTGAAAAGAAAAAGACACAGGAAACTTACGACATTAAAATCGCAGAACTTACTGAAATCCTCACAGTAGCCAAGGAAGCAAACTGGCTCTATGAAAAATTTGGTGATGGTGCATATGCTGATGTACTTGGTTTATGTAAGGTTGCTACCATTTCTGAAATTGAAGAAAAAAGCTGGTCACTTACTCCTGGTGCATACGTAGGTGTGGCACCTATTGAAGATGATGGTGTGGACTTTGAAGAACGCATGGCTGAAATTCATCGTGAATTAATGTCATTACAGGCTGAATCAAATGACTTAATGGATACCATCTCACAAAATATGAAGGAGATGGGATTATGAGTTGGGAGAAAGTAAAACTAGGTGATGTTTGTACGAAGATTGGTAGTGGTGCCACTCCTAAAGGTGGTTCAACTGTATATATTGAAAACGGAACTACATTTATAAGAAGTCAAAATGTGTATAATCTTTCATTTGATTATGGTGGATTGGTACATATCAATGAAGAAGCAGCAAAAAAACTAAATGGTGTTACCATACAGGAAAATGATGTTCTATTAAATATCACTGGTGATTCTGTTGCACGTACATGTATTGTTCCTTCAGAATTGATTCCTGCAAGAGTGAATCAGCACGTAGCAATAGTTAGACCAAATAAAGATGTATTAAATCCACTTTTTCTAAACTATTATCTTGTAAGTCCTTATATGCAATCACATATGCTTGGATTAGCTGTTGGAAAAGGTGCATCAAGAAATGCTATGACGAAGGATATGATAGCAGGATTCGAAGTTCCTTGTCCATCGATGGATGTTCAAGAAAAGATAGTCGATATATTAAAGCCTTACGATAGCCTAATTCAAAACAACCAAAAACAAATCAAACTTCTTGAAGAAGCTGCACAAAGGCTTTACAAAGAATGGTTTGTGGATTT
>OHAC01003706.1_pt1 | contig 10392 bp, 11 predicted proteins | sample 1577051 | NCBI WGS metagenome assembly OHAC01 (sample SAMEA3541499, study PRJEB24748) | human gut metagenome | biome: human gut; feature: human-associated habitat; material: faeces | place: China | collected 2012 | reverse complement strand
TACGTGACTCCCTGTGGTACATTCTCGCGTCGCAGCAGCAAATGCTTCATAGATCCTTCCCTCCTAACAGTAGTAGATATAGACTATCTCACCTCCTATCAGGAAGCAGTGGAAATACGTCGCGCCTTATACGACGATCCTCTCCTGCATCCTGTACCTGAACAGCTGTCGTGTGATAGAGAATCATTTCTGTAAGGACGCAGACCCAGTGGCGGCCGCAATGTGGATAGAACATGAAAAAGAAAAAAGATCCCTGGTCATCCCGATCAACAGTGAGGAACTGTATCGGTTTGGACTTCCAAGGACCTCAGCTACATTGAACCGGCGCGGAATCTGTTATCAGGGACTCTGGTATGTGAGTGAGAATTATAAGGAGTTCTTAGAGAGCCATAACATAGGCGAGATCGTGAGGATCTGCTATGACCCAGAAGATGTATCGCGTCTGTTTCTGCTGAATGGGATGAATTATATTCCATTTGAGCTTTCCAGACATTCCAAGCAATATGCCGGAGCAACCGAAAGTGAATATCAGATGAAGCGTAAGGCAGAGCGGGACAGCCGGAAGGAATCGGAACTTAGGGATACCGAAGGACGAGTCCGGCTTTTAAAGGATATCGAGTCCGTGGTGAAACAGGCAGAGTACCGGGAGAAGAGTAAGATTTCAACGAAACGCATGGAGCAGGCGAAGGAGATGGAACGGGTATGAAAAAGTATCAGAAACAGAGTGGAATGACCGTGGACGCAGAATATGAAGAAGAACAGGGAAATCCCTTCTTTGAGGCATTGCCGGAGATCCTTGGAAAAGAAGAGGTGATGAAGCGGCTTCGAAGTCAGATCCCTTATCCAAAAGACATTCAGAAGATGTCACCGGAGGAACGGAGAAGAGAAGTCATGGAGATCTCCAAGTGGTTTTATCCCATGGATTACATGTATACGATCTATGATATGCTTTATCGTGCGATGTCAGCAACCTACCAGACAAAGAACATCGTGGACCATATCCGCCAGATGAATGACCTGTATATGGATTTCCGCACCGGCCGGGAACGGGAGTTCCAGTATGCGACCCAGGCATACACCGGAGCTGTCTTAGGTGTCCCGGGAATCGGAAAGACATCGACGGTCCAGAGATGTCTTTCTCTGATGCCACAGGTCATTGTCCATACGAATTATGGTGGGAAACCCATGTATACCAAGCAGATCAACTATCTGTTCGTGGAGTGTCCGTCCGATTGTTCCGTGAGAACCCTGGCATTTAATATTTTCTCAGCAATCGACCGCGCAATCGGTTCCGACTACTTAAAACAGGCAACCTATCAGAGAGCGGTGGCAGCCAGTGCCACGACAACAAAGCTGAAGATTATCTGCATGAATCATCACATTGGGCTGATCGTCATTGGTGAGATCCAGAACGCAATCCAAACGGCGGTCAAGAACCGACAGCTTAAGCCCTTAGTAAAATTCTTAGTAGAACTCACAAATGAGACATCAACAGGAATCTGCTTCTGCGGAACGATGGAGGCTGAAGATCTCTTCATGAGTCAGGAACACTTGAAGCGGAGAACCAGAGGATTCCGGCTTCTGCCATTAAAATATGATGTGACATACCGGAAGTTCATCACAGAACTCTGGGATTCCCAGGTGGTGCTTCAAAAGACGGAACTCTCCGAAAAGCTGATGAAGCAGATCTATGATCTCTCGGCCGGGATCCCGTCCTACATCGTGAAGATCTTCCAGGAGGCACAGGTCCAGGCAATTCTCACAGGGAAGGAGAAACTTTCCTATGAGGTGCTGAAACAGGCCGTCATGTGTCTTGGAATCGAAGTGCCGAAAACATATGGATGGAGTGGAACTTCCATTTCTGACTTTACGGTGCAGGAAGTAACCGTGAATGAAGAAGCGGTGGAATCCGTGGAGATAGAAGTGCAGACTACCGAAGAAACATCCCTGGAGGGAGACTGCCAGGAAGAGATTTCCTTAGATCCCGTGGATGGTAGAAGGGATAAACTGGACGCAGGAGACATCATGGACGAGGAGTTACCAGGGAGCGCAGAAAAGACCTCTTCAAAGCGATTCTATGCCGTGAAGCGTGGACGAAAAAAATCCGAGCGCGATGACTCGGATCTTCTGGAACTTTGGGTGGAGAACCCGTCTGCGGATGCGCTGCTTCTGAATCTTGAACAATTCCATATGTTAGAAAGAAGGTGCTTCTGATGCTTCAATATTTTCCAACGCCTTACCCGGACGAACTTTGGTACAGTGTCTTAGGAAGATATCATGTCAGGTCCGGCAATCCGAACAGCGCAACGACTCTTAGGGAACTATTTGGAGAGGAGAGCGTCGGAGGAATGGGAAACTTCCTGCCAAACTGCGGGATCCGGCGAGTGGCTGAGAAATTGCCGGAGGGAGTCTTAGATGAGAGAGATATTGCCTTGCATCACACACTGTTTCCGTATACCTTCCGTTTCCAGGACTTAGCAACGAAAGAAAAACTACTGGAACAGGCGTTAAACGAAAAAGTGAAATTTCCAATCAAGCTGCCGAAGCCATACACATCCACAGTACTGAAATACTGCCCGCTCTGCATGAGAGAGGACAGGGAGCGCTACGGAGAGGCTTACTGGCATGTTACCCATCAGATCCCTTATGTGACCATATGCACGAAACACAGGTGCAGACTAAGGATGAAGGATGACATGAAAAAATGGACACTCAACGATAATCTGTTCCTTCCGATGGATGAAGAGGAGATAGAGGCAGACTTGGACATTACGGAGACAGAAGCAGAACTCTCCGGTATTCTTGTGAAATATCAGGAACTTCCAATAGAAAAAGGACCTATGGAAACCCACAATAACCTTTACGAGGGATTATTGAACTCCGACTATGGGATCGCTCGGAAGGACAAAAACTTTTCCATTGATTACAAGAGCGTGGAGACGGATCTCCTGGAACGCTTCGGAAAGGACTTCATAGAGGAACATTTTGGAACACCCGTCATGCGGGCCGCAATCTTCGGAAATATTCGGAATTGGAACTATAAACTTCCAGAACGCTATGCAATCCTGTCCGCGCTGATCCATCAGGACCCAGAGGTTACTTTTTCGGAAGAGCGCTTAGAAAATAAGATGGTCAGCCTGTTTCTGCGGATGAGTAAAGAGCCAATGATCCGATCAAAAAAGTATGTTGCGAGATCCCTGGGAGTGAAGGAAAAGCACTTGGATATCCTGGCACACAATCTGAACGTGGTCCCATTCTGGGAGCAGAAGCCAGACGCAGAGAGAGCAAAGGAGTACAGAGGGTATGTATGTTTTATGGAGGATGAATGGGCGTATGTTCAAGACTCGGTTTCGAAATATGGGTTTCAAAGTTCGTCTGCGTTCATCCGGTTCTGCGTGGGACAGTATCGGGACAGGGAAGAGGTTGACCATGCATTTCATAATAAATGATTGAAAATCAGTTCGATTCTGTATAAAATGAAAATAGAAGCGTACAGAATGAAATGGTGAAGAGGTGAAATGTATGGATTGGTTAGACTATCGGGAAAAACTAGGGATAGGATTTAACGATAAAGAAAAAGTAAAATATTTTTATAACAAAATTTCTAATGTATTGCGCGATTTGCATGGACGCGGAGTATGTATACTTACCGCAGGTGAATACATCAAATTTTGTAACATGACAGGAACTGTTATGAACATGAGTGGAGTTGATGGAGTCTATTTTGTCGATGAATTTGGAGAGATAGTTGAGGTCTTGTTTAATCACATGAAATCGCTGAATGAATTTTTAGCTTTTTATATTGCATTTTTGAATTGCCAAGACAATACAATTGAAAGATATTATTCTCGTGACAATTTTAAAAATTTATTAGTTACTGGTTTAAGAGAAGCACATATCCAGCATGAAGTATTAGAGGACCAGGACGGATATTTTGTATTTCCGGCAGGTGATCCGATGATGGACAAGAATCTGGTTTCCGATGTATTGTCATGGTTAGATAAATATCCAGGTGCTAAGAAAACATATGTCAATGCATTGAAACAGTATGTGGATGGCATATATATAAGGGATGCTGCTGATAACCTTAGAAAAGCATTGGAAACTTTCCTGCAAGAGTTTTTACAAAATGATAAGAACTTGGATAATAACAAAGGTGAAATCTGCAAATATTTGACATCACAGGGTGCCGATCCAAGCATAGGTGGAATGTATAAGTCTATAATTTCCACGTATAAAGACATCAATGATAAAACAGTTAAGCATAACGATAAGATTGATGCACGTCTGTTAGAATTTTTATTATACCAGACGGGATTACTGATCCGTATGGTATTAAGAGTATCTGGACAGATAGAGGGCAACTAAATAGTGTTATAAGAGTCAGGAGTCGTAACAGTTTCCCTGACTCTTTTTCTTTACCCATATGTTGAGATTTTTATGTCGATCAATTTTACATTCTTGGAATCCTGGTATGTGGAGTATGAAGTCACGTTTCCCTTTGAATCAAGCAATGCACATACAAAAGAATTATCGCCGTCATCGACTTCCCGCAAAGACATGGGCGAGCGGTGAATCTTGCGGAGATCTTCGCTCCAGCTGTTTCCCATTGGCAGGATCCGCTGATAAGGGAGATTCGAACAAAAAGGATTGGCGGCCGGAGCCTTGGAGAGTGAAAGGATTACTGGACGCGACATAAGATTTTCTGTTGGGAAGGAATGAACCGCATAGTCCAGGTTCTTCGGATCCAGGGACGAGAGAGCAACGTAGATTCCCGGTTCCTTTGTAAGTTCATAGAGGCTTATGGCATCCAGAGGTGACTCGCAGATGAAGAGTGGATAGTCATCTTCATAGGTTTCGATGTTAGTTTCCATCATGGAGAAAACGTGATTGATGGAAAGAAAGGTATCGGAGGAGAACCACCAGAATCCTAAAGGATTCTCTGTATAAATAAGCTTCTGAGATCCGCTCTGTTTTGTATTCTGGAGGAGGTAGTAATTTTGATCAGCATTTCCGAAGCAGGCATAGTGACGTCCCGTTCCAGGGACTGCCGTGGCATATAACTTTTTCATGTATACCAGGTTTCGGAAGATCCGGTTGCTGATGTTACACTCATTGATGATATAGTTCTGAAGGGCACTGATGTCGCCAGTGTCCGGCGGAACACGGAAAGTGTGGATGTCCGCTTTCAGAGGTGCCGCTGGCTTTTTATATTTGTGAGTGACATCATGACCAAGTGAAAATTCAAGCAGCGAGGAGACGGCATCCGCCCAACCGTATTCCTGGTATTTCGTCAGGTATGAGATGCTGTCACCGGCTTCATGGAGAGAGTAGCGAAAGTAACTGTCATGATAGATCACCAGACTGTTGTGATTACAGTCGCGGAGGGTTCCGGTATGATAGATGACCCGATCCGGATGTTCTGCCAACATATATTGAATTAAGTCGGCCTGCTTTGCAAGCCGCATATCGTTTTCTGTAAATTTTATGTATGAACTCATGAATAAGCTCCAATCATTTTGTATTTGAGAAGGTAGAGGAAAGATTTTCTTATAGATATTATGTAAGATCTGAGAAAAAAAGTGCCATAAAATTACAAAAAAGTAAAAATATTTTTCAAAAATAATAAAACTATCCTACTGAGAGTACCATATAGAACAGTACACCATCTTATGATGAAATGTATGACACTGAGAGTGAACCACTTAGAAGAGGATCATCTTAGAAAGAGGAATACCTTAGAAGAAATATCTTAGAGATTTCACCTTAGAACAGATATCTTAGTGTACCAGATGAGATACTTAGAACGGAGGTACTTAGCTTTCAACTCTTAGTGTGACCAAGCGGTGAGCAGGCAAGGGATACTTGACGCGAACAAAACCAAGCTTCTAAGAAAATACCAAGTGCTGAGTATCCACGCTTGGAAAATCCCTTGGGTTGTTCATGCGTCCAGTTTTGTGTAACTCACCGCAATTCCTAAGCATCATCTAAGGAATGAAATCTAAGTATCCAAGCATATAAACTAAGCAGCTAAGGTTTTTCATCTAAGGTGGAACACTAAGTATAACATTCTTATATCCTTCCTTCTGTTAATGAGTAATAAGCTTATAGGATAGAGCTTATTGGTTTACTAACTCAGGGAATAATAGATGGAGAGTAATGCTCCAGTATTTCAATGATATCAGTGTACTTCCAAGATCTAATTATGAGACAGAAGATATATATAAAATAAAAGGACAAATATTGGAAATCACGAGAAAACCCAGAACTGGTAAGGCTTTCCAGAATTTTACCGGGTATCAGATTTGCCACCGTAAAGTATCATTTCAGTGTTCCAAAATCAGTAATTCCATTCATGCCATCTCTGCCGCAAATCCCACTCAAAAAATTTTTTGAAAAATTTGCAAAAAAAGTTCTTCGTTTTTCCCAAATCTTACATAATATCTACGAAGGAGAGAGAAGAGATGAAAATACCAAGAGAAATTCCGTCAATGCGACGGACAGATAACAGCTTAAAAGAAGTCATGACAAATTTGTGTAACCAGAAAAATTTCCGAAGAGTCTTTTTAAACCAGACGATCCCTGTACTGAGTTTATTTGCGAATCAGCCAACTATGGTGCTTCTATATTTTATATATAACGCCGACACCAATAATATGATCTACTGTACTTACGAAGACATCATGCAGGACTGCTCGATCGGAAACAAGAGAACCGTGGCAAATACACTAAAAACACTTCAGGAGACAAGAGCAATTGTAAAGATCTCTAAGTCTCATTACATGTTAAACCCAGCCCTTATGCTTCAAGGGAACAATGAAAAGTTTGGTTTGCTGGCATTTGAATTCAATGATTATATTTCTTTATATGAAAAGGAGAAACGCTATGTATCAAAATGAAATGAAAGAAAAAGCTAAGAAAGTCAACATTATTGATTTTTTAAGAGAAACCTACCCAGAACTGGTCTTTGAAAGAAAAGATGGAAGCTTTGCGTACAGCAAAAATCCGGCTATGACCTTCTTCTCCGGCCGTGATGGTTATTACCACTATTGTGACAATGCAGCCAAGAAAAAAGGAGCTCAATATTACTCCGGAGACAACATCAAATTTTTGATGGACTACATTGGTGGATACACTTTTTTAACAGCAGTAGATGCTTTAGCAGAGTTTGCGGATATCGCATAATTAAATAGAGAATCCGAGAAATCGGGTTCTCTATTTATAACCCTTTAGATGAATTAAAGAATGAATTTTTTATCCCTAAATAAGGGATAATTTATTGAAAAAACAAAAATAAAATAGGCTATTATGCATTTATATTTGACATATAATAACTTTGATATATTCGTAAATTATCGCAAAATGACATGCAGATAATTATACGTTAATTCGCTAAAATACATATAAAATGACAAAGTGCAATGGCACTGATTTGACGTCATTAAATGACAATCTGTTAGAGATAAATTGCGCCTGCATATGGAATGCCCTGGTGGAAGATTCTGCAAAAGTACATGCGTATCGACGGCGACATTAAGACACAGTCAGTTGTAATGACAATCGTATACAATGATTCTACTCAAGGTGGACATACGAAATACAAAACGTATTATATCCCGCGCCCAGTAGAAAATAATATCATTGCTTACTCGATCCAGATTCTTGATGATAGGAATAAAATCACAGGGAACGCCAAGAGAATTTTAGCTAACACCACGCATGAATATGAGTTGAAAATGCAGAGGCAGGATATCTGAAAAATACATGGATTTTCACAGCAGAGCAGAGGCTCTTTTTTTATACCTTAATTTAAGAAATAGAAATCCTGATTTTTCTTAGTAACGGTGAGTTACACAATACTGGACGCAGGACTAAGACAGGCGCGGACTCTTTTTCTCATTCAAAGAATCTCAAAGAAATAACGTATCTATTTGACATTCTAAAGAATACCTCTTATAATACTTATAGAGTTATTTTCTGCTGAATCTGACATACTAATATTAACTAAGAAACGTATTTGAATGAATGAGGAGATAGAGATTATGAATAGATTAAAAAGATTAGCGACAGGTGCAGTCGCAGGTGCATTAGCAGCCGCAATGACACTTACAAGCTTTGCAGCAAATATTACTTATACGGAACAGGGAAGTGTTACAAACTACATTAAAACAGACAGTTACAAAGGATATGAGAACTTCCCTTGTTGGATCTGGTATCAAGGATATTGTTACTACTACGACCAGAATGGAAACTATTTAACGAATACGACTACGCCGGACGGCTATACCGTCGACGAATTAGGTCGTTGGACTGTCAATGGTAATCCGATCCACAATGGAGCGGGTAACTATAAGATGCATACTGAGGATTACAATGGTAAGAGCGACGATGAGATCTGGAGCTTAATGAAAGAGAAGCTGATTCCGGTATATCAGGATGCGATTATTGCAAAAGATTTCAATGGAACAGATGCAGATGGAAAACCGTTTCATATCGACCAGTATTCTTACGGATATGGAGCTGATATTATTTGGACAGATAAGGATACAGGAACATACGGCGGATATGGAGAAACTGTTGTTACACATAATGATACGAGTTATAATACTTTTGTAACTGCATCTATAGGTAACGATTGGTCTGACTATGAGAGAAGATTTGATAATGCAATTTCAAAAGCAGTATATTCTAATAAGCCAGACATTAAAGAAAAAACAATCAAAGCTATAGTCGGAGATAAGATTGGAACAGAGCTGTTTAACTATATTAAGCAGCATGCAGACAAAACCATTCAAGATGCAGAGTGGAACCCTTACGGTAATCCAGACGGAATCAAACCAAGCAAACTTGACTTTTCTGCTTGGCAGAATCGTAAAACTGATTATGGGAAGAATTTCTCTATTCAGGTAGAAGGCGAAGCCATCAAGATTAATGTTTACAAATAAACAAAACTCATATAAAATTGAGAGGAGCCGACAGGCTCCTTTTTATTATACAAAAGTTTAGATTGGAGAAAATTATATGAAACGCAAGTATAAAATGCTGGTAAAAGATAAATCCAGTGATGCTTCAAAAGAAATAGTTATTATATTTGATATAAAAGAAAAGAGCAAAATATCTGATTGGATTTATGAATTTATTAATTGGCTTGCTATTATAGCGTATGTCACAATATTTGCAGTTGGAATTCTTGAAAATTTAAAGTGGATTTCTTTAATGGCTGGAATGTTCTCTTTGATTTTACCGCTTTGTCCAAAAATTGATTGTCTTAAACATAAAGCTAAACATGAACAAATCATTGTAGCAATTTGCTTCTCATTTTTGTTCATGGTCTTAACTTGGATAGCAGAACCGAAAATAACATTATCAGATAGTTTGAGGTATTTACGAACTGATTATTTAGGAAGATCGTTCACTTTTTTAGGGCTTATATTCACACTTAAACCATTAACTGTCTTTCCAAAAAATCCAGAATGATAATATTCCAAAAAATATTGTCATAAAAACTAAATATTTCGTTCCACCAAGAATAATCCATAAAATAAAATTTAATATGCATATTGGTGCTACAAGAAATCCATAAACAAGAAGAAATGCGGTTATCATCTCACGAAAATATTGTTTTTCAGATATAACCGCCCATACACTAATTGAAAAATACATTGCACTTAAATATAAAAAAAGTTTAATAACTTCTGGAGCTAAAGGATCAAGCTGTGCAAACTTATTTAAGAACTCAGACATAAACGGAACCTCCATTCTGTATTAGTATTTATTTTTTAAAGTTCACAAATAAATCATAAAAACCTTCTTTGTTCCTCTATATATTATGTAAGAAAATCCCTTTTTCGCGTACAAAATCTTACATAATATTAGAAAATAACAAAGGAGGTTTTTTGTGTCATGTCTAAACACAAACTCATAAAAATATTTACTCCCATTCTTCTGGGATTATCTATATTAGCACATCCTGCGTCTGCTTATGCAGCTGATTATCGAGATGCAGGGACTTTAGTAAAAGATCAAAACAAATACATTTTCACATCAGATAAATATAATGGAGTTACATACGAATCTCATAACGAAGGTGGATTCAATGTTTTTGTTCCATATTCAAGTTTTATGACAGGACAAGATAAATTCCGACGGATGTTTACAAATCTGTTTAATATATATAACTCCGGAATCGGTGAGACATATAGTAAAGCAGCAATGAGATGGAATGCACCATTATATGCAAATGCTGGAGGCGTCGAAACACAATATTTTGTAAAAAAAATATCAACCACTGACAACGACAGAAAATCGGCAATGGCAACATCGAATTTAGGAGATTTTTCTCCGTCATATAATGTAGAATTTAGATACGCCGGTATTATGATATATACCAAC
>OHAC01003702.1_pt1 | contig 10403 bp, 11 predicted proteins | sample 1577051 | NCBI WGS metagenome assembly OHAC01 (sample SAMEA3541499, study PRJEB24748) | human gut metagenome | biome: human gut; feature: human-associated habitat; material: faeces | place: China | collected 2012 | reverse complement strand
TCATCGACATCTGGCTGGCCGACCTGAAATATGTTTCCCCTGCCCTTTCGGCAGAGCTTTCCGCCGCGCCGGACTATTTTGCACAGGCCAGGCCCGCCATTGAAGCCATGATGGCTCAGGCCGGGCATCCCGTTTTTGACAGCGAGGGCATCCACCAAAAACACCGGTTGCTGTGCCATTTTTTCCTATAAATCCGCCCAGACCGGGGAGCAGGCTGGCGATACTGCGCAGGGCATCGTCTTTGATATTCTCCCCTCCGGTGGAGCAGGTCAGGGCCTCCAGACGACCGGTACTCGTGTTACGACGGATGCCGGTGGTATAACTCTGCCCAAAGGGCGAGCGGTTAAGACCCTTCAGATATCCTTTCCGGATTAACTCATCCGCCGTGAAGGTGGCAGGAAGCGTTCCGCTATGCAGGCGGGCATTGTTATCGGCGATGTAGGTCCTGGCTGCAGTATTGTAGGCATCTGCATGAAATGCGGCGCTCTGGTTGCGCATTTCATTCAGGTAGTCTTCAATGTAAGACCAGAACAGCGGCATGAGCAGGCTGATGACAACCAGTCCTCCCAGAATTTCAAGAAGTGCAAAACCTTTATCGTTGTCTTTTTGCATAGTCGTTCCCTCCGGTATTACCAAAGGCCACCGGGATAAAAAGTAAATGCGTACTGTGACGCGCAGAGAAACGGCCCAAAGGGAAGTTCTCTGGTAATGCGTCGTTGTCTGTTACACCACAGATAAAGTAAGGCTCCGCCTGCTGCCGTTGCGACAATCCAGGGGATGTCTCCCGGCGGGGACCAGATGGCAATACCGGCAATCAGAAAAACATCGCCCAGGCCTATGGTTTCTGTTTTCCTGCGGTAAGAGGTGTATTGCCTGAACAGAAGCAACAGCAGGAACCAGAACCCTGCACTGCACAGGCCTGTCAGCCAGTCTCCCTGCCAGAGACGAAATGCGCTGCCGCTTATCAGATACATGATGGTGAAGGGCCGGGGAAGACGGCAGGATGCAGCATCCGTCAGGGTCATCAGTGTCATACATCCGGTCATTATCGTCATAAACAGCACCCCGACAGCGCTGTCATTCTGATAAAGACGCAGGATAATGGCGGCAGCTGCAAGCATCCCGCTCATCAGCGCCAGCCCATGGTGAGGGGGGCGGGCATTCATCCGGGAGAGTCGATAGCGACTCATCTGAACGGCCAGACACTGTATTACCACGGTTATGGCGACCAGCAGTGCCGGGATTATCTGGAGCATGGCAGTTCTCCCGGACTAACGTCCCTGCATGTAAGCGCTGTAAATCTGCCGGGCGTATTTCATCCGGCGGTGAGTGTTACTTTTACTGAAGCCGGCGTTATAACTGCCGAGGCATTCCCAGTTTACGCCGCATCGCTGAAAATGCCGGGCGAGGATCCATGCTCCGGTCTGAATATTCAGGCAGACATTATTCAACAGATCTTTCTCACTCCGGATAATGCCCATTTTTTTCAGCCCGGGAATATGTGTAGAGTTAATCTGCATTATCCCGTAATCGGTACTGATAATTTTTCCTCTGTCATTCCTGTTATGATTGATGGCCCGGGGATTCAGACTGCTTTCCCTGCGGGCAATAATTTTGAGTAATCCTGGATCAATGGAATAACGTTTTCCGGCGGTAATAAAACAACGATCATATAGTTTGTCCTGTGGGGATGCCTGTGCGGAAGGAAGTGAGCATAACAGTGAAAAAATCACTGTCAGGATAAATAACCTGTTCATACAGTGACCTTAAATAAAGCGCCCGGGCGGGCGCTGATGAATGATTAACTGTTGGTTTCCAGTTTGATAGTAGTTTTATCTGCGTTACATACTGTAGACGGGTCAACTTTATTCGTCACATTGCCGTTGATTTTTGTAAACATGGATGAACTGCGCAGGCTGGTGACCAGATCAATACAGTTTTTCTTCGGCACATTGCTGGATTCAATAACGTAGGAGTATTTATCTGAACTGACTTTGATGGTTACCGCACCACCCCAGGCATTTTTCGCCTTATTACCACCGGCGATCATATCGGCAGGCAGGCCACCACTTTCGGTCAGGATTTTGACGTAGTCAGTACCTGTATACTGCCCCTGGAATTTCTGGGCTTTCATTTTGGTGGCGATTGTCTGCAGGTTTTTGAGTTCCTTCTGGTTGTCTGAAGAGGACAGGGTATCGGACATAAGTCCCATCACGGCACCAATAACAATGGCAGCGACGACCAGAACACCGAGGACTTCCAGCAGGGTCATGCCTTTATCATCGTTCTGAAGGTGACGAATATTATGTTCTGAATACGAACAGGTTATGACGCTCATATTAGCTCCTGAGATTGGTAAAACAGAATTTGGATCGAGGGGAATATAAAGGATGCTGTGTTTACTGCTTCAGCATGTCACTGATGCCGTAAATGGCACTGACCATATTGATGATGAAGAGAAATACCAGCAGACCTGATATAGCAGTAATAATAATGCCGCTTTTTCTGACACTCTTTTTTGCTTCTTCCAGCCAGCGGTCTGCATAAAGCGCCATACTGGCAACACTGTCCTCCCTTTCTGAATTTAAAAGAAGATTATTCACACAGGATTTTGACGGAAAGTCATAACCACTGTTTTTCATGGCCAGTGCCAGTGACTGACCGGATAAGACATTTTTTCTGATAGCACTTATTCGTGATTTTAACCATCGGTTATGTTCTGCATGTTTTTCTATTCTGGTAAGGGCATGAGATAAAGGAATATTTATCTGCAGCATGGATGAAATATTAAAAAGGTAATTCACGCCATGGAATGTCTGATACAGGGACCACGGCGGGATGCGATCAAGATACCGTCGTCGGGGACCTTTATACAGACTGAATGACATCCTGATGAGAATTGCCAGCAGAAGCAGTCCAGCCAGCAGCCACAAACCATAACCGATAACCAGCTCGGAGGATTTGGCCAGAATGATCATTTGCACTGACCAGCGTTCTTCCGGTGCAAAGGCGCTGATCATCGGAATAACCCGGGTATGAACGTTATACATATTCACCACACAGAGCGTCAGCAGGATGAGCGGATAGAGGCAGACACTCACCAGACTGCTAATCATCTCCTGTCGTCCTTTTGCCGTTTTGACAACCTGAAACATGGCTTCAGCGATATCACCGCGCTCTTCACCGTTACGGATCAGGGCAATTTCATCTTTGGGTACCCAGTCCTTCAGGGCCGGAGAGAGCTGACCACTGCTTCGTATGCTGGCGATACAGTCTGTCGCCAGAAAATACAGGCCGGACTGCCCTTTCTTTTTACCAAAATCCGTTTCCACATCGCAGATGAACTCCAGTGCCCGCATAACCGGTGTGCCGTCCCGGATCATGCCTGCAAGGGACTCGTAAAACGTAGTCCGCCTGAACGTCTTTTTGCCCAGCCATCGGTTAAGGCCGGACAGTTCCAGTTCCGTATTGTTGAGTCTTTCCAGAATTTTCATATCAGTGCAGCAGCGTATAGCTGTCCTCGTCTACAGGGGATATGTAATGCGCAGCCAGCGGATCGACCTGACCACTGTTGATTTTGCCCAGCAGGTGCTGATTTCGTGTCATACCGCCGAGCTCCCGGTGCCAGTAGGTTTTTGCCTCAATCCGGCCTTTTTCCCGGTAAATCTGGAAAAACTTCGCATCCGGGGAAATCACTTCTGCAATGACGGTCCGGCCGTTCACTCCACGCCAGCAGTGTGGGCAGCCGTTATGGTTACGAAGATACACGGCATCGGGCTGGCAGAAGTTTTCCACCAGGCGTCGTTCTTCATCCGTCCGGGAGCTCTCCACCTCATGCCAGGGGAGGCGGCAGTGGGGACATATCACCTGAACCAGACGCTGGCTGAGCAGGCCGATAAATAACTGCGGATCTGCAATCATCCTTGCCTGAACGCCCTCCATTTCCAGACGCTCAAGAATATTTATCGGGTCGTTAGCATGAAGGGTGGTCAGCATCAGGTGACCGGTCATGGCGGCTTTTATCGCCGTGATGGCGGAGGCATGGTCACGTATCTCCCCGTTCAGGATAGCGTCAGGATCAAGGCGCAGGGCGGACTTAACAGAATCGACCCAGCCCTGAGCGGTATCCATAACGGCCGTCTGAATTGCACCGGGGATACGCCCCTCTGGTGGTGATTCTATTGTGAACAGACGTCGCCGGGGGAGCAGGATCCCTCCGGTATCGTTGAAGCCATACTGTTCCAGATAGGCGGCAGAAGCCGTCCTCAGCGTGGTGGATTTTCCGGAACCGGTGGGGCCAGAGAGGATCACGATGCCCTCCGGTCGCTGCAGCATCCTTCGGACAGCGCGCTCCTGCTCAGGGTGATACCCCAGCATACTGAATGTCGGTATATGCTGACTGTCATCCTTGATCAGACGCAGTACGGCATAGAGTCCGCCCACACACGGATAGTGGGAGTAGCGCGCACCAAACAGTCCGGCCAGTTTCAGGAATCTTTCAGCCAGACGGGCATCCTGGGGGACACCGGGATCAAACTGTGTTCCCTTTATGACATCAGTCATTCCGGAATAGGTGGCCCCCAGTAATTCCAGCCCCTCATCTTTTCTGACGATATCGAGCAGCTCCAGCTCTCCGTGGACACGGGCCTCCAGATACGTGAAATCCGTACTGTCACGCCCCGGCGTGATGTGAAGATCTGAGGCGCTGAGGGTGGCCGCATGGCTGATATACCCGAGCATTTTTTGCTGTACGGGGTTAATTCCGTTTTCCACCCCGGAAATGACCGTCTCCTGCCGGAGTCGGGCGATCACATCAAGTGTGGTGAACTCAAACGGGGATACTTTACCCGGATAGCGGGAGCACAGGCGGGTCAGATAATCCTGGACGGCACGAAGGTGTTTTTTTCCTTCCACCACTCTGACACGAATTTGTCCTGTTTTATCTGTATCAACAACCACGTAATCCAGAATGTCATCAGGTGGCTGGTCTGCAGGTGCCAGCATAAAATCTCCTTACGGGCAGCGGTACCCGGAAACGATTTTTTTTGTGATTAAGGGCCGGGGGAATAATCTGTTCCGACAGCCGGCTGTAAATGGCGGCACTGAGTCAGGGTTGTAGTGTTGTTCTGATACCATTTTGTTCAAGGACAACACTGTCAGTGGTGATCTTTTCCACGCGGAATGTGGTGCCGGGAATGTGTTGCCCTTCTTTTACATCAGCAGTTTGTCCGCCCGGCAGTTGTATCCTGGCGGTTATCTGGGGCTGAACTCCGGATATCTCTGTCAGCCGGGGAATACCGGTAATGGGGGCAGGGGTATCTGTCGTGACGGCTGAACTGCTTTCCTGTGAATGCACAGGCTCAGCTGGTTCTCCCTGCTCCAGGGTTCTGAGTTCATGTCGCACCTTTTCTCTTGCCAGCATGGCTTCATACAGTGCAGTTTCTTCCTGAATCTGTTCCACCTGGAGTTGCCGGTTATTCTGTTGCATGTTGCTGATGGTGCTGGCCGCGACCGTTGTCGGCAGGATCAGGACGGAAAGCAGAAGAGCTTTTGTTTTACTGGACATAATATTTACCTGTGAATTGATAACGGAAACGACCCTCTTCCAGTTGCCTTGTTACGGAGATAAAACGGACGGAGGGTTCACTGAAATGCTCTGCCACCTGGTGCGCCGGAAGTGTCGTCAGTATCTGCAGGTCATACTCCTTCCAGGGGGGCTGGATGGTATTTCCGTCTTCATCGGTGAAGCTGTTGCTGACTTCCTGCCAGTCCATTTTCAGCTGCATCGACCGGGCGAGTGTGGTCAGCCGTTCCTGCAGGAGGGTGTTTTCCGGTAATGCCTCAACGGCAACGGGAGTTTCAGGCATACTGAAGGTGACCGGCAGGGCAAAACCACCGCTATTCCCGTCCGGCATAACCATAAACGGCCGGATGCTGAAAATTTCCCTGACCCGCTGGCTGAATGCGGTCACTGTCGTCCCGGCGATGTTTGTATATGATGCACGCAGATTGCCGCTGTTCCCGGTGGCAGCACACTCGGCGAGTGAATATCGCCAGCCGGCGACCGACACCGGCAGGCGTGACCATACCCGGATAAAATCTCCGGTTTCCGGCATACTCAGCCACGGTGGTGTGATCCGTTCCTCTGCGGCTTTTTGTGCCGCTTCAGCAAGTGCTGCTTTTTCTGCCTTCAGGCGTTCATAGTACTGCCAGCCATACCATGCAGTACCCAGAAGGGTGAGTATGAGTAATACCGGAATAAGCTGTGGCCCACGGGATACGGGGTGAAGGCGTGCTTCTGCCAGATATTTCCCTGCACCTGTCAGGGTTTCCAGTGGCAGGGGACCTCTGCCGTCAGGCCCGTTAAACGAGGGCGGTTCATAACATGTCCAGCCGTGTTCAGGCGCGCTGTTAATGGTGAGGAATATTTCCCGGGCCTCCCTGATTTCCTCCCGGGTTCCCACCAGGTCACTGACCAGGATGCCGTCAACAGCAGAAACAAAACCATAAAGTTCTGTATCGTTTGCCTGTGACAGTTCAACGATAGCGTATCCTCCTGGCTCGAGCAGGGGCAGGATAAGCATGGCGAGAGAGAAATACCTGCGGCTGCCTTTGGGGAGTGTATTCTGGCTGACGGCTGCAACCATGATGTGACGATCGGTATCTTCCGTACTGAGATACTCACAGGAAATATAGCGTACTGCCCCCAGACTGCGGGCAAACGTCCGGGGGTTTTTATGGCTTGCGGGCAGTGTTTTCCAGTCCATTCCGGCAAGAAATACATTCCGTCCTGCCGTCAGCGGAAACACCTGTCGCTCTGTCGGTGAAATATCCGTCACGATAGTCCTCCTTCTGCAAATCAGATGATATTGGGCGTGATCAGCACCACGAGAATGGTGTCGTCGTTTTCACTGTTGATCCCACCGCCAAGACCGAAGAATCCCGGTGTGCCGACACCCTGTTTTCCACTGCGACGCCCTGACTGCTGGAAGCCACTGATAATGACTGTCTGCCCGGATTTCAGGTCCACTGTCTGGTTGATGGTTTTCAGATCCACATTCGGCAGCTGGGCTTTGCTTCCACCACTCTCGTAATTCTCAATAACCGGTTTGTCGGAGAGACTCATGGAATAGAGCAGCTGCAGTGTCTGTGAGTCCGGGAGAATGAACGGCAGAAGGGTCATATTAAAACCGGTGGTGATGGTGGCCGCATTCAGGGAGGTGGATGAGCCGACATTGGCGGTGGTATCCGTCGTCACACTCTCAATGTAGCTCTGCTGATTGGCAATCTGCATCGGTACCGGGGTCAGGTTTTTGGTCACGGCGGAATTCCGGGTTACCACACTGACATCTCCCTGGGAAGAGAGTGCTTTCAGGAAGGCTTTTGAACCGGTGAGTTTCCCGTTCACAATGGAAACACCACCAGTGACGGTATCGCTGGCTGCACTGGTGAATGTGCTGCCGAGGCTCAGTCCCAGCGTTCTGTCGCTGAAGACTGCGTTCCAGTCGATACCTGCCTGCTCATTACGGGTTTTCCGGATACTCAGAATTTCCACATTCAGCACCACCTGGCGCTTCATTTCTTCATTGCGTTTTTCAATGAACGTCCGGACCGTTTCCAGTACCTGTGGGGTGTCCGTGACGGTGATAAAGCCCGTCGACATGAACATGCGACCAATACCCGGCGTCAGCATTGATGAGACAGCATTTTTCACATCCTGATACAGCGCAGATTTCATATCCACGGTGGTGGTCTGGGTATTACTGGCATCACCGGAAATGGCATCCGATGCTGTTCCACCTGATGAGCCATTTGATGACATGGTACCGCTGACCACGGTGGCATTATAGGCAACCTGGCTGTCCATATAGGTCACCGGGAAGGTCCGGGTATCAAGATAATAGAACGTGATATGTGAACCATCATAACGCCAGGAAATCCCGAGACGGGAAGCGACCGCATTCAGCAGTGATGTCAGTCCTGAAGCCTTCAGTTCAGGAAGTGACGCCGTATTTCCCTGCAGGCGGGGAAGTGTCGTGTCAGAACTGCCTATGGCGGCCAGTGGAACCATACCGCCGGTATCCGGCGGTGGTACTGTGCCCTGGATTTGCTGCGTACTGCCGGAGGTGGTCACGCTCAGATACGCCTGTACATCAGGGGTGATCCTTACAGGAATATGACAGTTTTCCGAGATCCGCTGGGCCACCTGCTGAAGGGTGATGCTCTGCCGGGTGTTAATGATAATCGGACAGCCGGGCACCGCATTACCGGGGTTTTTATCCGTGACCGGACGGGGATTGATCCACTGACGTGGGGATTCCTTTACAACCGGTGTCCGGTTTCGCAGCTCAGCGATCATTTCCCGGGCCCGTTGTTGTTCAGCAACGGCGTCTTTTCTGGTGTTCTCTGCCTGTCGGAAACTGGTACAGCCCTGCAGCAGAGTGGCTGCAATCATAATAGCAAGAAGTTTTTTGTTCATAGATAAATCCGTGAGTTATTCAGAGTCCGGCCTAATTCATCCAGATGATGACCTGATCGGGGATCACAGCAGGGAGCGTGATGGAAATACGCCGCCCACGGGTGTCCAGGAGGCGACCGTTTTCCACTCTGGCAAGCAGGGCCGAATCACCACTTTGTTCCAGGAGGGCACCCATAAGGCCGGGTTTTTCTTTTGCCCAGACAAATACGCGCTGCTGACTGATGAGGTGGCTGACGTTTTTCGTGGCGGGCAGACCGAGCTGTGCTGACGTGAGCTGACCACCGGCAGCACGTCGTTCAGGGTGCTGATACAGGTAATCGTTGATGGCATTCATATAACGAATAAAGTCTGCAGCCTGCTGTGTGATTTCAGCGGTCTGCTGATGGTGCACAGTACGGCTGAGGTGACTGTGGAACCAGAAATTACCAATGGCCATAATGACCATAATGAAACCCGTAACCCATCCCATAGGTTATTCCTGCGGGCGGTCTGTCACACGGAGCAGGCATTGTGCAGTGCTGGTCCGGGCATACAGCGGTTTTTCAGCCGGGGTATAGAGTGCAAAGAGCTGCTCCAGCGCCTGGCGGAAACTGCCGGTGAAAACCAGAGGGGCATCGATGCTGTAGTTGACAGGTGTTTCCCAGCGCAGTGTCCATGTGCCGTGCGGGCATTTTTCGGATGATGTCCAGCGGGCCAGTCCGTCTTTCAGGGTGGTCCCCTTTTCCATTTTCCACTGCCGTGGCGGTATGACCTTCTGCTGTGGTGGCACTACCGGTTTCGTGGCCACCGGGGCTGGCGTGGTTGTTCTGCTCTCTGGAGTTCCGGATGTCCCGGTGGTGGTCTGAGCCCGGGAAACGCTGACGGCAGGTGTCACTGGTGTCGGGCCTGCCGGCGTTGCGGTGCTGCCCCTGAACGGATTACGCGGTGTATCAGCAGCTTTCTGTGAACCCTGCGGTGCCGTGACGTCGACCGGCGGTGTTGCAGAGGTCGTGACAGTCAGTATTTTCCTGTTCCAGTCCATATGTCCGTAAAGCTGCTGGCCGGCCAGCAGCGCATTCAGTGCCCGGTGCCACTGGTCATTAACGGACCAGACGGGGAGGCGTTTGTTCAGTGCCGGTATGGCAGCGTTCTGTTGCCGGAACTGCCAGCCGGGTGGTAGCAACTGGCGTATCCAGTCACTGACGGAGCGCTGATGTGCCTCACGTAAATAAACGACGGATGACTGACCGGGTTTACCGGTCATAACCAGTGCGGGCAGCTGTGTGGCCTGAAGGAGCGGACGGGGAGGCAGTGCGGTACTCTGGCTGCTGACTGCGGTTGTGGGCGTCGCTGTTGTTGTCGGGCGGGGCGGCGTCACAGGGCGGGTCACCGGTGGCGGAAGCAGACGTTTTTGCGTATGGGCGATAATGGCAGCGCTTTCGCGAATTTGTCCGTCGACGAACACCAGAGCCGGAGGCGTGGTGTCAGGAACAGGCGTGGCATTAAATGCCGTACAGCCGCTGAGTAATGACGGCAGAAGGAGTGTAAGTGATTTCTTTTTCATAGAATAAATCCGGTATGTATCGGGTTACGGTATAAGACAGGTGGCTGGTAACAGGTCTTCAGATAAATATAATTTCATCAGGATATTGATGATGAACATTCATGTTCGGGGTGATTATGAAAACTAAAACATTCCGGTTCCGGAAATATAAAAAGAAAAACGTCCTGCTGCAAATGATAGTTTCCAGAAAACAAGTGATATTGTTTTTCAGAACTTGAACATTATTTTATTTCTTGCCTGTTATTGAAACATGCCGGTTATGATCTCCGAATGGCAGGTATCAATAAAATCACTTTTCCCCGATTGTGTGTCAAAGTCAACGTGGGTGAATCTGTGTACATCCTGCCGGTGATGCTGCCAACTTACTGATTTAGTGTATGA
>OHAC01003698.1_pt1 | contig 10413 bp, 7 predicted proteins | sample 1577051 | NCBI WGS metagenome assembly OHAC01 (sample SAMEA3541499, study PRJEB24748) | human gut metagenome | biome: human gut; feature: human-associated habitat; material: faeces | place: China | collected 2012 | reverse complement strand
CCACAGAAGCCGCCAGCAACGCCCGCAGACAAAACTCTTCCCGCTTCACCAGCTCATCCTCCAGCAACCCGCGGTTTTCATCGGAATGCTCTACCTCTCTCGAGAAGCAATGCACCAAATCCACGATCTGCGCCTCCGGCAATGCATACCCCGGCACCTTGCCCCGGATTTTGTTCTGAACCACTGCCACAGTATCTCCAGCTGCCAAAGCATCTTCCTGGCTCCCCGAGGCTCCCTGCAGCGTTCCCTGTGTTTTCTCCTGCAGCCACTCTGCCATGAGCATTTCCTCCACCAGAACCGTTGCTGCCACAGCCAGTTTCATTTTTCCATATGGATTATCGTTATAAACTGCCCCGCAGAAGTAGCCGAACACAAAGTATACCATGATCTGCTCCCTAAGAAGCTCCATGCGTGTACCATTTGCATCCAGAAACGCCCGACGGTTCGCCTCATACGTTTCCCATCCGGCTCCGTAAAGAATCTCATCCATACCATCTCTGCGCTCCGGCCATGCAGCATCCAGCGGCTCCATCTTCTCAAACACCGCGAAAAGTTCACTTGCAGTTTCAAAGCGGCTGTACTGCCCAAGTCCGGCCGATGCCAGGCGGCGGCAGAAACGATCCACCACAGCCCCTGCACCACTTGGTGCCGTCTCTCCAATGTCTGCTGCATCTTTTTCAGCGTTCCCAGCTTTCTCTGTGTTCTTCACTTCCTGCGCATGTTCTTCCGCCTGCACTGCCCGGCACATGCTTCCCACACGGTACCGCTCAAGCAGTCCATCCACCTCATAAAGCTTCTCATCCCGCACTCTGCGCTGCAGATCATGAGCCAGTGCCAGGCACATTGCCATACGCAGCTCACTGGATAAATTCCGGTTCTCCAGGATCTCAAAGATCACATCACGCACTTCACCAAGCTTGGTATACAGGAAAAAGTCAAAGTCCTCGTCCTCGCAGCTTTCCTCTTTGTCATTCTCGCTGGAAAGGAAGCGCACCGGCTCCTTCGTTCCCAGAATGATCCGCGCCGCCTCAATGCACGACAAGCACAGTGACACCTCTCGCACACCGTCAAACACCTCGATATGACGGGGGTAAGTCTTACAGGTCCAGCACAAACTGTCCGGTCCCATTCCCATATAAAGGTCGCAAAGATTCTCCTCATTCAGGAACGCACACCGGTGATCCCGCTGCTTAAAGCACTTCTGCTTCCAGTCCACCGACTCCTGCAGGCGTGTCTTCATCTCGCCCTCAGCCTGACGGTACTTCTTCAACGATTTCGGATCGATCGTAATCGCCCAGCCTGCACAGCAGGTATCCTCACATGCCGACGCGATGCATCGAAACTTTTTATAGTAATGTGGATATGTATACAGCATACTCATTATCTCCTGACAAATTTTATCACTACTAATTATTATACCAACATCACACCGTAAATATCAATAACTCCGAAAGCCCCCGCTACATACGAAAAACCTGCAACCACTACTGAAATGGCAGAGATAGGCTAACTATCTGCCATTTCAGTAATGGCTGCAGGGATTTACTGTGCGATATTGTTATTTCAGCTCTTCGATGCGCTCTCCGATGTAGTCGGCCATCTGCTCTTTCGGCAGACCGAGGGCAGCCGAAAGCTCACTGTAGAGGCAGTCCTCTGCCATGCGCAGATACTTCTCGTCTACTGCAGTGATCCGTTTTCCCTGTGCATTTCGCTGCAGCTTTCGCAGGTATAAAGTTTTGATGATCCGGATCCACTGGCGACAGTCACCGGATTTCATACAGGTTTTATAGAGATCTTCCCGTTGCTTTTCATTGGCAATCCACAATTCTTTGATGTCCGGTATTTCACGGATCAGCTGTTCTGCCTCATCGTGGTTTAATACTTTGCGCATATAGTTTTTGGTGCTGTCTGTTGGAGTGAAAATTTTTCCGCCTTTCTGGGAAGAAGGCAGCAGTACATAAAAAAGCCGTCCGCTTCCGGTCTGAAGCGGATCCATGGTAGTAATGTCTTCAATCTGGCATACGCCGGTTGTTCCGTAAACGATATAATCGCCTTTTTCAAACATGTTCACACATCCTTTTTCATTAACATAAAACGAAATTTACACACTCATTTTACCAGAATTTGGAGGTGAATTTCCAATGCTTTTTTACACAAAAGCGAAAGTTTGTGAAATAGTACTGTGTAGGAGTGATGTGTTTTTGTGGAAGATGACAATGCAGGTTATAGAAGAGAGACGTTTAGAAACCGGGATTTTTGGAATGAAAAGAATACGAAAGGATATACAAAGAACAAAAGAAGGAGCAGAGACGCCATTGGCATCTGTGCTCCTTCCTTTCTGGTGCGCTCAACAGTGCACGTCTGGTTTTATTTCGATTTTCCGTATTTCTCTTCGCAGTACATGCAGCGGTAAGTCTCGGTCTTCTCATCTGCAAGGTAGAAGATGTGCGGCAGCTCCTGTTCGATGGAGGTGATGCAGCGCGGATTCTTGCAGCGGATCACGTTGGTGATCTTCTTCGGCAGGTTCAGTGCCTTTTTCTCAACGATCTTGTTGTCACGGATCACGTTTACGGTGATGTTGTGATCAATGTAACCAAGTACATCAAGGTCGATGTTGTCGATCGGTCCCTCTACTTTGATGATGTCCTTACGACCCATTTTGCTGCTGCGTGCATTTTTGATGATGGCTACCTGGCAGTCAGTAAGACGGTCAAGACCAAGGTGATAGTAAATGTCAAGACTCTTGCCTGCCTGAATGTGATCCAGAACTACGCCTTCCTGTAATCCACTGATATTTAACATGGTTTTTCCACCTCCAGTAAAGTCATGATCAGAGCCATACGGACATAAACACCGTACTGAGCCTGTTTGAAGTAAGCAGCTCTCGGGTCATCATCCACCTCAGTGGAGATCTCGTTGACACGAGGGAGCGGATGCAGAACATACATATCTTCTTTGGCTAATTTCATTTTCTCCTTGTCCAGGATATAGCTGTCTTTTAAGCGGATGTAATCTTCCTCATTGAAGAAACGCTCTTTCTGTACACGGGTCATGTAAAGAATGTCAAGCTCCGGCATGGCTGCGTCTAAGTTGCTGACTTCCTTGAAGTCGATATTGTTCGCACGCAGGACGTCTTCACGGATGTACTCCGGAACTTTTAATTCGTCTGGGGAGATAAGTACGAAACGAACATTTGGATAGCGGACCATGGCGTTGATCAGGGAATGAACGGTACGGCCGAATTTTAAGTCACCGCAAAAGCCGATGGTTAAGTTGTCCAGACGACCCTTTAAGGAGCGGATGGTCATTAAATCGGTTAAAGTCTGGGTCGGGTGCTGATGTCCGCCGTCACCGGCATTGATCACCGGGATTCTGGAATTCATGGAAGCAACCAGTGCAGAACCCTCTTTCGGATGACGCATAGCCGCGATATCTGCGTAGCAGGAAATCATGCGGATGGTATCTGCAACGCTTTCACCTTTGGCTGCAGAGCTGGAATTGGCCGAAGAAAAACCAAGTACGCTGCCTCCTAAACTTAACATTGCGGATTCAAAGCTAAGTCGGGTTCTTGTACTTGGTTCATAGAAAAGAGTCGCCAATTTTTTGCCGTCACAAACGTGAGCGTATTTTTTGAGGTTGTGTTCGATGTCAGATGCCAGTGTCAATAATTCGTCGGTCTCTTCAACGGAAAAATCCAACGGATTCAACAAATGTCTCATAACGTATCTCCTTTACTTTTTTTCTGGCAGCCGGACAAATTATCCGGCCGCAAGTCTTAGGACATTATAGCGGATTTTGTTTGGGATTACCAGTCCCTTTTTTAGAAAATATTTCATAAAAATACATCCTCTTTTTTGTGATATTTTTGGATAGTTTTTCTAAAATTCACTGTAATGAATCTGTAAGGAAGATTAAGAAAAAGTGGATATCTAAAAAGCTGAGAGTACGGTATAATGAGCGTGAACAGAGAAGAAAAGCTGTTTTTGTGTATTCCAAAAACAGCAGATATCTGTGAGGCATGGAGCAGCCGGAACGTGTTTGGTCCGTGCAGCGCAGGACTGGGACGACGATGCTCTCAGAGGAGATGAAAATGGAAGAAAAGAAGACACCCGTGATCCGGGTGAAGAATTTATATAAAATTTACCAGGTGGGCACAAATAAGGTCTATGCCTTAAACGGTGTGGATTTCACGATGTACAAAGGGGAATTTTGTGCGATTGTCGGTCCATCGGGTTCCGGAAAGTCTACGCTTCTGAATATGTTAGCCGGGTTGGAAAAACCGACAAAAGGCGAGATCATCATAGCCGGGAAACATATGGAACGGATGGATGAAAACCAGCTGGTGACGTTTCGGCGGGAAAATGTAGGTTTCATTTTTCAGTCCTACAATTTATTGAAAACGCTCAATGCCGTGGAAAATGTTGCTTTGCCTCTTTCGTTCCGTGGAGTACCAAAGAAGATACGAAATGCAAAGGCAGAAGAATATTTAAAGCTGGTCGGTCTGGAAAAGCAGATGAAGCATATGGCGAACGCCATGTCTGGTGGTCAGCAGCAGCGTGTAGGCATTGCACGGGCGCTGGTGGTAAATCCAAAGATCATTTTTGCGGATGAGCCAACCGGAAACCTGGATTCCAAAACGACCATGGAAGTGTTAAAGCTGATGCAGCGGATTGTGCGGGAGCAAAACCAGACCCTGGTTATGGTCACGCATGACAATTACATAGCCGGGTTTGCGGACCGGCAGTTCCACATTGTGGATGGAAAAATTCTGAAAATTGAGGAGCAGAAAGCGGACGAAGTGGGAGAAAAAATAGCGGAATCAGAACCAACAGAACCAGAACGGTTCGGAACATGTTTGAAATAGAGGAGAAGAGCAATGAAAAAAATGAAATGGAAGCGGCTTGCCGCCTTTGTACTGGCTGCGCTGCTGTTTGCAGGAGCTGTGCCACTTACCATGCCGGTGCAGACCTATGCATCGGAGGTATCGGTGTATTCTGACAAGATCCAGCGGGGAAAGACAGGAAAATCCCTGACGGTCAGTTTTACCATTCAGAATCAAAGCGGAAGTGATATCAAAGACGCAAAGATCGCGTTTGACACCAGCGGCGGTGAAATCTGGGATGAGGATGAGGAAGACCGGCAGTATGGCTATTCTTTCCCGTTTGAGGTGACCGGAAAACTGAACGATACCGATCATCCAAAGGGAATCGGAACCATTTCGGATAGAAAAGAAAAGAAAGTTTCCCTGACCGGTACTGTGCGCCGGGATTTATCCGAGGGTTACTATAAGGTCCCGGTTGTAGTCATGGACAAAGACGGGGGCTGGATCGGTCATGAGGACCTGCGTGTCTGGATCACCAAATCCACTTCCAAGGATGATGACGACGATGACACTAACAAAACCTACGATTTTGTTTTGGGCGAAGGGCAGGATGCTCCGCGCGGCGTTTATCCGAATGTGATGAATTTTTCCATTGGCCTGCGTAACAACAGTCCGGCAACGGTATACAATGTGAAAGCAAGCATGGTCCTGGATGCGGACAATACGAAGTTCCCGTTTGAGATCAATGATGCCAACTACGACCGCATGTTTGACAAGATTGCGGTCGATGAGACGGTGCAGCTGGACTACAGCTTTGCTATCCGCAAGGAATCCTACACCGGTTATTACCCGATCGCCATGAAAATCTATTATTCAGATAGTTCCACTGGGGAGGAACTGAAAACCTATGAGACGTCCTTCTTTGTCCATATTGTGAGTAAGCCGACTAAGGACGATTACGATGAATTTAATGAACATGACCGCACCAAGGCCCGCCTGATTATCGACGGATACAGTACCGATCCGGAAACCATCATTGCGGGAGAAAGTTTTGACCTGCTTCTTACCGTGAAGAACGCTTCCAGCAGTGTTTCGGCATCGGACATTCTTTTGACGGCAGAATCGGAGAAAGTTTCCGACAGTCCGGTATTCACCACGGAATCCGGATCCAGTTCTGTAGCAGTCAATTCACTTGGTGCAGGTGCATCGACGCAGGTGCGTTTCCGCATGGCATCGCGGGCGGGGGTAGATCAGCGTTCTTATGGACTTACGATCAAGGCAAAGTTCGACAGCCCGGAATTTAAAAATGCGGAGGAAAATATGGCGGTAGACATTCCGGTTAAGCAGATTCCGCGCCTGAACACGGGAACCTTTGAGGTGACCCCGGATTCCATCAATGTGGGCGAAGAGTCCAATATCATGTTTGGCATCAATAATACCGGCAAGGTGACTCTTTACAATGTGATGGCGAAGTTTGAGGCAGACTCCATCCAGACCACAGACACCTACGTCGGCAATATCAAATCCGGCGAGACCGGAAACGTGGACTGCATGGTAACTGGAGCGACACCGACCACAGACGACGGTAAAGTGAAAGTTATCATTTCCTATGAGGATGAAAATGGCGAGGTGTCAGAGGTAGAAAAAGAACTGACCCTGTTTGTAAGCGAACCTGCTCCGGATATGGACGAGATGGATCTGGGCGGTATGGACGATATGCCGCAGGAAGAGCCGGGACCGATGCAGAAATACGGAAAGATCGTGCTGATCGCTGTGGCAATCGTCGCCGGAGCAGTAGCTGGCTGTGTTGTATACAAGCACCGGAAACGGAAAAAAGAGCAGGCATTGCTGGCAAGCGAAGAGGAACTGCAGGACGAAGATGATAAACAAGCTGACACCCAGGAAGGAAAATAGCCTGTGCAGGACAGGAAAACAGGATGAATGCCCTGGATTCTGTCAAACATCAGAAACAGAAGCATTTGAAATGGAACGTTGAGAGGAAACAAACACAATGAAATTTGTAGATCTGCTGGCGATGAGCCTGAAAAATTTAAGCAGAAGAAAACTGAGGACCGCTCTGACGGTCCTTGGTGTCGTGATCGGTACAGCGTCCATTGTCGTCATGGTTTCCCTTGGCATTGGGCTTAGTGAGTTGAACCGGGAACTCATTTCTTCCTATGGAAGCCTGACCGAGATCACGGTCAACAATCCTTATAATGGCGACAGCACAAAAGATCCGCTCTATCTGACGGATGATGTGGTAAAGCAGATGGAAAAACTTCCCTATGTGACTGGGGTGTATCCGATGCTGCAGGTGGATGTGCTGATGCAGCAGGGAAAATATACCAGCAATGTGACCTTAAACGGTGTGCCTTACGAGTATCTGAAAAAAATTCCATTGGGGCAGGGAACGCTTTCAAATTCATCCGATCATGAATTAAAGCTTATTTACGGCAATGCCATCATCCAGTGGTTTACCGATGCGAAAGGCAATAACACCTACTGGGAAACCGGGGAACTTCCGAACGTGGATTTCATGGGAAAGCCGATGTTTGTGATCTTTGATACGGATACCTATTACCAGTCCCAGAATGGTGGGGAAGATGCTCCAAAGCCGCCGAAGAAGTATCTGCTGAAAGCAGACGGTGTGGTAGAAGGCGGCGTGGACGATTACAACAGCTATGCCTATAACGTTTACACCAGGCTGGATCTTCTGGAAACCCAGCTGAAGCGGATCTTTAAGAAAAAAGCCATTCCGGGACAGCCGACAACCAAAAAAGGAAAACCTTACCGCTATTTCATCTACAATTCCTGCAGCGTCAATGTGGATGATATAGAGCATGTGGGCGAAGTACAAAAGAAGCTTACCGACATGGGGTTTCAGGCATCCAGCAATGCCGACTGGATGAAGCAGTCGGAGCAGCAGTCCAACATGATCCAGGCAGTGCTTGGCGGAATTGGTGCGGTTTCTTTATTTGTGGCAGCGATCGGCATTGCCAATACCATGATGATGTCCATCTACGAGCGCACGAAAGAAATCGGAATCATAAAAGTGCTCGGATGTGACATGAAAGTGATTCGTAATATGTTCCTGCTGGAATCCGGTTTTATCGGGTTTATGGGCGGTATTGTGGGGCTGATCTTTAGTGCGGGCATATCCTTTGCCATCAACCATTTTCTTCAGATCGGCCAGACCATGACCGGCATGAGCGGCAACATCTCCCGGATTCCGCTGTGGCTGGCGGCAGCCTCGGTAGGCTTTGCCGTGCTGATGGGCATGGCGGCCGGGTTCTTCCCGGCACTGCGGGCCATGAAGCTGAGCCCGCTTGCAGCAATCCGCAATGAATAGTGGATGAAAAGCACTTGAAAAAATACTTGCATTTTCCACGCGAATCCGCTATCCTGTATACAGAGCGTGTGACTGGCGGAAAGAGTGGGAAACCACAGGGGAGCACGCAAGTTTGAATTGCCGGCCGCCTGGGCACCATATTTTGTGGTACTCAGGCGGCCTTTTTGCAAATGTCGGGCAGATGAAACCCGAAACAGTTCTGAAAAAAGAAACAGCCGATTGGTAAGATACTGCAAGATATGGAAACAGTGAGATCCATCAAATGTTCATTCATAGGAGGAAACAGCGATGAAACAGTTATCCCTGCAGGAAGAGTTACAGGCAAACGCATACCCGGGAAGGGGCATTGTCATTGGAAAGACCCCGGATGACACGAAGGCAGTGACGGCCTACTTTATCATGGGCCGCAGCGAAAACAGCCGTAACCGGGTTTTTGTAGAAGACGGTGAGGGCATCCGTACCCAGGCCTTTGACCCGGGCAAGCTGACTGACCCGAGCCTGATCATCTATGCGCCGGTCCGTGTGCTTGGAAACAAGACTATCGTCACAAATGGTGACCAGACCGACACCATCTACGAGGGCATGGACAAACAGCTTACCTTTGAGCAGTCCCTCCGAAGCCGTGAGTTTGAGCCGGATGCACCGAACTACACCCCGCGTATTTCCGGCATTCTTCACATTGAAAACGGACGTTATAACTATGCCATGTCCATCTTAAAGAGCAACAACGGCAACCCGGATGCCTGCAACCGTTACACTTTTGCTTACGAGAATCCGGTAGCAGGTGAGGGACATTTCATTCATACTTACATGCACGATGGCAACCCGCTTCCGAGCTTTGAGGGCGAGCCGAAATTAGTAGGAATCTTAGACGATATGGATGCTTTTACTGAGCTGCTGTGGAACAGCTTAAACCCGGACAACAAGGTTTCCCTGTTTGTGCGCTACATCGATATCACAACCGGCGCATATGAGACGAAAATCGTGAATAAGAACAAGTAAGACGAAAAGTCAGGAAAAACAGGAGAGACAAATGCCAATGGGCAGCAAAGCTGCCAAACAAAAGAAAGGAAGAACGTGACGATGAACGAGATGGAATTAAAGTATGGCTGTAACCCGAATCAGAAACCGGCAAGAGTTTTTATGAACGATAACAAAGACCTTCCATTCCAGGTACTGAGCGGAAGACCAGGCTACATCAACTTGCTGGATGCATTTAACGGCTGGCAGCTGGTAAGAGAACTGAAAAAAGCAACTGGACTTCCGGCAGCAGCTTCCTTTAAGCATGTATCCCCGGCCGGAGCTGCAGTTGGTCTGCCGCTTTCCGAGACCCTGGCAAAGATCTACTGGGTTGACGACATGGGCGAGCTTTCTCCGTTAGCAAGTGCCTATGCAAGAGCGCGTGGTGCGGACCGCATGTCTTCCTTTGGTGATTTCATTTCCCTGTCCGATGTCTGCGATGTTTCTACCGCAAAGCTCATCAAGCGTGAGGTTTCTGACGGTGTCATTGCACCGGGCTATGAGCCGGAAGCACTGGCCATCTTAAAAGAAAAGAAAAAAGGCAATTACTGCGTAATCCAGATCGACCCGGATTATGAGCCGGAGCCGATCGAGCGCAAGCAGGTGTTCGGTGTAGTCTTTGAGCAGGGCAGAAATAACCTGGATATCAACAAAGAGATGCTGGACAACGTAGTAACTGAGAATAAGGAAATCCCGGATCAGGCGAAGATCGATCTGGTAATCTCCCTCATCACCTTAAAATATACCCAGTCCAACTCTGTGTGCTACGCAAAGGACGGTCAGGCCATCGGCATCGGCGCAGGCCAGCAGTCCCGCGTACACTGCACCAGACTGGCAGGCCAGAAAGCGGATAACTGGTTTTTACGCCAGGCACCGCAGGTATTGAACCTGCAGTTCGTGGATGGGATTAAGCGTGCAGACCGCGACAATGCGATTGACGTTTACATTGGTGACGAGTACATGGATGTTTTGGCAGATGGTACATGGGAGAAGACTTTCAAGGTAAAACCGCCGGTATTCACCAAGGAAGAAAAACGCGCATGGTTAGACCAGATGACCGATGTGGCACTGGGCTCCGATGCATTCTTCCCGTTTGGCGATAATATCGAGCGTGCATATAAGAGCGGCGTGAAATACATTGCACAGCCGGGCGGCTCTGTTCGCGATGACAACGTGATCGAGACCTGCAACAAATACAACATGGCGATGGCCTTCACCGGCA
>OHAC01003696.1_pt1 | contig 10420 bp, 12 predicted proteins | sample 1577051 | NCBI WGS metagenome assembly OHAC01 (sample SAMEA3541499, study PRJEB24748) | human gut metagenome | biome: human gut; feature: human-associated habitat; material: faeces | place: China | collected 2012 | reverse complement strand
GCTGCTGCGGCCGTACCAAATTCCAGCGCAGTCTTCATATCCTTTCCCTCCAATAATCCGTAGATCAGCCCGGAGGTAAACGCATCGCCACCACCCACACGGTCGACGATCGGTGCGATGGTATATTTCTTCGAATGATAGAATTCTTTTGTTTTTCCGTCCATGATGCAGGAGGACCAGCCATTATTAGAAGCACTGTGACTCTCCCTGAGTGAACTTGCAATATAACGGAAACCAAACTTATCTGCCATCTGGCTGAAAATATTCATATACCCGGCGAGCTCCAGGTTTCCAGACATGACATCGCTGCCCTCTGGCTTAAAGCCAAGAACCTTTTCTGCATCTTCTTCGTTTCCAATGCAGACATCCACATACTGCATCAGGTTTGTCATAACCTCACGTGCTTTTTCCTGGCTCCAGAGCTTCTTACGGAAATTTAAGTCCACGGACACGGTGACTCCATGCGCCCGCGCTGCCTTCAGCGCTGCCTCCGTGAGCGCTGCTGCGCTGTCTGAAAGTGCCGGGGTGATACCGGTAAAATGGAACCAGTCCGCATCTGCGAAAATGGCATCAAAATCGAAGAGATCCGCTGTTGCGCAGGCAATAGAGGAACCTGCACGGTCGTATACGATGTTGGACGGACGCACGGAAGACCCCGGCTCCAGATAATAAATGCCCAGACGGTCTCCGCTTCTGGAAATGTACTTTGTTCCTACATTGTATTTGCGCAGCGCTGCCACCGCACAGTCCCCGATCGGGTTGTCCGGGATTGCAGAAACATACTCCGTATCGTACCCGTAATTTGCCAGTGACACTGCCACATTGGCCTCGCTTCCGCCATAATTGATATCGAATTCATCTGCCTGAATAAACTTTTCATTGCCCGGGGTCGATAATCTGAGCATAATCTCCCCCATAGTCACAATCTTTGCCATGTCTTCTCCTCCGCCTGGCTGCCATTTTGTCTAGTTCGATGTTTTCACCAGGGAATCTTGTTGCAGCCAGTATTCCTGTCCGTTTGTCTTGTATGCGCTTGTTACAGTGCCCTTGCTGCCGCCACTGCTTCCACAAACTCTTTCGCCTTTGCCGTTACCGCCGCAAAATCGCCAGTCTTTGCGCCTTTTGTCAGGCTGCTTCCGGTTCCAACCGCATAAGCACCTGCTTTGATCCACTTATCTACGTTATCCACATCGACACCGCCAGACGGCATAAAATTGCCCTGCGGAAGCGGTCCGCGGAAAGAGCTGATCGCCGCCGGTCCCAGAATATTTCCCGGGAACAGCTTGATGACATCGCAGCCGGCTTCCAGAGCAGTAATCGCCTCCGTCGGAGTCATAACCCCAGGCAGCATCGGCACACGGTACCGGTTACAGAGCTTAATGGTGTCCAGATTCAGTCCCGGACTCACCACATAATTTGCACCTGCCAGGATTACCGCCCTTGCAGTTTCCGGATCCAGAACCGTACCAGCGCCGATCACGATCCGGTCATCGTTCCGGTATTTTTCTGCCATGGCCGCAAGAAATTCAATCGGGTTTCCCTCGTCCATCGTCATGGTGATCTCAATGAAATGAATGCCGCCCTCAATTACGGCTTCCACAACCTTCTCCCCCTGTCCACGGTTCTTCGCACGGATCACCGCAACCAGGCATTCTTCTTTCATTCTGGATAAAACCTGTTCTTTTCGCATATTCTTCTCTCCTTCTCCTGAACCTGTTTTCTTCCATTTCAGTCCGAATCTGACTTTTGTCTCTCCGGTCCTCTATTCTTTTCTTTTCATTTGCATGCTGTGCCAGGACAACTACTTTCTTCCGACATATCCAAGCATTCCGGATAGCTGCTTTGCCTTTCTGGAAACAATACGCCCCAGCTCTTCATAGTTGACCGCATCCCGGTATAATGTAGAGGCACTGACAGCACCAACCAGACTTCCATCTGCCCCAAATACTGGTGCACCCACGCACTCCGCATGCTCCTCCATCTCCCGCGCATCCAGCGCATAGCCCTGCCCGCGCACCTGTTCCAGCTCTTCCATAAGCCGCACCGGGTCGGTAATGGTGCGTTCTGTCTTTTTCACAAAATTCATACGCTTAAGAAGCTGCTGCTGAATATCCGGCTCACTGTAAGCTAAGATTGCCTTGCCGAGAGATGTACAATGCAATGGAATGCGGCTTCCTACCGACGCCGTGGTGATGATCGGATTTTCCGGCTCAAACTTGCAAATGTAAACGACCTCACAATCGGAGCGTACCCCAAAAAACACCGTCTTCCCGATTTCATGGGCAAACTGTTTTAATTCCGGCTCCATCACATTCATGATATTTAAGTTGTTCGTGTAGTTGATGCCGATCCGGTATGCCGTAAGGCCAATGGTGTATCGTTTCTTCTGTCCCCAGTCTGCATGGACCATGCCAAGCGCCTCCAGCGTCGTGACAATGTCGTATGCACTGGTCTTTGGAAGTTCCAGACGGTCGCACAGCTCGTCTAAGGAAGCACCCTCCGGCTTCTGGGAAATGATCTCCAGAATTTCTATTGTCCGCTGAGTCGTACGATTTAATTTCATGAATGCCCTCACCTTTCCTGCATCGAATTCTGCCCCCACCGGACCAATCAACGGATGCGCTGCTGGCGCCTCCCCGATATGCTATACAAAATTCTTACGTCTGATTTACATATAGCATCATTTTACTGAATATAAAAAAAGAAGTCAAGCTATTGACAGAATTGTGTCATGACACACGGTAGGCATTTTCTAAACTGAAAGTTCCGTACAGTACCGTTGTGGTCGCAGGAAAAAACCGCAGGTACCGGACCAACTACGGTCCTGCCCTGCGGTTTTTCCCACGTTTTTGCATCAAGATATAAAAATATTGTTACATGCACTCCATTAAAATCTGAGTTTATGACATGGAAAAGAGACCTCTGAATATTTGATGTGCAAGGCTAAATTCCGCATGCCCCAAGCGGGCGGTGGAATTTATTTTTGAAAGTTTCAATTTTTTATATGCTTTTTCCCCTTTCTTGCAAGGATTCAACCTTTATGGTAAAATTAACATAGTAATAGCTGCATGAAAAATTAGTCTAAGTATAACAGAGCAGCTGCAACCGGTTATCGGCTGTAGCTGCTCTGTTTGTTTCTGTATTCAGACAATATAGTTCTTTACCGGATGAAATGTGTTGCAATCCCGTTTTCCGGCTTCATTTTCTGAAGCCGGTTATTTCGACTGCATTTCAATCTGACACTGATGCTCTTTCGTCTTTTTATCATAATTCACAGCCACCAGCAGGATCTGCCCCGAAAACTGTACGATGGAATCCGGATATTTTTTGTCTTTGATCTGCTGCATCGCAGTTTTGGCAGCTTTGTTCCATTTCAGTTCCACCACCAGCGCCGGATAACTCTCTGCGTATTGCGGCTTTGGAATAAATACAAAATCTGCAAATCCCCGCCCTGCAGGCATTTCCCGGATCGGCTTGAAATAATACTTCATGGCACTTAGGTATGCAATCGTCAGCACGCTGCTCAAGGAATTTTCATCGTGATACTGAACGGAAGAGACATACTCCATATGGATCTTCTCCATTTTTTCAGCCACCACATCCGCTTCCATATCCAGTGTTGCATCCAGCAATTCCCCGGATTCTCTCTGGAATGCAAGAAACTCGTCCCATTTCGTACTCTGCACGGCCGCAGTAAGTTCCTGGCGTATCTCTTCATTCGGAACAAAAGCGGTTTTGTCGTTCTGGTTGTATCCCAGATAACCCAGGTGGATCAAATACGTGAGCACATCATCTTTATTCGCAAAATTTATCGTGTCATTTTGGAATGACTTTATATTGATCGGAACCGATGCTCCGGACAGCATCTCGATGATGTCCGTCTTTAAATGATCGAAATCCATATTGATCAATGGAATAACCACTTCATATGAGCTGGTATCAGACCAGTAGCTCTGAAACTGTTTCCATTTCATGACCTCAACAACCGCTTTGGGATTGTAAACCTGTGTATCCTTCAACAGATATCCGTCATACCAGCGTTTTACTTCATCAAAATCCACATGGTATTTCGCACAGAGCCCGACTACCTCTGACTTGGTAAAACCTGTATAATCAGCGAAAATCTTCGCATCCAGCATTGTGAACTCATCAAAATTATTAAGTGCTGATTGCGTTTTCACCTTTTTGATTGGCAAAATCCCGGTAAGATACGCGAGCTGAATGTATTTGGTAGGCTCCGTTCCCTTAAAAAGTCCACGCAGAAAATTGATATATTCTTCCTGCACCTTTTTGTTGGTGGCCTCATCACGGATTAAAACATCCCATTCATCCATGATTACAATGAATTTTTTCCCTGTTGCCGCATTGATACGGGACAATGCTTCCGGAAGTGATGTGATTGGTTCTGACAGTTCTTTCGGATAATATTCCCGAAGTTCCCTGATTGTCTGCTCCACCATATATCTTAAAACATATTCCGCACCGCCAGCTGGTTCCATGCACCACTGGACATCCAGATGAATGACATCATACTGATTTAAATAGTTTCGGAAATCTGCACTTTTTCCAATTTCCAGATTGGAAAACATCTCTGTAGAATCGCAGCCCTTGCTATAATAGGCCGTGAGCATGTCTGCTGTAATGGACTTTCCAAATCTGCGTGGACGGCTGTTGCAAACGAATTTGGAAGTGGTATCCATAACGTGGTTTGTATAGTTCAGCAAACCTGTTTTATCTACATATATTTCAGAGTTTAACGCAACCTGAAATGCAGCGTTTCCAGAATTCACAAACATTCCCATACCGGCACACATCCTTCCATTTCCTGATATTTTCGAACCACCTGATAGCGTATCAATTCTGTATCCATTTTATCATTGCGATATGGAAATGGCAAGGCTGTCAACCCACTTTGCTACATCTGTATCGGATGCGCCGGAGCTGAAGCGTTCTCCATCTTGCCAGTCTCCACTTCCGTGGAAACCAGTTCTACATCGCGCAGGCTCTCATCATCGTGCTCTTTGGAAACACGGCTGTTATTGTCACGCCAGTTTAAATCATCGTTGGTATACGGCTCTGCCGGAACGATTTCATAAAAATCTGCCCCTGCTTCCTCAGCTGCTGCTTTTGCAACACGCGCGGTATTTCCGCTGGCAGAATAGTAAACTGCTCGCGCTTGTCTGCTTTCCTGATGCTCCGCACCCTGCCAGAAGGCTCACGGATGCTGCTCCTGCCAATACGATAGAAATCCATTTTTTTAATCTCATCATTTCGTCTCCGTTTCTACATCAATCTACTACTTTTATCATAAACCTTTTCTCCAAATGCTGCGGTTCCGTAGGAACCAAGCCAGGCCGCCATACGCGCTCCGGCTGAACCGCCCCACAGCGAATCCCCTTCCGTATCCACCTGGAGTTCCCCAGCATGTTCGTGGATAAAGGCAATGGCTCTTGCCAGATCCTCACAGGCGGTCTGTGCCCCGGGCCGGTAGATCAGCGCAAATACGTTGTAGCCCCGTCTGGCAAGTTCCTGCATATGCGGAAAGCTGTCATGCATGGCTGCGACATAAACAAATCCACCTCCGGAATTTGTAATCGCAAATTTTTCACCCGGATTGCCACGGAAAAAGAATAAGCCCGTATTGCGCTTTGCCGGGTCTGCCTGTTTTTCAGCATCCATGTAAATATCACAAAAGATCTGTTCGCCCTTTTCCGCGCGGTCTTTCATCTCATTCACAATCGAACGGAGCGTTCTGGATACAGTACATACAACGATCCGGACTCCAGACACTCTTGTGTTCCTCCATATGGAAACAATGTTCCGGACAGACTCTGGTACAGATCTCACAGCCAATGCATTTCTCCGTGATCCGGTAAAAATTCTGGAGCAAACCTTCCGGTATTTTATTTTTTCTGGATAAAAACTCCTGATGTGCCGCCCGGTCTGCCGCGGTTACCGGAGAAAGGAACCTGCGCTGATCCCGGATATCCTCCCGAATCTGTTTCAGATGCTCCCCGACATGTTTCTCCATTTCCTTCTGCTTATTCATATCGAAACTTGGAAGGAAATTGTCCAGCATCCAGAGTACATTGATGTAAGCTGGATGGATTCCGATGTTCTTTAACATCTGCTGCGCCAGTTCCGATGCACCTCCGTGCCGGTATCCATAAGTCAGGACCATATAAAAATACGGTGTCTCAAAGGTTGCCTGTTCCAGAAACTCTTTGATCAGCCTTGGCACCTTATGACCAAACATCGGACAGACAATGCCAATCTGCGCTGCACGGTATGTCTTTTGTTTATCGTGAACCGCCGGGGCAATACTGACCGGATGTTCACAAAGCTGTTTTGCTACATACAGGCTGTTTCCGGTCGCCGTAAAATAAAATACCACTCCCTATACCCCCCTAACGATTCCCTGCAGACCGACATAACTTCCGATGAACATCTTTTCAAAGGGCTGGAGCAGGATCATTACCAGCTGATCGTAACGCACCAAAAGCCGGAATCTGAGGCTTACATTTACAAAGAATAGGGAACCGAAAGCCTGATGTTTGCGCTTCCAAAAGACCACAAATATGCAAACAAAAAAAGCCTGTCCTTCTCCGACATGAACGGAGAAAACATGCTTTTAATGCCCGATATCAGCTTCTGGTCCTTTGTATTAGAAAAAATGCCGGATTCCCGCTTTCTGACCCAAAATGACCGCTATAGTTTTCAGGAGCTGGTCCAGGCCTCCTCCCTGCCCTGCTTTGTAACCGATGTCTCCGAAAATTACCGGGTTACCGCAGAAAACCGGATCGCGATTCCGATTTCCGATAAAGAGGCAACCGCAACCTATTATCTGGTGTGCAAAAAGGAACGGAGGCAGGAATGGAAAGCATTATTTCGTGTGACAGAGTGAAGATAGCCAGCGCTGCAATCTGTCAGTCTGTAAGTAAGCGTCCATTATCATTCCATTCGCCATACATAATCCCCGCCTTGGTGTTATCCTTTTTGAAAATTCTCCCAAATTTCAGCGTCTATTTGCAATGCGTCTAAAATCATCTTGTCAATAACAAAACCATTTTCAGACATATCCGGAAAAACTGCTCTTCCAGCATCCGTCATACGCCCTAATCGCTCCATTCTCCGGCAATGTTCTTTATTTAATTCAGACCACAAACTGTTTTTTCTTCTGGGTGCTAATCTTTGTGCCGTTATTCCGTTATCCATTTTCTTCGTGGTGCTATCAATCCAGCCAAAACACATGGCTTCTTCGACTGCATCTATATACCAAAAAGTTCCATTATCTACTGGACGTCCACGCTTTACAACCACCCAGCATTCGGTTTCTTTGTTATAATTTTCCGAAAACCATTCTCGTAACTCATCACGATTTTGAGCTGGTAATAAATTCTTAAATTCCATTTTCTTTCTCCTCGCAATCGTTGATTTCACCAGTTCTCCAAGCTGGAAGTCACTTACTTCTTATCATTGAAAAGAATAATAAATGCACCCATCACAGCAACAGCAAGGATAACACCCCACTCTGGTGCATTGACCCAGTTTGCAAAGATGGCACTGCTCATAAACCCAACCATTATGGTTACAATCATTGCTAAAATTGCTTTTCCCATGCAATCACACTCCCTTGTCAACTATCGATTTTCTGATTTATAATACTATGATTTTGCATCTTCTGATGAGCCTTCCTTTAAATTCTCTATAGATTTAAGAATAAATGCGCCCATTGTTGCAATTGCAAAAATCGAACCTAGTTGAGGCCAAAGCATGGTTTCACAAATCACAGAACTGAGCCAGCCTACAAAAATTGTGATTACAAACGCCCTTATACTACTCATTTTTCTCCTGTCTCCTATTATTTCCGGAATCTCTTATTATGACTCATAGTGTGATTCTATTGTTTGTAAATACATTTACGAATCACCTCTTCCATTTCGCTGTACTCACACAGAAAAGATTTTTGGCTGGCTGATAGCATTTCGTATCTGACATTTTATACCTCGTTTAATATTTTCTCCCGTGCTTGTTCAAAACTGATATTTCCATGCTGAATCTCCTGCATTAACTGTATGTCATTCTCGTCTAAATGTAATCCTTCAAGTTTTAATGTTGCAGCTACCTCATTGATTTTTTCCGCATTCGTATAGGAGGATTTTGTCAGCTTAACAGAAAACGGAATTCCTTCTTGAATAATTAACTAGTTCAAAGCCATATTGATATACGTAGACATATTCAATCCAAGTTTATCCAAAATATTTGCTGCGTTTTCTTTGATCCGCTCCGATGTGCGAGCCTGTACAATTCCCATTGGTTCCATAAATGATACCTCCTCATCGATTATATATAATATATGACACCATGCATACATAGTCAATATTTTATAATACGTGAATCACGATTATAAAACAGAGTCTTATTTTTTCGTCTGCTGAAATAAGACAAAAGCCGTGGAAGCTACCGAAAGGCAGCTTTCACGGCTCTATTACGTTAACAATATTACTATTTTTACAGGCGTACGATCATTGCCTCGCGTCCTGCGCCGGTTCCGATGAATTTTACCGGAACTTTGATGTAGTCCTCGATGAAGTTGATGTATGCCTTTGCATTCTCCGGAAGCTCCTCGAAGGTCTTGCAGCCAGAGATGTCACCGAAGTTACCATCGAACTCTTTGTATACCGGCTTGCTGTTCTCTAAGAACTTTAAGTTGGTGGAGAAATCCTCGGTCTGTACCCCGTTGCAGTCATAAGCAACGCAGACTTTGATCTTGTCGAACTTACCGATGGTGTCTAAGTGGTTTACGGAGATTCCGGTCAGACCATTCAGACGCTTTGCATATTTTAAGGTTACCAGATCCAGCCAGCCACAGCGACGCGGTCTGCCGCTTACGGTACCGTACTCATGACCAAGGTCACGGATCTTATCACCGGTCTCATCGAGCAGCTCGGTTACGAACGGACCCTCGCCGACACGGCTGGAGTAAGCCTTGATGATACCGTATACATTTCCGATATCGGATGCGCTTAAACCGGTTCCGGTGATGATGCCGCCGATGGTCGGGTTGGAGGAGGTTACATACGGATAGGAACCGAAGTCGATGTCAAGTAAGGTTGCCTGAGCGCCCTCTACGATCACCTTTTTGTCCTCTTCCAGTGCTTTGTGCAGATAGGTTACGGTGTCGCATACGAACGGCTTTAACTGCTCTGCGTACTCGGTATAGGTCTTATATACATCCTCGAAATTCAGTTTTTCATCGATGGTGGTGTCTTCCGGATCATAGAACTTTAAGAGTGCTTTTCTGGATTCTACCAGCTCTTCCAGATGGCTCTTGAAGTTGTCTGCGTACAGATCCTCAACTCTTAAGCCTGCGCGCTCGTATTTGTCACAATAGGTCGGTCCGATACCTCTGCAGGTGGTACCGATCTTGGAAGCCTTTCTTGCTTTCTCCAGTGCGCGGTCTAACATCGGATGGTACGGCAGGATCACATGGGTCTTGTCACTGATTTTTAAATGGTTGTCGATATCGTATCCGTGTGCTTTTAAGTTTTCGATCTCACCTAACAGCACCTGCGGGTTCATAACAACGCCGTTGCCGATTACGCCAATGGTATGACCGGACAGGATTCCGGACGGAATCAGACGCATTGCGTATTTCACTCCGTTTGCTTCGATCGTATGGCCTGCGTTATCACCACCGGTTGCGCGGACAGCGATATCTGCATTCGTTGCAAGATAATCGATTACTTTTCCCTTACCTTCATCGCCATAAAAACATCCAATAACTACATCTACCTTTGACATAATTCGTCTCCTTTGTTGTGCTTAACGTGACAGTACGGACTTCGCGCATTTTTGCCCACGCGCTGCACATCGAAAACCAATGTGTCCTGGCACCGCCACTTGCTATTCCTAATATTCTCATGCGGAATCAGCCGACTCCGCAAACATTAACAGTATATAAGATTCTTACTTTAAAATCAATACGCAAACACAAAAAGGCAGACAGATTTTCTAATCTGCCTGCCTCTTGTTATTAATGTAAATTATAGATATTAATTACTGTATTTTATCAGTTTTGCCATTTTCTGACACGTTCCACACATTGGAAACAAGACTCAGAAAATAGCTTCCGTTTCATAAAACATTCTTTTACACATTGATCTCTGCGGTCATACCAAGGTCTTCCTTGTTTGCCTCCAGGATCGGATTGACTACTTCGCCTAAGAATTCGTCTACCTGCTGCGGTGCACGTCCTACATAGCGGGACGGCTCCATGCATGCCTTTAAGTCTTCTAAGGAGAGTCCAAATGCCGGATCTGCCGCAATGAGCTCTAACAGGTTGTTGTCCAGACCTTTTTCCTTGACATTTCTGCCTGCTTCCATGGAAAGCTGGCGGATGCGCTCATGCAGCTCCTGA
>OHAC01003688.1_pt1 | contig 10436 bp, 9 predicted proteins | sample 1577051 | NCBI WGS metagenome assembly OHAC01 (sample SAMEA3541499, study PRJEB24748) | human gut metagenome | biome: human gut; feature: human-associated habitat; material: faeces | place: China | collected 2012 | reverse complement strand
GCACCAAAAATCCGGGACATCTTTTGGAGAAGATCATACGAAAACGGAAAGAAGATCCGGAGAAATTCAAAGATCTTAACAGGAATAATTATTATAAATACATGACTGACCTGATCGGTATTCGTGTATTTTTCCTGTATCGGGAAGACTGGATCTATTTCCACAAATATATTACCACAGTATTTGAAAATAATCCGGATATTTATGTCAAAGACAGAGGGAGAGATTTTGACGAAGATCCTTTTCATTGCTACATTGCGGAGCGTCCGAAGGTATATCGGAGAAATGGTGATACCCGCATTTACGATGAAAATCTTATTGATATCAAATCCGATGGCATTTACCGTTCTCTGCACTATATCATCAAATATAAAGGGTATTATGTAGAGATCCAGGGAAGAACGTTGTTTGAGGAAGGCTGGAGCGAAATTGACCATGATATCGTTTATCCATATTATAAAGACGATGAAATGTTAAAAGATTTCTCTACCTTATTAAACCGTTTATCCGGTATGGCAGATGAGATGAGTTCTTATTTTCGCAGGATGCGCAGTGTGAGAGAAGAACAGGGATTACTGGCACATCATTCATTAGAAGATAAAAAAGAAAAATAAAAAATACGCTTTCTTTTCCCGGTTCCAGAAGGAACTGCAGAGGAGAAAGCGTATTTTTATTTTAACCAGCCAGATGCATGATATTGATCAGTAAGATCCAGCTCAGTCCGTAATAGGAAATAACAGCTACTAAGTCGTTTATTGTTGTGATCAGTGGACCGGAAGCAACAGCCGGGTCAACGTTGATCTTTTTAAAGAACAATGGGATGCAGGTACCTACTGCACCGGATATTACCATTGCCAGAAGCAGTGCAGTACCAATACAGCCAGATACAGCATAAGCAAATGCAAAAGTCTTTCCCTTTGCAACTACAATGTACAGACCAATGGCTGCAAAAGAAAGAAGTCCTAGGATCACACCGTTTGAGAAGGCGATGCGCATTTCTTTCCAGACAAGTTCTAATTTCTGCTTTCCTGTAAGAGATTCATCCATAAGAACACGGATCGTAACAGCCAGAGACTGGGTACCAACGTTTCCGGCCATGTCTAAGATCAGGGACTGGAAGCACATGATCAGTGTCAGCTGGCTTACTACCTGCTCAAAGAGGCCTACAACAGAGGAAACTACCATACCAAGAGCCAACAGGATCAGCAGCCAGGGAAGACGTTTTTTCAGACTTTCCTTTAAAGGTTCCTTTAAATCTTCCTCAGCAGTCAGACCTGCAAACTTTGCATAATCTTCACCCATTTCATCATCCACCAGATCTACGATGCTCTGGGAAGTAATAACGCCTAACAGTTTGTTATTATTATTAAGGACAGGAATAGAGTCCTCAGAATAATCTTTTAGTTTTTCGATACAGTCATCGATCAGCTCATGACCATATACATATGGATAAGAAGTTACAACCAGATCCTCAAGTGGAGAATCCTGTCTTGCAATGATCAAATCCTTTAAATCCATGGCTCCGTAAAACGTCTGATCCTCCGTCACCATGAAAATGGTAGAAATATTATCGTTCTTTGCTGCCTGTTCTACCAGGCTGCTCATCGCCTGCTTTACCGTAAGATTCTCGCGGATCATGATAAAGTTGGTTGTCATCCTGCTTCCGATCTCTTCATCATCAAAAGAAGCGATCACAGCGATATCTTCTCTTGTATCTGCATCAGTCAGCTCGATCAGCAGTGCTCTCTTCTCCTTCGGGATCATCTTCAGGACATCGATCACCGCATCGGTCTCCATGCTGGAGAGGATCTTGGCTGCTTTTCTGACATCCATCTCGTCCAGATACTCTGCCGCCTGTCTCTCTTCAATATGTTCAAAAATATCAGAAAGCATGTCCGTATCCAGGATACGGCAGATTTTTCTTCTTTCTACTATAGTAAGATCCGGGAATACCTCTGCCAGGTCGTTCTCATGATAATCTTCGAGCTGATTCCGCATAACGCCCGGTGAAGCATTGCTTCTGATGATACCCAGGATCTCTGATGTATAATCTTTGTTTTCCAATGTCTCATCCTCCTTATTCTGTTTTCGCAATCATTCAGCCACACAAAAACACAGAAAAGCAAAACTGCATATGTACTGCAAATAAGTTTCTGTACATGACTGAATTTTCATAACGGTCCAGGGGAGTCGGAAAATAGGATAAGAAATCAGAAAATCAGACAGAACGGACTGCTGCTCACTTCCCATCCTATGCTTCTACTTCGCCCATGACTGTCACAACTGTCCATTCTGTTCACCTGCCTTTTTACTGAAATTTAAAATGCCAAAACTGACATCGTTTGATTAAAAAAGTTGAGGGCTTTGCAAACCCTCAACCATTATAATTCCTTTTTCTTTAATTGTAAAGCAAACTTTTGTATAGTTTTTGTAAATCCGGTTATTTCACAGATACGACCTGATAGTCTTTGTCCTCTACGGTCTTTTTCAGTGTTTCATCTGCGATCTCTGCATTCAGTTTTACCACTGCAGTTCCTTTTTCATGGCTTACGACTGCTTCGTCTACCTGCGGCAGTGCCTCCAGTGCTTTCTTTACTGCTGCCTCGCAGTGTCCACACATCATTCCTTTGATCTCCATTGTTTTTTCCATAGTATGATTCTCCTTTTCCTTTGATTTATTTTGCATCTGTGATTTTGCATTCACAGTCTGTAACGTAACCTGATTTTTTATTTTTTTATCTTTTTTTGCATCGTACATTCCGAAGAAATTCAGACGCAGTGCATTTGTTACCACGCAGAAGCTTGAAAGGCTCATGGCTGCTGCCCCGAACATCGGGTTTAACTGCCATCCAAAGACCGGGATCCAGATTCCGGCTGCCAGCGGAATACCGATGATATTGTAGATGAATGCCCAGAACAGATTTTCATGGATATTTCGCAGGGTTGCACGGCTTAAGCGGATCGCTGCCGGTACATCATCCAGCTTGCTCTTCATCAGAACAACATCGGCTGCATCAATTGCGATATCCGTTCCGGCTCCGATCGCGATTCCCATATCTGCCCTTGTCAGGGCCGGTGCATCGTTGATGCCGTCACCTACCATGGCAACCTTTCCTTTTTCTTTCAGAGAGCGGATGACACTTTCCTTTCCTTCCGGAAGGACTCCGGCAATGACCTCATCAACGCCTGCCTGCCGTCCGATCGCCCTTGCTGTCCGCTCATTGTCCCCGGTCAGCATGACTACCCGGATTCCCATGTTCTGCAGTTCTTTTACGGCTCTTGCACTCTCTTCTTTAATCACATCCGCTACTGCGATCACACCGAGCAAACGGTCTTCTTTTGCAAAAAACAGCGGCGTCTTTCCATCTTCTGCCAGTGCTTCCACCTGGCGTTTCTGTTTCTCTGAAATTTTGCAGATTTCGGAGATAAATTTCATATTTCCACCAAAAAGGCGGCTTCCATGAAGACTGGCTGTCAGACCATTTCCCGGAAGTGCCTGAAAATCCGATACTTCCTCTGCTCTGACTTTTTGCCGCTCTGCCTCCAGCAGGATCGCTTTTGCCAGCGGATGCTCACTTTTCTTTTCCAGAGCAAATGCCATCTGAAGCAGCTCCTCTTCGCTTACGCCTTCCGCCGGAATGATATCGGTTACTTTCGGCTCTCCGCTTGTGATCGTACCGGTCTTATCGAGTGCTACGATCTGCATTTTTCCGGTCTCTTCCAGCGAAACAGCTGTTTTAAACATAATTCCATGCTTTGCACCCATGCCGTTTCCGACCATGATCGCTACCGGAGTTGCAAGCCCGAGGGCACACGGGCAGCTGATAACGAGAACAGAAATCGCTCTTGCCAGGGCATATCCGAAGGTCTGACCTGCCAGCATCCACACAATAAATGTGATCACTGCGATCGTGATAACCGCCGGCACAAATACACCGGAAACTTTGTCTGCGATCTTGGCGATCGGTGCTTTTGTAGCCGCCGCGTCGCTGACCATCCGGATGATCTGTGAAAGTGTGGTATCTTCTCCGACTCTGGTCGCACGGCATTTGATAAATCCGGACTGGTTGACTGTTGCCGCTGAAACTTTATCTCCTTCTGCTTTATCAACCGGAATACTCTCACCGGTCAGTGCCGCTTCATTTACTGCACTGTTTCCTTCCAGAACGATACCATCCACCGGTATATTTTTTCCAGGACGCACTACAAAAATGTCACCCGCCTGTACTTCTTCGATGGAAACGGTCACTTCCTGACCGTCCTGCAGCAGAACTGCTGTCTTTGGTGCCAGTTTCATCAGACTCTTCAGTGCATCCGTTGTCTTTCCTTTCGAACGTGCCTCCAGCATTTTGCCGACCGTGATCAGTGTCAGGATCATCGCCGCAGATTCGAAATAAAATTCATGCATATACGCCATGACAGCTGCCATATCACCCTTTACCTGGGCATCCGTCATCGCAAACAGTGCATAGACACTGTAAAGAAACGATGCTCCGGATCCAAGAGCTACCAGCGTATCCATGTTCGGAGATTTATTCAGCAGTCCTTTAAAACCACTGATAAAGAATTTCTGGTTGATGACCATGATAATGACCGTCAGAAGCAGCTGAAGCAGTCCCATCGCCACATGGTTTCCCGCAAAGAAGGATGGCAGAGGCCAGTTCCACATCATATGCCCCATCGAGAAATACATCAGTACCAGTAAAAAACCAACCGAAGCAAACAGCCTTTTTTTCAGTTTTGGTGTTTCCGTATCTTTCAGCAGTGCATCGTCATTTGCCGCACTGCCCTGTTTTCCTTTTGTGCCCGTTCCCTTCTTTTCCGCATGATATCCTGCTGCTTCCACCGCCGAGATGATCGCATCGCAAGTTGCCGTCCCTTCCACGCCCATCGAATTTGTCAGCAGACTCACCGAGCAGGAAGTCACACCCGGCACTTTACTGACTGCTTTTTCTACTCTGCTGCTGCAGGCGGCACAGCTCATCCCTGTTACCGAATATTGTTCCATCGCAATTTCTCCTAATGTTTTATCGTTTTATTTGATCCTCTTGTCTTTCCATACAAAAAATTCTTTCCTCTATATTACTGCTGTTTCATGTCGGCAGATCACAGGTCTGGATCCACCTTTTGCCCCTGGGATCATCATTTCATAAGTTTCTTCAGAAGATCCACCAGCTCATCAATCGCTTCGTCTTTTCCATTGCGGATGTCCTCTGCCACGCAGGTATGGATATGATTGGACAGCAGGACTTTATTGAAACTGTTGAGTGCAGAATTGATCGCCGAAACCTGTACCAGAATATCGGCACAGTAGGCATCCTTCTGTAGCATTCCCTTCACACCGCGAACCTGCCCTTCGATGCGGCTTAAACGATTGATCAGATCTTTATATTCTTTTTCTGAGCGTTCCTTTTTTCGCTCAGAACACTGACAGCAGCATGTTTTTTCTATCTGTTCCCTGTTTTCTTCCATTTCATTCACTTCCTTTGTTTTTTCTGATATAGATTTCAGTAAGCTGACAGCAAATCATGTCAAAACCATATGCTGACTTTTACGTGATTAACTTATTGTCGTATACCCCCATTTGGTATTCACGCAATTTATTATATACCCCCATGGTGTATTTTTCAAGTCCTTTTCCTGAAAAAATTTATGCATTAACGGATATCAGGATATAAAGAATGAACATTCATGTAAAGCTCACAGAGCTTCGCATTGCTCATGTCACGCAAAAGAGGCAGGATTTCTCCCGCCTGTTTTTTGTCTGAATTCTTTATTTTGATGCCTGTTCTGTTTTGCTTATCTGAAAAATTCTTCCGCTGCTCTGATAAAACTTCCGGTATCTTCCACACCGGCTGTCTCATACGGAGAATGCATCGCAAGCTGCGGAAGTCCGATATCTACCGTATTCATCGGTACCTGCGTATTCGAAATATTTCCAAGGGTCGATCCGCCCGGCACATCGGAGCGATTCACAAAGGTCTGGTATTTTACGCCTGCCCGGTCACAGAGATCCTTGAATTTTGCCGCTGACACCGCATCGGTACAGTATTTCTGGTTGGCATTGTATTTGATGACAATTCCGCCGTTTGGCAGCGGACGATTCACCGGATCTGCTTTTTCTATGTAATTCGGATGCAGTGCATGGGCGTTGTCCGCCGAGATCATAAAACTGCCCGCCAGCGTCATCAGATATTCTTCATAGGTTCTTCCAAGACCATCGTTGATCCGCCTGAGCGTATCCTTTAAAAAGGTGGAAGCCGCCCCCTGCTTTGTTCCGCTTCCGACTTCTTCATTATCCAGAACACAATGCACTGCAATGCTCTCTTCTTTCTTTCCGGCAAGCATCCCTTCCATCGATGCAAATGCACACTGAAGATCATCCAGACGCGGAGCTGAGACAAATTCTCTGTCTGCTCCCCAGATCGTACCCTCCATCCGGTTATAGAGGAACAGATCATGTGCCAGAATATCCTCCGGATTTACCCCAAGTTCCTCTGCAACTATTTTCAGAAGTTCCGGCTTTGAATCACCGCAGCCAAGAAGCGGCAGCAGATCTTTCTGTGGATTGTAAGACACGCCTTTGTTCGCCTCCCGGTTCATGTGGATCGCCAGACTTGGGATCATGACCAGATCCCGGTCGATATTGACCAGTTCCTCTTTCAGACTGCCGTCACGCCTTACAACCACTCTGCCCGCTACCGACAGCGGCCGGTCAAACCACGGTGCCATCAGCATACCGCCATATCCTTCCACATTCAGTTTTGTGTAGGCATTTTCTACCCGCATTTCCGGATTTTCCTTGATCTTAAAAGCCGGAGAATCGCTGTGGCTGGCGATAATATGAAACTTCCGACACTCCTTCTTTGGAATCGAAAATGCAATCAATGCCGAATGATTTCTTGTTACGATATATTTCCCGCCCGGCTGTAACTTCCAGTATTCCTGCTCTGAAAGAAGCTGATATCCGTTTTCTGCAAATTTTTTCTCCATCTCTGCCGTTGCCTGAAAAGCCGTCGGACTTTTTTTGATAAAGGCAAGGAGAGATTCTGTTGTTTTGTAATGCATATAGCTACCTCACTGTTTTATCTATTATTTGGAAATTTTTAAAATTTATCTCAAATGAATCTGATAAATAAAATACCACAATATCTGTTAGAATACGCTGTTCAGTTTCTCTTATTATACTGCAACTTCCAAAAATATGAAAGCAGGAGTAATGCGATATATTTCTTCAATTTATAAGTTTTCAGGAAATAAAAACAGTATTTCATCAAGAACAATTTAGTGCAAATAATGTAAAATTCGATTCAATCAAAAAAATATTTAGGAGATGGAATGGTGGTATTTCAATTCACGAGGTCAATTTCTGACAGAAACATAAAACACGAGTGTGTGAAACTTTTTCTGTAAATTAACAAATAATAGGTTCTTCTATGATAAAAAATCATAGGAGGGCCTTTATTATGGCCAGACAAAAGAAACCGGTACATCGAGTACAAATGACGGAAGGAAAAAGAAATATTATCCACCGGCTTCTTGAAGAGTATGATATTCAAACGGCTGAAGATATTCAGGATGCCCCGAAAGATCTTCTTGGTAGAACAATCAAAGAAATGATGGAAGCCGAAATAGATAACCACCTTGGCTACAAAAAATCATTTCCATGTATGCAAAAGGAATGACTACCCGCCGGATTTCGGAAACGATTGAGGATATTTACGGATTTGAAACATCAGAAGGCTTTATTTCTGATGTAACAGACAATATCCTGTCACATATTAAAGACTGGCAAAATCGCCCGTTAGATGAGGTGTATCCTATTCTCTACATTGATGCGATCCATTACTCTGTTCGTGATAATGGCGTTATCCGCAAACTTGCTGCTTACGTGATTCTTGGCATCAACATGGAAGGAAAAAAAAGGTTCTTACCATTTCAGTAGGCGATAATGAAAGTGCGAAATACTAGCTTTCGGTTATGAACGAATTGAAAAACCGGGGTGTAAAAGATGCTTTGATCATTTGTGCGGATGGACTTACCGGTATAAAAGAAGCGATCACTGCCGCTTTTCCGAAAACGGAATATCAGCGTTGTATCGTACATCAGGTACGAAATACTTTAAAATACGTTCCTGATAAAGACAGAAAAGCATTTGCCACAGATTTAAAAACGATTTACCAGGCTGCTGATGAAAAGAAAGCTCTGGCCGCATTAGACAGAGTAACAGAAAAATGGGCACCAAAATATCCGAATTCCATGAAACGCTGGAAGGATAACCGGGATGCAATTTCACCTATTTTCAAGTTTTCAGCAACGGTCAGAAAGGTAATCTATACGACAAATGCCATTGAATCCCTGAATTCCACATATCGTAAGCTGAACCGTCAGAGAAGCGTTTTTTCGAGTGATACAGCACTCCTAAAAGCATTATACCTTGCTACTTTTAAAGCAACGAAAAAATGGACAACAACGGTTCGCAACCGGGCACAGGTATATGGGGAACTGAGTATTATGTATGAAGGACGCCTGCCCGAATAGGCGACTCAGAATATAGCAAGACCGGCGGATTTTTCGCCTGCTCTTGACATACAAATTTATAGCTGTTATATATAAAACAAGAGCGAAAAGCTCAATAAATAAACTTTTCGCCTTGCATTATCATAGAAGAATCTTACTTACAGACTTTTCTTTATAGTCTCTAAAACACTACTCCAGCAGATATTTCAATTCACACGCCCCTTACGGGACGTGACAATATGATGGCGATTATCTTGAATATTCATTAAATTTCTACTCACACGCCCCTTACGGGACGTGACCGCTACATTTTGTATTTATGTAACGGAACATTTCCACATATTGGGACGGACTTATTTCTGCTGATATCATTTATATGATATCGCATATATAACTTATTTATTATAATGTTTTTTCAGGCGAACCTCAAGTGGTTTTTGAATCATCACACCTTCGCTACCTTCAAATAATAATTACGCCTTCTGGATCATATGTTTTCTCAGCACCTATATGTTCAATTTTCTTATTCCAGTTGTTCCCAAGATAATAAAATCGCAAACTATCCTCTTCTGGATTAATTAATTTTAATAAACTATCTTTTAATTTCAAAAAAGAGGAATAATCTAAATCAGCTTCAAAAACAGAATTCTGTACTCGTTGTGCATGATTTTGACATTCTTTCGCCACTTTTCTTAACCTGGTTTTTCCTGCTGCACTGACAGTACTAACATCATAACTTATTAAAACCATCATTTTATCTCACCACCTATTTTTGCAGATATGGTGGATAGCTCTCAATGTCGCCTCGTATATATTTGGCAAGCAAATTGCTCTGCACATACGGTAATAATCCAAATGGTATCTTTTGCTTCAGATACGGATGCATTAAATCAGTACGTTTCTTTTCCTGCCATTTTGACAATACTTTTTTCCTGCCATCTGCATTTAACCAAACCGCTCCTGAAATCTGCTTTTCAAAATCTTTTTCTCCTATAATCTGCAGATTCAATAAAGTGATAACAAAACGTTCTACAATACATCTTATTTCTTCCACCATATCGCAGGCCAATGATACACGACCGCTTCGCAATGCATGACAATATCCAATATAACTATCCAATCCTACTGTTTCCAACGCCGCTGCAAATTCATTTGTTGCAAGTGTATAAACAAATGATAAAATTGCGTTTACCGGGTCCAACGGCGGACGTTTTGTTCGAAACTCAAAGCTAAACGGTACTTTTGTATTTGTTATCAATCGATTGAAAATTGAAAAATAATTCTGTGCACAATATCCTTCAATACCCATAACTTCTTCTATTGTCTCTGCTCTATAAACATTCTCAATTCCGTCATGTAAAATCCCCAGTACTTTTTGTATTTCCTGATTATCTCTCAATTCTGCATTATCATGTAATGTTCTGCGTATTACCTGCCTGGTATTACTGAATTTTGCTGCCATCGTATTTTGTGCCAGCTGCAATCCGCATGCTCTGAAACAGTCAATTTGTTCTACACGGAGAAAAACATTTCCTTTTGTCTCTCCACAAACTTTTGCCAGAAATTTCCCCTGTGGCGACATAAAATTAATTGGAATCAGCTTTTCCACGCACTTTCCCATCAACGCCGGCGAACATCCAAGATAACTAAAACACACAATATTTTCCACATTTTCAAAAGGAATCCGAAGTTTAATTTCTCCTTCTGCCTTGCAGACAAGATTTTCACCGTCCAACATCAAATACATCTGTTCATTTGTCACATATATTGTATTTAAGAGTTTTCGCATAACGGTTCCCTCTCAATCTTTTTTATCTCTTTTTTTAAATCAGGGATTTTTCTCATGGATGGCATACATACATCTTTCATAGAACATCCATTACAGTTTTGATTTTTTCGAATCGGCGGGGGTTTTT
>OHAC01003677.1_pt1 | contig 10466 bp, 7 predicted proteins | sample 1577051 | NCBI WGS metagenome assembly OHAC01 (sample SAMEA3541499, study PRJEB24748) | human gut metagenome | biome: human gut; feature: human-associated habitat; material: faeces | place: China | collected 2012 | reverse complement strand
ACTTTTCGCAAAGCGGACTCATATTACTCTAATCCATGTTCCTCATTTTCCTTTTCCGTATCCGGATACCGGTTCAATAATATCCGCCTATACTAAATTTGAAAGAAGTTTTGACGCACTCGAATTCTTTCTTTGTGATGTTGTAATCTCGAATCTTTCCGGCGTGTTTATAAATCCCCTGAAATAGTTTACGGTGGATAGAAATATACCCATTCGGAGAAAATGAAAACGCTGTTTCGGAAAGAATTTCTGCAATACGGAACGAAACCTTATCTGCTTCTTCGGTATGTTCATCATCAGATAAATGAACGGGTCTTTTTCCATATCCACAACCTCGCTTCATAGTCTTATAATTCAATCCAATTTGTGCAGACTGTCTGCACGCTCATTCTTTTATTACTCCTATTTTTACGAAAACATTCCGTTTTTTCTATACATTCATTATAATCACATTCTTCATAAATACGCAATGCGATTTTTTCGACAAAACAGGAAGAGAATCTTGCATTCTCTTCCTGTCCGTTTTTTCACTCCTGCTGTATACATCACTTTATATTTCATATACCAAATTTATAAGTCAAGTTTCTTCTTCAGTTCTTCGCGAATTTCAAACGCACTGAATTTCATAGGAATTTCATATGTCTCATCTGCACTGTGCTGTGGATCCCATACTTGTGCGTAGAATGGATTCTTTCTTGCAATCTTCGGATAAGCCCAACTCTTCTTCATACATTCCGGACACCAGTGTCCTCCCTGAAGAGCTGCATTTACGGATAAATCAAATTCATGTCCGAATGCACATTTCCATTTTACCGGAGTATAGATATCTTCAATTTCGCCACCGAGATATTCACCTCCTCTGAATTCTGCTGCTTTCTGCAGATCTTCTGCTGTCAGATTCTCCAGACCTTTGCTCTCATCATATCCATGATCAAGGAATGTTTCTTCCTCGCTTGGACGGTGAAGCTCGAATTTTGTTCCGATCAGTTTATGCTTTTCTTCCAAAGACCCATAGAATGCCTGGATCCAATCTATCTCATTATTTTCTTCTGCCCATCTTGGTCCCATTTCTTTTGAAGCAATTGCTTTATTCTTAGCCTTTAACTGCTCAATATTTGGGAGCATTGCCGCAACCATCGGGTTCTTGAACATACGTCTTGCTGCACTTTCAACCTTTTCCCAGTATTCTTTTCCGGAAATGCAACGGAAGTGGAGATAATTCTCCAGCACATCTGCATCTGTGTAATACTGTCCATGGAAGTTAAATCTTGCCATTTGCTGTGGCTCATAAACTTCTTCAAAACTGTAACCCATTGGATTCAGATTCAGATTCATAAATTCCCATGTTGTCTTACGGAATTCCTTCCCACTACTTAAGTTATATGCTTTTCTCCAGAAGCTTTCATCTACCCAGTCTTCACATAAGTTTGCCATACAGATACCAGACTCAATCTGTGTACTCCACTCTAATACGTTGTTCGGTGGCTGATGAAACATGATTGGTTCCTGAGCTGCAGTCTCAGCACTTGGATGCTGACCTGTCTGACGAATGGATACCCAGTATTTTAATCCACAGTCATATAATGCTGCCTCAGTAAATACTTTTGACAATGCATAGTAATCATGGATTGATGGATTCATTGGATCTCCAACTCGTCCGAAATGTACCGGCTCAAGTCGACTTCCCGTCATAGCAACTGTTCCTACATATGCTAAATGAACTTTATCCGGATCTGGTTGTTCCTTGATTGCTTTAATGATATTTAATGTTGATCCGATATTTGTATATAAGGTCTCTTCCGGATATTTATCTGCTGCCGGAGATACCATTGCACCGATATGTAATACATAATCACAACCATCTACACACTTTTTAATCGTATCGTAATCAGCCATATCTCCCCATACAACTTCAAGTGCCGGGCACATATGCTTCTTAGCAAATAGACGATTCTTATCGGATGGTCTAAGCAGCGCACGTACTTTGAAACGATTTGGTCTTGCCAACAGCTGTTTCAGAGTCTGACCCCCCATCATTCCGCTTGCACCTGTTATAAATACAAGCTTTTTCGGTTTTGATACATCTCTGTGTACATCTTCACGGTCAAATGTAAGGGCAGCATCCATTGCTTCTCTCGTAGCATTCAATGCACGTCTTGCCATGGCTGCATCCCCAATCTCAAAGTAGCCGATACTATTTTTATAACATGTCTCTGCAAGTGCACTTCCGTCACGCTTTTTAGCGCCGATCGCAAGCACTGCTGTATCACATGGGAACTCTACCTTTTCCCCATCTTTTTCTCCAATCACGACACCGTCAGCAATCTCTGTAACCTTTACAGATGTAACAGGAATAATGCCTGATTTCTGGATTTCTTCACCCATACAGATTTTTCTTGTTGTTCCCATATCGGAGCAAATATCCGAAAGCATTTCAAGAACAGTTACTTTCAATCCTTTTTCTACCAGATACTCTGCTGTTTCCATACCGACCATACCTCCGCCGATCACAACAACATTTCCTATCACTTCTGTTTTACCGTCTAATACATCATGAGAATCTTTTACAAATGCTTTCTCTACACCCAAAATCTGAGGAACGATTGACTCTGCACCGATTGCATTCATAACTGTATGTGGTTTGATTTCTTCAATCAGTTCCGGTGTAACTTTCGTATTCATGCGTATATCAACGCCCAGTCGTTCTGCTTTTTTCGCCATTGAAATTGCAGCGGCCTTCATTTCTTTCTTACGCGGCGCCTCACCTGCTGTTAAGAATTGACCTCCTAATGTATCTGTAGCCTCACAAAGAATCGGATTGTGTCCTCTCTTCTTTAAAATGATTGCCGCTTCTAGTCCTGCAATACCGCCACCGGCTACAAGTACTGTCTCAGGTTTTTCTGTCGGATGGATCTCGCATTCCTTTTCACGTCCAAGTGCCGGATTACGAAGACAGGTAATACATTCCATATCCATATTTTCAAATCCATCATAGCAGCCCTGATTACATCCTACACAGTAATCAATCTCGTCTGTCTGTCCTGCTTCTGCTTTCTTACAGAAATCAGGATCCGCAAGCTGTGCACGTCCCATGACAACCATGTCTACTTTATCTTCTTCCAGTATCTTTTCTGCAAGTTCAGGTGTATTGATACGGCCAACACCGATTGTCAGCATACCTGTTGCTTCACGGATCTTCGCTGCATTATCAACATTAAATCCCTGCGGAAGATCTACCGGAGGAACTTCAAATTTTAATCCATTTGACAAAATATTTCCTCTGGAAACATCCAGAACATCAACGCCGGCCTCTTGTGCAAGCTTACAAAAATCAATGACTTCTTCAATCGTAAGACCGCCTTCGAGGTAATCATCATGTGCATCGATTCTCATTAATAAAGGCATTCCCTCCGGCATATTAGCACGAATCGCACGAATACACTCTAATGGGAATTTGGCACGATTTTCAAAAGATCCGCCATACTCGTCTGTTCTTCTGTTGATTCCTCCGGACAGGAAAGAATGTGGCAAATATGTGTGTGCACAATGGAATTCGATACAGTCATATCCTGCCTGAACTGCACGATTAGCAGCCTTTCCATAAGCATCTACTACAACCGGGATCAATTCCTTTGGCATTCCCGGAATTGTTACCTCTGCGCTGATTGGCATATCACTTGGAATAATGATCTGTGCTGCACGGTCAGAAGATACCGCAAGAGCTCCCAGCCATAACTGAACACCGGCTTTACCGCCTTCTGCATGGATTGCATCTGTTAATCGTTTCATACCTGGAATATACTCGTCTTCACTAAGGGAAAGAAAACGCTTTGGTGCTGCAGGTGAATAAACACTTGTAACTTCTACGATATTCAGTCCGCTTCCGCCTTTTACACGTGCTACATGATAATCGATCAGCTTGTCTGTAACTTCACTTCCATCACCTGAAAATTTAGTTCCCATCGCCGGAAGAATAATACGATTCTTCAATTCCATATCTTTTATTTTTATAGGACTAAATAATTTTTCAAACACAAAATCAGCCTCCTTTTCTTATTTAATTTTTCAAGAATGCCACTTCATTCTTGTTACGAGTTTTGCGTTACTTATAGTTTACACTGTACAGAAGAATGCACGTCAATAACGCATTATCGCCAAACTTCTCTCTTTAATTTTCACCTTTTTTCGACTTAGATTAGTTAAAATTCCCACAAGAAATATGTGATCAAGAAATAATACGCTTTCAGCTGTACAGTTGACTGTACGCTTTTGAGTGAGTATACTATAATTATATCTATGATGATGTTGCAAGGAGGGTGTTGTTATGCGAATGCAGGACATCTGTAAGATCAGCGGATTTACGAAAAGAAATATTCATTATTATATTAAAGAAGGGTTGCTTTCTCCTGTTTCTGATGAACAGAACGGTTATTATGATTTCTCAGAAGAAGAGGTAAAACGACTTGCTTTGATCCGTTTATTTCGAAGCGCCGGTCTTTCTATTTCTGTGATCAGATCCATTTTAAATACGCCTGATAGTACCGGACTATATTTAAACCAGCATATCAAAGAGCTTCAGAAAGAACAAATGCATTTAGAAGAAATTTTAAATGCGATGAATGACCTTTTTGAACGACTTCCGGTCAATACAGATATTGATAAATTATATAATTTAGGAGTTCAGATCCATATATCGGAAATACAAGCTTATACGGAAAATGATTCTTTTGATGCAAATGATAAACTTCAGGTCAACCGTATTCTGTGGGTTCACTTCCTTCCGGAACCACCGTTAACCGAATATCAGGAATTTCTGTGGCAGAAATTAAATCATCTTACAAATATTCAGTACAATGAAAACTGCCAAAAGATTAGTCAGTTCCTTCATACGCTCAGCATCACCGACATTGATCGGTTGTTCAAAAAGAAAGACAAGCATATCAATTATGTTGCATCATTGGATCAGGAAGGCTGTTTGCAATATGCGGAAGAAATGAAAGACCGAATCCACTCATTTACAAAAAATGATGAAAATATTGATGCATGGAAAAGATATTATTCTCTGTATATTTATCCAGAAATACAGATTTATGACAGCGAAATCTGTTCGATTATGTTAGAGATTAGTCCGCTGTTTGTTAATTACTGCAACAATATCCACATTGCTTGTGAAAGAGTCTATGATTGGCTGACCGAGGCTTCTGAAGGAAAAGACCTTGAAACACTGCTTCTCAAATTACTGGAAGACAAAATCGATTTGATTCACAGTCAGCATGGTGAGCTGGAGCTCTTAGCAAATTTCCCACAATTGATACTTGGAGCCGACTGGTAAAACATAGAAAAAGGGGAGCATAAGTCACTACAATCTTACGCTCCCCATATTATTTTGGGGTAATCAAAATTTTTGAATTCTACAAACTTGTATTTTACTTTGTAACTATGACTTTTCCTTCAGAATCCAGAAGAGGTGTAATACCAGCCCCGTATCCAGATTTCCAACAAAGATAATTAACTCCAGTTTCCTTATCTACAAGAATTTAGCGAATCCCTTCATTTTTAAGCGAACTTCCATCTCTAAATATAACTTCAAATCTTTCTTCTTGCTTTGCCATGTTTATTCCTCCTCGTTAAGCGCACAATCCCGATTTCTCGGTTTCAAAATCCGTAAATTGGTATTCTACGACTAAAAATCTGTGAACTCAAATATATCCTCAACAGTGTGACATGCTTCATAGTGCCTGACACCAATGGTAGGTAGTTTCTATTAAGTTAAGGGACTACCTATTTTTTTGTACTTATTTCAAAATATACTTGACAAAACCTCCAAAAAATGCGGCGCTTCGCGCCCTTTGATTAATAAGAAAAATCCGGTCGTGCCGGAAAATTAAATTAATCGGAGGCATGTTATGAATCTTTCACCAGAATCAGTAAAGAAAACATTACTAAACAAAATAAACGAATTATCTGCATCTTCCTGGCAGTACACAAAAAAACCTACGGATTTTACAAGAAATCGTAAGATTTCATTCAGCGATGTCTTGCTCTCTACAATCTCCATGCAAAAATCTGCATCTAAAACAGAATTGTTAAAGTATTTCGATTTTAACGCTTCTGCACCAACAGCGTCTGCTTTGATTCAACAGCGTAAAAAAATATCTCCAGAGGCCTTTGATTCTCTTTTTTACTCATTTTCTAATGCATTTCCCCTCGATAAGACTTTGAAAGGCTATGATCCAATTGCTGTTGATGGCTCGGATATTTATATTCCAAGAAATCCTAAGGACCCCGATACCTATCGGGTTACTGATCGGTACAATAAAGGATTTAATATGATTCATCTGAATGCTGCTTACAATTTATTATCACATTTGTATACTGATGTAATTCTCCAACCATTGAATCATATCAATGAATATATAGCAATGTGTGACATAATAGATCATTATACGGCTACTAATCCTACGCGAAAACCTTTATTTATTGCTGATAGGGGATTTGTATCATTCAATGTGTTTGCACATGCCATTGAAAACAATGCATATTTTCTAGTTCGTGCTAGAGAATCGAACCCGCGTAGTATGTTGGCTACAATTAAACTCCCAGATTCGCCTGAGTATGATATCATTTTCGAAAGATGGCTTACCAGAAAAAATACAAAGACTGTTAAAGCAGAGCCTGAAGTGTATAAAACTATTGCAAACAGAACTTTTGATTACCTCGACCCTAAAAGTAAAAGTTTATACTACATCTCTTTTCGGATTGTGAGTTTTGTCCTTCCAAATGGGAACACCGAAGTCGTATATACCAATCTTCCAAAAGAAGATTTTAGCACAGAGGAATTACGGGAATTGTACAATATGCGTTGGGGAATCGAAACATCTTTTCGTGACATAAAGTATGCCGCAGGACTTCTTTTCTTCCATAGTAGAAAAAAGATTTAGTAATCCAAGAAATCTATGCAAAACTCATTCTTTATAACTTTTGTGAACTGATTACTGGCGCAATTGTTGTTGAAAAAAAGAATCGGAAGTATAGTTATCGGATAAATTTCAGCATAGCTATCGCTATATGTACGGAATTTCTGAGACGCTCTTGTGCCTCACCGCCCATTGATGTTATTGCTTTAATAGGTAGGGAATTAATTGCTGTAAGACCCGACAGGCGCAATCTCTGCTACTTAAGAGCAAGGACTGCAACTACATTCCAATACCGATAAAATATTCATATCTTGATATTTTTTCAGTAGGCAGATTCCCCAATCTGTCTGTTTGCCATGCCTGAATTATTTATCTAGAAACGCAATACGAGAACTGTATCAAGAAATTCATAATTTCCCGGCTCTTCTAGTATATCATGATTCTTATCTTAATGATAGCTACCTACCATTGGTGCCTGACACCAATGGTTATTTAAATACACTCCCTACTTCTTTCATAAACTCGCCTTCGCCTCACCCTACACAATTATACAATGTTGTGTATCTTCTTTTATCAAAAAAACGATTTCCGTCAAAAGTGCAAACTGATTGCTATCTTCACTTATATTGTTACAAATTTCAAAAATGTTATCATACTGTTCTTTTTCTCTGGCACATATCAATTCCAGCTTTCCAATACGCATTTCTTTCATTTTTCTCTGAATAGGCATAGTATTTTTCACAAACATATCCACTGCTTCCATATAATAAATATCAGATGTATGTTTTCTCCAATTTTCTATACTTTCACTTATTTCAGAACAATCTCCTGTCTTCACATTTTTTATTGAACAATTAAGTTGATTGTATAAATTGTCCGATATAACATGAACAATTATTTTTCCTGCAAATTCTAATTCAGGATTCTCCAGGATCCGATTTAATCTTATACATATATCCTCTGTATAATGTATATATATATTTATATCATTTGTGTTTTTTGAAATCTCCTTTATAATACTTTGCCAATCTACATTCTGCGGAATATAACATTTCGGAATATCCTTTAATTTTGGAACCAATCTGCTTATAACACCTTTATCGCCAAACAAACAATAATCATATTGACATGGCATTTGTTTTATATAATTTTTCGCTTCTTCTAACTTCTTAGATGGCACATGTACAAAACGAAGATTAATTCGTTTCTTTAATAATTCTAACAATTTCTGATTTATAATCAATAAATCATGATGAATTGTTTTTTGTCCTGACTGCCTATCTTTCTTAACAATTTTCTGAATCTGTGCAATATTCATCCATACAATTTCATCTCCATTTGTTAGTTGTTTTTCCTTCGGTTCTCCAGTATATTCAAATGCATAAAACATGTCTAATGTGCTCATATTTGAATCTGGATTATTTCTTCTTTGCATTTCCAATTGAAACGGTGGCGGAACTAACGAATTATTCTTATAATCTCTGTGTATTGGCTCATTTTTTAATGATATCCCCTCTGTATTTCCTGATAAGTCAAATGTATTATCTTCAAATTGAGAAAACAGCTTCAAGTCATCTGCTTTTATTTCTGTTTCCTTCTGTATTGTCCCAATTATTTTAACCAAAGGACCTCTGAATACCTTCTTTTCATCATCTTCTTCGAAACTTATATTCGAACGAAATTCTGAAATTCTATATCTTGTACCTGGCTGTTTATAAAAAAAATTTCCATCGTTTTGCTTATGCTTTATAAGTAAAAATTTCCAATCTTTCGTATAAATAACCGCTGAAACACCTATTGTAGTTTTTAGAGAAATCATTGGAAATGCTATATTTTTATCCTTTATATCTTCCCAATATTTTTTAATTTCTTTTCCTAAAGTTATGAATATCGCGCCACACAAGATAATCGGCAAAACAACACCCCAGTAGCCAATGGCACCTTCTATAAATGAATACGCTTTGCTAATCATGCTCTCTTCACCAAATATATATTTTGAAAATGGAAACATAATCACCAACACAACTAAAACACTTTCTATTATCAGTATTACTTTTTTCATGCTATGATGTTATGTCACCTCATCTCATTATCTATCCTTAACCTGTTATCATCTCTTTGAAGGCATGTTCTTATATAATATCTTCCCTTATATTTTTCTAATCGCATTCCATAATATCCTTCGTAGCAATTTACTTCATTACAATTTCTGCAATAAAGCTCATGTTTATACTTATAGAAGGTTTTCACATATAAATGGCATGCTTGTCCAGGAATCATATATTCTTTCATCTTATTTGAAGTATTTCTTCTTTCAACATATCCTATTTCTTCTGCCTTCAATTCATGTAAAAATTGCTTCACCACATTTTCACTTTTATCACGTTCATATATATTATTAAGCAGTACTATATTAATTCCTGGTTCACTAGCAGATAACAAATTCACACTTTCTTTTACATGGTTTATATCCGTTGCCACAATGTTAACCTTTGCCAGTACATTCCTTTTTCGAATAAATTTTAAGTTCGCCAATTGTGTTTCTACATAAGGACCATGGATATCATTGATGCTCATTGTAACAGCCCTAACCCCAGCATCAAAAAGTGAACTCCACTGTTCTTCTGACAAGCCAATTGTTCCATTCGTAACAATTCTTACTGTAGTATCTGATTGAAAAGATTTCAATATTGAAACTATCTCTATAAGTTTTGGATGTAATAGCGGTTCTCCACCTGTGATAACAAAATCTTTTATGTTATGTTTTTGACAAATTTGAGTAATTACCGCTTTAAATTCGGAGTTTGGCTCTATCTCATCTAGTTCTTTAAAACCACCTTCTCCATGACAAAATGGACATCTTAAATTGCATTTATTTGTAATCTTTATTCTTAAAGTTTGACGTTTAAAGTACTCCTTTAATTCCATTTTGACATTCCTCCATAAGTTGCACATATCCTTTATCTATAATTCTAAGTACTTCTAATCCTAATGTTTTCTTTGCATATTCTGCAAGTTGTTCTTTACCTTTTTCAATATCTTCGCCCATGATTTCAAGTTCTACAAAATATCCTAATTCTTCAATTTGATCTAAATTAATTTCAATACACTCAACATTTCTTGTATATCTTGTTTTACTAATACTTAAATACGCCCTTTGATCCAGATAATTTAAAATCTTCTCTACTGCATCAAGATTATCTACTTTGGTTTCTTCTTCAATCCAGCTCTTTCCACCATTAACAAAAGATTTATAAGTCAAATATGTGCCTTTCGAGCTTTTTCGTGTACGTACAACATACGGACACTCTTCTGTATTTCCATTTTCATAATAGACTTTTGCACAATAATAGGTATCTTTTTGCTCTTTTGCTTCGCCATTATTTTCAAAAAATTGATTCTGTAGTCTTTTATACTCTGCTTCCGTTAATTTACATCTAATTTCTATTTCTTTCATATTCAACCATTCTCCTTCTCTATAACTACGCTAAATAATTTCTATCTCCTGTATTTCAAAAGTGCCTGCGGTTTCAACAACGTCTTCTGGAT
>OHAC01003672.1_pt1 | contig 10478 bp, 7 predicted proteins | sample 1577051 | NCBI WGS metagenome assembly OHAC01 (sample SAMEA3541499, study PRJEB24748) | human gut metagenome | biome: human gut; feature: human-associated habitat; material: faeces | place: China | collected 2012 | reverse complement strand
CCGTATCCGCCATCGGCATGGCCGCAGCCGCAGCAGCAATGCCCGCCGCGCCCGTAACGCCGCTTGTGCTGGTCGCACTCTGCCTGCTGTATGCCGTGGAAGGGCTGTACCAGCCCGCCGTGCAGGCCAGTCTGCCTCTGCTGTTGAACGGGGCTGCGCTGGCCCGGGGCAATGCGGTCATTCAGCTGGTGGATACCATCGACGAGCTGCTTGGCCCTCTGCTGGGCAGTGTCTTACTGCACACTCTTGAGCTGCGCGGCTTGCTGCTGCTCTGTGCTGTCTGCTTTGCCGTATCCGCCCTCTGGGAGCGTACACTTCCAATTCCGTATGCGCCCGCCGCACGTTCATGCCTGCGTCTGCCGCCCAAAGCGCTTTTCCGCCAGGCAAGGCAGCTGCTCCGGCTGGCCGCGGTGCTGGCCCTGTTCAATCTGGCTGTCGTACCCGCAGTTACTGTCGGTGTACCGCTGCTGGTCGTCCGCTATTATGCCTTCTCCGACACCACTCTGGCCGTCACCCAGTCTGCCATGAGTGCCGGTGGTCTGCTGGGCGGCGTGCTGGCCGGGGCGTTTGCAAAGCGGTTGTCCCTGCGCCGCGGCACAGCGGCTCTCTGGTGCATTACGGCAGTGTGCGCACTGCTCGGGCTGGCCGTTCTGCCGTGTGTGCCTGCCACAGCCGGGTACATCGCCGTCACATCACTGGCTTTTTGCATGATGGCTGCCGCCGCACTGTTTCAAATCCTGCTGTTTACTGCAATCCAGGCCCATGCTCCCACCGGACAGACAGGCCGCTTTATGAGCCTTATCACGGTCTGTGCCTGCCTGACCCAGCCGGTCGGGCAGGCGGCGTTCGGGCTTTTGTACGGCCGCTTTGCTGCCCTGCCCAGTGCCGTGCTTTTTACGGCGGCGGCTGCCTCGATTTTTATAAACCTTGCTGCATCGCATATTTTCAAAAAAGCCGTTTCTTTTTCAAAATCATGAACGCTTCTTTACCAATTTATTAAAAAGTTCTTATTGACAAACATTCTGCAAACCGTATAATGTATCTTGTGTGTGCATCTATAGGGCAAATCTTTTCTGCCCTGACACATTGGCGTTGTATGTGCTGCTGCAGCGGCCCCCTGCGCGTGGGGCCGTGTAACAAACCTTTGCGGGGCGGCATAATTGACGCTGACTCGTCAAGGACTTTGTGCCGGCCTAAGGAAGAAACGGCGCGATAAGAAGGTCCTGTGCCGGGAAATTCCGCAAAGGGGGATGCAATAAAAATGAATGAAAATCTGATCGTATCTCTGAAAGACATTGTTGTCGATTTCGATGGGCAAAAGGTCCTGGACGGACTCTCGCTGGACATCCACGACAAGGAATTTGTCACCTTCCTCGGCCCCTCCGGCTGCGGCAAGACGACGACCCTGCGTGTGATTGCCGGTTTTGTCACCCCGAAATCGGGCAATGTCTTTTTTGATGGCAAGGACATCGCCAACATGCCGCCCTACAAGCGGCCGGTAAACACGGTGTTCCAGAAGTACGCGCTCTTCCCGCACCTGAATGTGTTTGAAAATGTCGCTTTCGGCCTGCGCCTGAAAAAGATGACCGAGGAGGAAATCCGCCCCAAGGTGCTGGAAATGCTCGAGATCGTTGGTCTGAAAGGGTTTGAGCGCCGCAGCATCCATCAGCTGTCCGGCGGTCAGCAGCAGCGTGTTGCCATTGCCCGCAGTCTGGTCAACCAGCCGCGCGTCCTTTTGCTGGACGAGCCTTTGGGCGCACTTGATCTCAAGCTGCGCAAGGAGATGCAGCTGGAATTGAAGCGCCTGCAGCGTGAGATGAACATCACCTTTGTCTATGTCACCCACGATCAGGAGGAGGCCCTTACCATGTCGGACACCGTTGTGGTCATGTCCGGCGGCAAAATTCAGCAGATCGGTTCCCCGCAAGACATTTACAACGAGCCTAAAAACGCTTTTGTCGCACGCTTTATCGGTGATTCCAACATCGTGGACGGCGTCATGCTCAAGGACTTTCTTGTCAACTTCGGCGGGTATGATTTCACCTGTGTGGACCGCGGCGTCAAGCCGAACGAGCCTGTGCAGGTCGTCATCCGCCCCGAGGATGTGCAGATCGTGCCGCCCTCTGTCGGTATGCTGACCGGCCTTGTGCGTGAGGTCATCTTCAAGGGCGTTCACTTTGAAATGCATGTCGATGTGGAAGGCTATGAGTGGATCATCCACTCCACACAGGCCAGCCAGCCCGGCGAGCTTATCGGCATGAACATCGGCCCGGACGAAATTCATATCATGAAGCGTTCGGAGGTGTAAGCAATGCTCAAATCCAAATCCTCCCGCTGGCTGGCCGGGCCGTATCTGGTCTGGATGGCCATTTTCACAGTCGTACCGCTTTTCATCGTCATCTGGTACGCCATGACGAACGCGGGCGGCCAGTTCACCTTTGACAACCTCACCCAGATCGGGCGGTATTCCAGCGTGTTTGCCCGCAGCCTAATTTTGGCCGCGATTTCTACCGTGATCTGCCTGGTCATGGCGTTCCCGGTGGGGTATTTTCTCTCCCGCCTGCGCGCCAACAAGCAGCACATTATGCTGATGCTCATTATGCTGCCCATGTGGATGAACTTCCTGCTGCGCACCTACGCATGGATGACCCTGCTGGAGAAAAACGGCCTTATCAACAAGTTCTTCGGTTTGTTCGGCCTCGGTCCCTTCAACATGATCAACACCTCCGGTGCGGTTGTGCTGGGCATGGTGTACAACTACCTGCCGTTTATGATTTTGCCCATCTACACGGCCATGACAAAAATCGATGATTCCATCATTGAGGCCGCGCAGGATCTGGGCTGCAACATCTGGCATATTCTGTTTCGGGTGCTCGTCCCGCTGACCGGCCCCGGCATTGCCACCGGCATTACGCAGGTATTTGTTCCGGCTGTTTCCACCTTTATTATCAGCCGTATGCTGGGCGGCGGCTCCAACCTGCTGATCGGTGATCTGATCGAGCTGCAGTTCCTCGGCAACTCCTACAACCTGAACCTTGGCTCTGCGATGAGTCTGGTGCTGATGGTCATTGTCCTGCTCTGCATGAGCTTCACTTCGAGCTTTGACGAGTCCGAGATGGAAGGAGTGATGTGAGATGAACAAAAGACACTCTGCGCTCCTCATGCGCACCTACGTCATTCTGGTGTTCTGCTTCATGTACCTGCCCATCGCAGTCATGATCGCGTTCAGCTTCAACGAGAGCAAGTCCCGCTCGAACTTCACGGGCTTCACCCTCGGCTGGTACAAGAGCCTGTTCCACAATGAGATGATTCTGTCTGCGCTGGGGCTCAGCCTTGTGCTGGCACTGGTTTCCAGTATTATCGCCACGGTGCTGGGCACACTGGCCACCATCGGCATCAACTCCATGTCCCGCCGCAGCCAGCTGCTCATCAACAACATCAGCTATGTGCCCGTTGTCAACCCCGAAATCATCACCGGCGTTTCGCTGATGCTTCTCTTCGTCATGGCGCAGAACTTCGGCATCGGCGGCGAGAGCGGCATCTTCGGCTGGCCGACGCTGCTGATTGCACACATCACCTTCAATATCCCGTATGTTATCTTTAATGTAGGCCCCAAGCTGCGCCAGCTCGACCCCAGCCTGTACAATGCAGCGCTGGATCTGGGCTGCACACCGCGCCAGGCTTTCACCAAAGTCATCATGCCACAGCTGTCCCCGGCCATTTTGTCGGCATTCCTCATCTGCCTGACCTACTCTATTGATGACTTCATGATTTCCTACTTCAACTCCGGCACAATGCAGACACTGCCTATCGCCATCTACTCGATGACCCGCAAGAAGGTCAGCCCCGAGATCAACGCGCTGTCTGCAGCCATATTCTGCGTCATTCTGGCAATCATCCTGATTTCCAACGCCGCAGACTCCCGCGCCTACCGCCGCAACCAGAAGGCCATCCGCAAAGCCATGCTGGACGAAGGGGGGCGCTGAAGATGAAGCTGAAAAAGTTTTCCGCTGCAGCGCTGGCCGCACTGACTGTCACCATGATGAGCGCCGCGCCGGTGCTGGCCGCCGATGACATCGAGGTCAACGAGGATATTTCCGTCTCCGGCGACTACGATTGGAAGCGCTTTGCCAACGACCATATCACACTGAATGTCTACAACAACGGCCTGTACATCTCCGACGGTTCTGACGAGAGCATCAACGTTCTGTCCGCATTCGAGGAGCTGACCGGCATCAAGGTCAATTACACGACCTACGACTCCAACGAGAGCCTCTACGCCAAGCTGAAATCCGGCGGCGTATCCTATGATGTTATCTTCCCGTCGGATTACATGGTGGGCAAGATGGCCAAGGAGGGCATGCTGTCCGAGCTGAACATGGACAACATTCCGAACTTTGCCGGCATCGGTGAAACATATCTGGACCGCAGCTTCGACCCAGGCAACAAGTACAGCGTGCCCTACATGTGGGGCACAACGGGCCTGATCTACAACACGACGATGGTCGAGGAGCCGCCCACGAAATGGGCGGACATGTGGGATGTTGCGTACACAAACAATGTGCTGATGTTCAACAATTCCCGCGACGCTTACGCGATTGCAGCCAAGACGATTGGTCTGTCGATGAATCCGCAGTCCGTTGACGAGATCACCGCCATCACCGATGCGCTGAAGGCCCAGAAGAACATCGTGCAGGCCTACGTCATGGACGAGGTCTTTGACAAGATGGAGGGTGGCGAGGCCGCCATGGCGCCCTACTATGCGGGCGATGCCATCACGATGATCGACGAAAACCCAGACCTTGCTTTCGTCCACCCGGTGGAAGGCGTCAACTTCTTCATCGACAGCATGTGCATTCCGGCCAACGCCAAGAACAAGGAAGCCGCCGAGATGTTCATCAACTACCTGTGTGAGCCGGACGTCGGCCTTGCCAACGCGGACTTCATCGGCTATTCCACCCCCATCACCGCCGTGTGGGAGATGCTGGACGACGATTTGAAGTACAGCGAAATTGCCTACCCGAGCGCGGAGGTTCTGGACAAGGCGGAGGTCTTTGAGACTCTGCCCGACGACATCAACGCTGCTATGGACTCCCAGTGGAGTGAGATGAAGAGCTACGAGGAGGGCGGCAGCGGCTGGATGGTCGTTGTGCTGCTGATGCTCGCGCTCCTCATTTCCGCATTCAACATCTGGCGCAAGCTCCGCAAGAAATCGCGCGACAATTACTGACCCTCTGCAGTGCATCGCTTCATGATGCACTGTATTTTTATTTTCACTGCGCTGGCACGCTGCTTTGCATTTTTGCTCTGACTGTGCTATACTCCATTTGAGCATTTGCAATTATTGATTTGATTGGTAAGGAGGGCGCATCTATGCCCGAAAAGCAAACCACCTATACAGAGAAATTCACCGTCTACCGCACGGACGGCGACCACCTCGGCAATGTCAAGCTGGGAGCACTGCTGCGCTATGCCCAGCAGGTCGCTACCGCCCACGCCGAAGCCGTAGGGCTGGACGATGCCCTGTACCGCAAGACCCACACCGCCTATGTGCTGGCCAAGCTGGCCCTGCACATTGAGCGCCTGCCCCGCGTTGATGAGGAGCTGACCCTGCTCACCCAGCCGGAAAACTGCAAGCGGGCTGTCAACAAGCGCATCACCCATTTTTATGATGCCTCCGGCGCAGAGGCTGCCGTCATGGACAGCCGCTGGGTGCTCATTGATACAGAAAAGCGCATCATCCTGCGCAAGCACCCCGAACAGTTCAATGACCAATGGGCCGCCGATGTCCCGTTTGAGCTGCCGATCAAGCTGCCCCGCATCGCCCCTGAGGACTGCGAGGTGCTGGGGGAGCAGCAGGCTGTCTACTCCCGCTGCGATATGAACGGGCATCTGAACAACACCCGCTATGCCGACATCGTCTGCGATGCCGTGCCATGGGAGGTGTGGGATACCGCGCAAATCCGCGATTTTACGATTAGCTACCACCGTGAGGTCCCCCGCGGGGAGTGCTTCACCCTGCGCCGCGCCAGACCGGCAGAGGACACCTTCTATTTTGATGGCGAGCGGGAAGGAAAATCTGCCTTTGAGGCACAGCTGATTTTCAAACACTTATAATTTCTACACAAACCCCTGTTACACTGTTTACATCAACAATGTAAAGGGGTTATTATTATGACAAAGCAAAAATTCGGTCTGACCGGCACGGCGCTCAAAACCATTGCGCTGGTGCTCATGGTGATGGACCACATCCACTACTTTTTTGAATTTACGGGTGTTGTGCCGGAATGGTTCAGTATGCTGGCGCGGCTGTCTGCGCCGCTGTTTCTGTTCTGCACTGTGGAGGGCTTCGCCCACACCCATGACCGCAGGCGCTACTTCCTGCGTATCTGGGCCATCGGTACTGCGATGGGTACGGTGGAATTTTTCATGATCTATGCAGGGGCCTTCCGCCGCGGGGACGGCTTCTACCCGCTGAATGCCATTTTTCAGGATCTGATGCTGCTCTGCATAATCTGGCAGGGCATTGACTGGCTGCGCCAGCGCCGGTTTGTACGGGGCGCACTGGCTGTTGCCATGCCGATTCTCTGGCCGTTTTGCATCGCAGCGCTGCTGATGCTTTTTCCCAAAATTCAGGACGCACCGATCGGCTCCTCCGTGTTGGCGTGGGTCATCACCGCGCCGCTGCCTTTGTGGACATCCATCACCGATGGCGGCTGGTCTTTTCTGGCCGGGGGCATCGTGCTGTATGCACTGTACAATCATAAGCGTCTGCGGCTGTCCGTCTGGGCGGCCATGACCTTCCTGTGCGATTTTGTGCTGGTCTATCTGCAGGTTCACAGTCTGCCGGATTTCGCCTTTTCCCAGATGTTCACAGTCAACTATGAGTGGCTCGGCGTTTTTGCCGTTATCGGCATGGCGCTGTACAACGGCCAGCGTGGCAGCGGCCACAAGCAGCTGTTCTACTGGTTCTACCCGGCACATGTCTACCTGCTTTACGGTGCATCCTGTCTTGTTTACAGCTTACTGCAATAAAAGGGGCTATTATGGCAAACATTCTGGCAATCGATGATGACCGTGACCTTTGTACGCTGCTAAAAACAGCGCTTGAGCGTGACGGCCACACCGTAGAAACGCGCACCTCCGGCACACAGCTGACCGATACTCTCTGCCGGTGGGCGGACTGCATCCTGCTGGATGTAATGATGCCCGGGGAGGATGGCTTTGCCGTCTGCCGCCGCATCCGCGCCGAGACTGACGCGCCGATCTTATTTTTGACCGCGCGTACCGATGAACCGTCGGTGCTGATGGGCCTTGGCCTTGGCGCGGACGATTACCTGACCAAGCCGTTCCGCATAGCGGAGCTGCGTGCGCGGGTCGCAGCACACCTGCGGCGGCAGAACCGCACACCGACCCATAAGATTACCCGCGGCGGGGTGGCGCTGGACCTTTCCGCCAAGGAAGCCAGCGTTGGCGGCACGCCTTTGCACCTGACAAAATCCGAGTACGCTATCTGTGAGCTGCTGGCCCTCCATGCAGGGCAGACCTTTTCCAAAGAACAAATCTATGAAGACGTGTTCGGTTATGACGGTACAGCGGATGACACGGCCATCACCCAGCACATCAAGAACATCCGCGCCAAACTGCGCGCGGCCGGGGCAGGGGAGGTGCTGCAAACGATATGGGGAGTGGGCTACCAATGGCAAAGCGAAAACTGACATCTCTGCGCAGTGTTTTGCTGCGGTATCTCCTTTTGTGCGGCGGCGGGTGCGCGCTGATTCTGGTACTCTGGTGGGGCGTTTTAATGCAGCTGATAGACGTCGGTTTTCTGCTGCCTGCCGTGGCGTCCGCCCAGGCCTGCGCCGATGCCCGGGAGACTGTAGCCTCAATGACGGCAGACACATTCGATTCCCTGCAGATCAGCGACCTGTGCCGCTGGGCTGTAGTACAGAATGACACGGTGCTGCAGACCAACATGAATGACCGCCATCTGAAAATTGCCCTCAACGCCTTTCACGGTGGCAGCGGCAATCTGGTGCTGATGCAGTACCAGTACGATGTTAAAATGGCGGACGGAAGCTTTTGCCTTTTACAGTACGACTATGCCTTGCCCTACGCTGACCCGGCCCTGCGGGACACGCTGCCGGATTTCCAGACCTGCTATATTGTGCTGCTGGCGGCGCTCATCCTCGTTTGGCTGGGCTGGCAGACCCACTGCACCGTGCGCGCCTTTGCCGCAGAGACTGCCCGGCTGAACGCGGCCGTAGATGCTATTGCCGCCCGGCAGCTGGAGCAAATTGACACGGAAGGCGTGCGCATCCGGGAATTTGCCGCCACCTTACAGGCCTTACAGACGATGGGCCGCGAACTGACGGACAGCCTGCAAAGCCAATGGCGGATGGAGCAGCAGCGCGCCGAGCAGATCGCCGCGCTGACGCATGACTTGAAAACGCCGCTGACCGTCATACAAGGCAACGCAGACCTGCTGGCCGAGGATGCTCTGTCCGCCGACCAGCAGACACAGGTCGAAGCCATCCTGCGCGGCACAGAGCGCGCACGCCACTATTTGGCCGCTCTGCGCACAGCCGGCGCAGCACCTGCCGTACAAGCACCGCTGGCCAGCCACGCCCTCACGGAACGGCTGGCGCAGACAGCCCGCGCCCTCTGCACGCCTGCCGGAATCCAATTTATACTACAGGAGGAATGGCAGGGGACGATCCGTGCTGCAGAAAACGACCTGCTGCGTGCTGCGGAAAACCTTTTGGACAACGCCGCCGCCCACACCCCGCGCGGCGGAACCGTCACCCTGACCGTTGCAAGGGAAAACAACAGCTTTATTTTGCGTGTGACCGATACCGGCCCTGGCTTTACCGCCGCAGCACTGGCCCGGGCGGGGGAGATGTTCTACACAGATGCCGCGCGCAGCGACAGTACCCATCAGGGCTTGGGACTGTATTCTGCACGCAGGACCGCTGCAGCCCATGGCGGTACCCTGCGGGTATCCAACACACCCGGCGGCTGCGCCGAGCTTTGCCTGCCCATTTGTGAATAAATTGAGAAATTACAAAAAAATGACAAAACGCTCTTGACATTCGGTGACAAAACAGTTACAATTTAGTTGCAAGCTAAATGAACCCCAAGTCAAATAGCTTTAACCACATTTTTCATGTGTTCTTCTCCTCCTTTCTTGTAAATCCCCGCCCATCCCTCAGGGCGGGGATTTCTTTTTTTGTATCTGCATTTTACATTCTTACATTCTTAAGACAGCATTTCACTTTACAAGGTTTTTCAATCGTGATAAAATAAAAGTCGTATGTCCTTATCCGCCTGTATATGCAGGCTGTATTATTATAAACTGTATGCATATCGTTTTTTGAGAAAGCAAGAGAGGGAAAAGCAATACCATGGCACAATCTCGTTCCGGCAAAAAATCCACAAAGAGCTCCGGCACCAAAAAGCGCTCCGGCTCTGCCAAAGGTACCTCCCGCAGCAATGCGGGGCGCACTGCGTCCGCACGCAGCAGTGCCGGGCATGAGCGTCAGCCGTCCCGCCGCGCCCAGCGCCGTGCGCAGACCCCGAACCTTACCCGCAGTGTTCTGCTGGTAGGCCTTGGCCTGCTGTGCGTAGCGCTTGTGCTGGTGCCCGGCCAGAATTTCTGGAGCACGCTGCGCAGCTGGTATTTTGGCATCTTCGGCATCACGACCTATCTGGTCGGGCCGTTTCTGCTGTACCTTGCCTATCTGCTGGCCTCCGGCTACCGCGTAGCGCTCTTTGCAGGGAAGGTCTCCCTGATGGGGGTTCTCTGCGCCAGTGTGCCGGTCATCTTCTCCAAGCTGAATGTGGAAAGCCTCAAGGTAGGGGAGATCATCAAGATGCTCTTCACCCGCGGCGGCACCTATTTCTGGGAGGGCGGCGTTCTGGGTGCCCCCATCGGCGCCACCCTGCTGGCGCTGTTCGGCCGTCCGGCTTCCAATATTATTATGCTGCTCGTCCTTTTGCTGGGTGTGATGTTCTTTTTTGCCATCACCCCGGCCGATATTGTTCTCTTTCTGGACGCGCGGTATAAAGCCTTTCAAACCCGCCAGCAGGAGCGCGCCGCCGCTGAAACAGCCTACGACACCCGGCTTTTCAACGCTGCACCGGAGGAGGAGAGCGTTGAGAACCTGACCGGTGCGCTGCCCGATTCCGCCACCCGGCCGCACCATCCTGTCTATGATGTCATTGCCGACACCAGCCGCTTTCCGAAGCAGCAGGCTGCACCGTCCCGGCAGCCGTACACAGCCCCCGTCACACCGGTCACGCCCGAAGCCCCCTTTACTGCGCAGTCTGCCGCAGCACGCCCGGGCTTTGATGTAGACCTCGGCCCGTCCAGCACCGAAAGCGCCCGCCGCAAGGCGGAGGCCAATGACCCGCTTGAGCCGGTCAGCATCGGGCCGGGCGGCACCTTCGGCATGGACCCGCTGTCCGGCAAGACCAGC
>OHAC01003665.1_pt1 | contig 10493 bp, 7 predicted proteins | sample 1577051 | NCBI WGS metagenome assembly OHAC01 (sample SAMEA3541499, study PRJEB24748) | human gut metagenome | biome: human gut; feature: human-associated habitat; material: faeces | place: China | collected 2012 | reverse complement strand
GTGCAAGATCGTTAAGAGCCTTAGCCATTGGTGCAAGGCAGTTTGTTGTACAGGATGCTGCGGAGATGATCTTATCTTCGTTTGTAAGACCTTCGTGGTTTACATTGTAAACGATTGTCTTAAGGTCGTTTCCAGCCGGAGCGGAAATAACAACGTGTTTAGCACCTGCATCGATATGAGCCTGAGCTTTGTCTTTGGAGGTATAGAAACCTGTGCACTCGAGAACTACGTCTACACCGATTTCTCCCCACGGAAGTTCTGCAGCGTTAGCTTTTGCATAGATTTTGATTTCTTTTCCGTCAACTGTGATGGAATCTTCTCCTGCTTCTACTTTGTCAGCCAGAGCGTATCTTCCCTGTGTTGAGTCATATTTTAATAAGTGAGCCAGCATTTTCGGGGATGTAAGGTCGTTGATAGCAACGATTTCAAATCCTTCTGCTCCAAACATCTGACGGAAAGCCAGACGACCGATACGGCCAAATCCATTAATTGCAACTTTTACTGCCATGATAAATTCCTCCTATGAATTAAATGGTTGATTATGGCGTTTGTTAAAGAAACGTCAACCTATTGCATATTGTATCGAATCTCGTACAAAAATTCAAGTGCATTTTAAAAAAAACATGATAAAAAATGTGTAAAATAGAAATGAAAGCGTAGCACGAAGCATTTTCTCATGCTATAATAGGTGCAGTTCATGTAAAGGAGGACAGAAAAATGTCAAATCAAATCTTATGGGACTGTCATATGCACTCTTCTTTTTCTGCAGATTCTGACACTCCTATGGAAGATATGATCCAGGACGCGATCCGACGGGGACTTCATGGTGTATGCTTTACCGAGCATCTTGACCCGGATTACCCGCCGACTCCGGATAATGAAACTTTTGAACTGGATCTGTCTGCCTATCAGGAAAACCTTTTCATGCTTCGGGACAAGTATCAGTCGAAACTGGATGTCCGTTTCGGGATCGAGCTTGGGCTTCAGCCGCATCTGGAACATTCTTTTAAGGAACTTCTGGAATCGGTTCCTTTTGATTTCGTGATCGGCTCTTCTCATGTCGTCCATGGTCAGGATCCTTATTACAGGGAATTCTTCAAGGGGCGTAAGGAATCGGAATGTTATATGGAATATTTTGAGTCCATCCTTGAGAATCTGGCTGTATTTTCGGAAATGGATGTTTACGGGCATATCGACTATGTGGTACGATATGGTCCCAACCAGAACCGCGAATACTCTTACGGACGCTATCAGGACATTCTTGATGAGATCCTGCGGACGATCATTTCCAAGGGCTGCGGAATCGAGCTGAACACCGGAGGGTTCCATTACGGGCTTGGCGAGCCGAACCCCTGCCGTGCAGTCATCCGACGCTACCGACAGCTTGGTGGGGAGATCATCACGATCGGTGCCGATGCACATGGTCCGGACAAGATCGCCTATGCATTTGATAAAGCGACAGATATTCTTGCCGACTGCGGTTTTACATATTATACTGTCTTTAAAGACCGTAAGCCGGAATTTATAAAACTGTGATTTTATGATTCGGGCTTTATAATATAAGAAAGAACAAACAGGGAGGAAATAAATCATGGCAAAAAAACGCCTTCAGAAAAAACGTGAAGCAACCAAGACTGCTGCTTCCAAAAGTACAGCACCTGTGAAAGAAGCTGTAAAAGTAGAGGCTGAAACGGCGAAAGTGGAAACTAAGAAAGTGGAGCCGGTTAAGGTCGAAACCAAAAAAGTTGAACCAGCAAAAGTCGAGACTACTAAGACTGAGCCGGTTAAGGTCGAAACCAAGAAGGTTGATGCAGTCAAAGTAGAAACTTCCAAGACTGAGCCTGTTAAGGTGGAAACCAAGAAAGTTGAACCAGTCAAAGTTGAGACCACCAAGACAGAACCTTTGAAAGTGGAAACTGCCAAAACAGAATCCGTCAAAATCGAGTCCCACAAAGAGGACACTGCCAAAGTAGAAACTTCCAAGACAGAAGCTCCTAAAGTTTCTGCCAAAGAAGCGGCTGCCAAGATTCCTGCAAGAGATGACGATGCGATCTACTGCGAGCGTCTTTCCAGACATCTTGACGAGCTGAAATGGCTCTACTGTGAACTGTATCAGGACAATCCGTATGTTACCATGCATCTCAATGACCTGCTTACTGTACTCAAGAAATTTTATGATATGAGAAGCAATGACCTCAAAGAATCCGATATCCGCCGTGCAAAGGACCCGAAATGGTACAAGCGCAATGATCTTACCGGAATGATGATGTATGTCAATGCTTTTGCCGGTACTCTCTCCGGTCTGGAAAAGAAACTGGACTATGTACAGGAATGCAATGTAAATTACCTGCATCTGATGCCACTTCTTGAGTCTCCTAAAGGACGCAGCGATGGCGGATATGCTGTAGCTGATTTCCGCAAAGTACAGGAAGAACTCGGAACCATGGATGATTTCGCACGTCTGACTTCCGAATGCCACAAACGTGGAATCAGTGTCTGCCTGGACTTTGTTATGAACCACACTTCTGAGGATCATGAATGGGCAAAACGTGCACGCGCCGGTGAAAGAGAATATCAGGACCGCTACTTCTTCTTTGACAGCTATGATATTCCGTCTCTGTACGAGCAGACCTGCCCACAGGTATTCCCGACTACTGCACCTGGAAACTTCACATGGCTGGATGATATCCATAAACATGTTATGACTACTTTCTATCCATACCAGTGGGATCTGAACTACAGAAACCCGATCGTTCTCAATGAGATGATCTTTAACATGCTTTACCTTGCAAACCAGGGTGTTGATATCGTTCGTCTTGATGCTGTGCCGTACATCTGGAAACAGCTTGGAACCAACTGCCGTAACCTGCCACAAGTTCACACCATCGTTCGTATGATGCGTATGATCTGCGAGATCGTCTGCCCGGGCGTACTGCTCCTTGGGGAAGTTGTCATGGCTCCTGAAAAAGTCGTTCCATACTTCGGAACTGTAGATAAACCGGAATGCCACCTGCTTTACAATGTAACTACTATGGCAAGCACCTGGCACACTGTTGCAACAAGAGATGTCTCCCTGCTGCGCCGTCAGCTTGATATTGTTGCCGGACTTCCGAGAGATTATGTGTTCCAGAACTATCTCCGCTGCCACGATGATATCGGCTGGGGTCTGGATTATGATTACCTTGAGAACTTCGGAATCCAGGAAGTTCCTCACAAGAAATATCTGAACGATTTCCTTACAGGAAAATATCCGGATTCTTTTGCAAGAGGCGAGCTGTACAATGACGACCCGCGTCTTGGTGATGCAAGACTCTGCGGTACTACTGCTTCTCTCTGCGGTATTGAACGTTTCGGATTTGAAGGAAATGAAGAAGGTGTTGACCGTGCGATCCGTTATGACATCACACTGCATGCATTCATGCTTTCACAGTCCGGTATTCCGGTCATCTACAGTGGTGATGAAATCGGACAGCTCAACGACTATTCCTACAAAGATGATCCTGACAAGGCAGCTGATTCCCGTTACCTCCACAGAGGAAACTTCAACTGGGATCTCGCAGAAAACCGTCATCGTCCGGGAACTGTCCAGAACAAACTCTTCCCTGTTCTCGATAAACTGGAACACCTTCGTATGGAGCACAGCGTATTCAACAGCGATGTACCGTTCCGCACGATCGATACCTGGGATGATGCGATCCTTGCTATTGTCCGCGAAAATGATGAAGAGAAGTTCATCGGTATCTACAACTTCAGCGAATTCGACAAAGTTGCATGGATCAATGAAGACGACGGTATGTACACTGACCTGATCTCCGGCCGCGAACTCGAAGCCAAAGGAGTGCAAATTCCTGCATTCGGATGCTTCTGGCTGTGCAGACGGAAGAAATAAAATACACCAGAATTTACTGTAAAATAGAAAAGGCAGGTCTGAGAATCGATACAAATTATGATTCTCAAACCTGCTATTTTCTCTCTGTTCAATATTCCTGACTCACGAACTCCTTATTGCCTTTATTTTTGCTTTCTGCCATTTGTCGTAGGCAGCTTTGTCACCGGCTTTGTAAGCCTCCTGATACCAGTAAAGTGCCGTTTTCAGGTTTTTTCGTATGTATTCTCCATTTTCACACATAGTTCCAAGCATTGTCATGGAAAGTCCCAGACCATTTTGAGCCGCACGCCTGAACCATTGATATGCCTGTTTTAAATCCTTTTCCACGCCGCGTCCGGTATAAAAAAGCACTGCCAGATTATGCTGAGCACCTGAATGATTCTTTTCTGCTGCCATATGATAATATTTTACCGCCTGATCATAATCAATCTCTGTTCCTTTTCCGTACTCATACATATATCCAATTGCAAACTGTGCTTCTGTATTTCCCTTCTCTGCCTCACGAAGAGTTTTGGAAAATTTAAGCTGCTCTGCATATTCCGGTACCTGTCTCTGCTTTGACACATTTAAGTTTATTTTGATTCCGGATGATCTCTGAAGTTTCTTCTGAATACTTGTCTTCTGCATATATATTTTTCCAAACCACTCAAAATTTTCGTCACTTCCGTCCCGGCGAATGATTGTTTTTATCAGATTTTCGGCTTCTTCCAGATCCTGCGCTATCCTGCTCAGCTCCTTCGACTCATTCAGGCTCGCCTGATATGCGGCTTCTACCCTGCCCATTATCTCCTGAATCTTTTTTATATAAGCATCCTCAACTATATGAAACTGTTCAGATTCTTCCGGTATTCGACTAACTGACGGATACAAAACAAAATCTTCCGTAAAATCCCATCCGCAGGCGCACTGCGCCATCTGTTCCTGATATTCCTGCCCGCATCCGGGACATTTTATACTCTTTTCCATACGCATTGCCTTCTCTCTTAACTGGCTGTCATAACGAATAAATCTGTTTCAGCTTATCCACCGCATTTTCTATTGAAGTCTCATGCAGTGGGTAATATTTTTTGTAAAGATCTTCCGGAGAAATTTTTTCTGCGGTCTGTTCCGATGGAAGCGCGTATTTCCATTGAAGATAAGTATAAATGTCTGCCATCCACGCAAGAATAGATTCGTCATATCTGTCACTGATTTCCAGATCTGGCTGTATTCGAATACCCATATCCCCAGAATCTGCTTCGGAGTTTTATTAAGGTATAATGGATTACCTTCATCCATTCGTTTCCGGTATTCTCCTCGCAGATACCTGTCAATCACTGCAAAAGCACTCCCCTCGCAGTTTCGTCCGATCAGTTTAAATAAATATCTGTGCTTTTTGATCATGCTGTCCAGATACGCTACATCATACGCTGGCATCTTTATATTCCCCGCTTTCCAATTCTGATTATTATCAGTATACACCAAAACAAACATTTATCCCAGAATTCTATGGTTTAAGCACTTGTGAATTGCATCAAACATTACTTCCAGTTGCAGCAATACTTCTTTACTGCCTGAAAAGTGTGCCACAGCTTTCCCATCAGCTATAATAGCGCCTCCGCCTCTTGTTATCTTTGTATATTTTTTGAAGTCTTTCCAATATACAACCTGAGTATCTTGCCATGGCTCTTTCACATAAATTCCTTTGTCTGTGACAGCAAAACCACTTTTTCCTCTTCTAAACAGGGAAGTATCATGAAGAATATAAATTTTATCTCCCGGTTCAATCTGTAATACATTTATAAGTACCTTTTTATTATTCAGTGCATTATCAACAATCTCTGTGTCTTTATATGAAAGAAATTTTTTGCAAATTGTTTCAACATTGTTTCCGGCATAATTTCTATGAATTTTTCGTTCATTAAGTTCGTCAGAATTAAGAATTTCCATATTTCCAAGCTTTTTGCAGCCTTCAAACAAATTTGTTATATCTGATACTTTATCCGTAATAAATTTACTTGTATCTATTTTAACCAGATTCTCACAATCGGAAAATATATATTCCATGTTAATAACATTCCCCGTATCAAATCCGCTTGTATTAATCTCTTTTAGTCCAGAACAGCCCCCAAACATACCACCCATCTCAACAACATTTCCAGTGGTAAAACCGCTTGTATTGATCTCTTTTAGTCCAGAACAATTCTGAAACATATTTGTCATATCCAGAACTTCGCCGGTATCAAATCCATCTATTTGTAAACTTTCCAATACGAAACAATCTGCAAACATACCTCCCATATCTGTAACTTTACCAGTGTCAAATTGACTCATATCCAGCTTTTTTAATTTATCGTCAAAAGCAAACATGCATGCCATATCTGTAACATTGCCGGTATTAAATCTGCTTACATCTATGTCTTCTAACTCTCCGCACTCAGAAAACATAGATTCCATGCATATTGCCTTACTTGTATCAAACAAATGGTTAAATTCTATTTTTTTAACATTTGAATAACCCGAAAAAAGGCTTTTGCAGTTCGGATTCGCATATACTCCATTTTCAGATCCAATTTTGAGAATCAGTCCTTTGTCTGTACTCTCTGTCCACGCCTGTATTGTTTTCTTTTTATCTTCTGAAACATCCCATGCTCCACTCGGTACCTTCTCTTTTTTGACTTTCACAAACTCTATTTCCCGAATATTTTTACGAAGAATCTTACTTCCAAAAACTGTAGTGCTATCCTCATCTGCCATTAATACAGGTTTCTCAATACCCTCTGGAATACTGGCAGTCCTCTTCCAGTTTACTGATGTAGTCTCTGAAACTTTCGACAGCGTCCTGTACTGAATATAGTCCATGGTTCTTTCATGGCCACAACTCGCGCACTTCTCTGCTGAATCCTGATTTTCCTTTTCACACCGTATGCATTTCCACATAATTCTTTATATTCCTCCAAAATTTATCAATTTTCTTTTTCGTTCAGTAATTTATAAATTGTAATAAAGAGTCTCTCTACCTGTGATTTCAGTCTGTCGCCACCTGTAATATAAGCTATTTTTCTTCCATCTGCTGTTACATAACAGGATTTTGATTCTATGTTTTTACATTTTCTGAATTCTTCCCATGGTACAAAATCGGCCGCCTCACCAATATCTTTGACATATACTCCCCTGTCTGTGATTGCAAAACCATTTTTTCCTCTTTTAAACCAGGAGTCGTCATGTATAAGGTAAATCGTATCACCGGACGGGATTTTCAGTGTATTTATGATGTTGTCTTTCCGACCTGTATCAATCCCTTTATTCTCTTCATAGGAAAGAAACTTCAGACAGATTTCTGCTATGCTGCTGCCTTCATGAATTTTCCCGTCATTCAGCAAAATATCTCTCGCATAAATTACTGCTGATGGTTCCTGAGTGTCTGTTTTTTCCTGGTCTGCAGGGTTTATATCTTTCCCCAGTACGTTCTGGCCTCCAATACGAAATGCGTTTGAGTTCTGCTGTTTCTGAATTTCTATTTTTTCCTGGTCTACAGGGTTTATATCTTTCCCCAGTACGTTCTGACCTCCAATACGAAATGGATTTGTATCCTGCTGAGTTGGGTGATGATTCTCTACGATTCTGATATTCAGGGTTTTATTTTTTACGATATCAGTATCCTGCTGAGTTGGGTGATGATTCTCTACGATTCTGATATTCGGGGTTTTATTTTTTACGATGTCAGTATCCTGCTCAATGTAGGGTGTATTTCTATTTAAATATGCATGAATCGCAATAAACAGCATTTCTATCTGAAGAAAGCTTTCTCTGTCCCAGTTAAAATAAGCTATACTTGCAATTTTGTTTCCTTTTATTTTAAGCACTCCATTGCCCGGGTACATTACCCTGGCTTCCCCAAAGTTTTCCCATGAAAGGAAATCTGCTGTTCCTACTGTATCTTTGCTGTAAATTCCTTTTTCTGTGATTGCAAAACCGCTTTTTTCACTATCACCAAAAAACAGGAAACTTTCTTCTGAAAATTCTATTTTTACATTTTTAAAATAACCACCGTTAATCCATTCGTTGTCTTCGTAGGACAGAAAATTTTCACATATTTCTTTGATACTGTTTCCTGTGTAAATTCTACGGTTTTTCCGGTTATCCAATTCCTCCTGATTAAGCACACGAATTGTTCTCTGCTGTTGTTTCCTGTTCTGGAATTCTGTTTTTTTCTCTGTTTGCAATGCCTGTGTCTTTTTCAGGTACATTCTGAGTATCATGGTAAAATCCATCTGAAGCTTTTGCCTGGGTGAATACTGTTCTACCTCTGTAATCACTTCATTTATCTTTGCAGCGGCTCCACGGAAACCTGATTTTTCCAGAAGCCCTGCCGCCTCTTTTAAATGTTTCAGCGCCTGTTCTTTAAAATATTCCGGATCGCTTTGACTGCTTTTCCAGTTATCTGTCACAGATGAAGAAATCTTTGCCAGCGTTCTGTGACCGGTATAGTCCATAGCCCTTTCATGACCGCAGGCTGCACACATCTCTTCACTATCCTGATTTTCCTTTTCACAGCGTATGCATTTCCACATATAATCTGTATCCTCGTCTTTCTGAAATTTTTAATCAATCAAATATTCGCGGTTCCAAAACCACAGATTCCACCTGTATCAGAACCCTTTTTCTTCGATCACATGTCTGCCCCGCGGTTCAGGTATTCATGGATTGAAATAAACATCCGCTCAAGCTCCAAAAGTGTACTTCTGTCACCGCTCAGCAAAGCAATACATTTGCCCCCGGCTATTAATTCTTCATCTCCGAATATGTTTATAGACCCGCATCCCTGAAATTCTTTCCAGGAAATAAATTTGGCACTCTTAAATAAATCTTTTGTATAAATTCCCTGCTCCGTAAGTGCAAAACCACTCTGTCCGTTTTTTCGCCAGGTATCATCGTGGATCAGATAAATGTTGTGATTCTGATAAATCTGCAGATTATTTATGAGATCCAAATTGTTGCTCCGGGCATTGTCAACAATCTGATTCGCTTCGTATGAGAGAAACTTATTGCAGATTTCTCTGATGCTATTTCCCTCATAAGTTCTTTGTCTTAACCTTCTGTCCAGTTCACTCTGATTCTGTACCTGAATTGTTCTTTGTTTTTTCTTTGCAGAGTCTGCTTTTTTCAGAAGTTCACACCCTGTAAACATACTCGTTCTATCCGCCAGACGATTTTCGACCGTGTTACTTCCCGTCAATTCTGTAAGATTTTTACAGTACAAAAACATATAGGACATGTCCGTTACATTTGCGGTATTGAATCTGCTCACATCCAGCTTTGTAAGATTTTCACAATTCGAAAACATGCTTTTCATATCCGTGACGCAAGCGGTATCGAATCCCGTCACGTCCAGTTCATACAGGCTTTTGCATCTCCAAAACATCGAAAACATATCTGTAACATGTGCCGTGTCAAATCCACTTACATCCAGATTCTGTAGATTTTCGCAGGAATGGAACATCATTGACATATCTGTAACATTTGCTGTATCAAATCTGCTTACATCCAGTTGTGTAAGATTTGCACACCAGGAAAACATACCTGCCATATTCGTAACACCAGTAGTATCAAATCCGCTTACATCCAGTTCTGAAAGATTTTTACAGCCTTTAAACATATCTTCCATATTTGTAACACGAGCCGTATCAAGCATATTATTAAATTCTATTTCTTCTGCTTCCTTATAATTTTGAAAAAATCCCCCGCAGTCCGGATTCGCATAAATTCTGTTCTCTGCTCCTATTTTAAGAATCTTTCCTGCCGCTTTTGTCCATGCCCAGATGGTTCCGTTTTTATCTGCCGATACATCCCATGCGCTGTCCGGCACCTGGGTTCTGTCAATCTTTATGAATTCTACTTTATGAATGCTTTCTCGAAGAATCTCTGAGCCTAAAACATATTTTCCATTATTGTCCGACATCAATACATGCTTTTCTTTTACTGGAGCTATGCCGCCTGTTTCAAAATATTTCTTTACTTCTGACAATGTCATGTCCCACATGTCGCTCTGATCCGCATTTGTTTTTTCCAGGCACTCTATGATCTTCTGAATGTATACGCTTCCCTGTTTTATAAAATACTCTGGGGGATTCATGGGTATTTTCCAGTTTACAGCTACAGACTCTGAGACTTTTGACAGGGTTCTGTGCTGAATATAATTCATCGTCTTTCCATGTCCGCAGCCTGTGCATTTTTCTTCAACATTCTGATTTTCCTTTTCACAACGCAGGCATTTCCACATATTTCTACTCCTATATTATCAAGTATTTTTATCGAAGACCCCGGATTTTTCATTCTTTTATATTCTGTATTCCTAGTTTTTCACAGCCAACAAACATGTGACTTGTATCTGCTAGGTAATTTTTGATAGTCTCATTTCCATCCAGTTCCATAAGATTTTTGCAGCCCAAAAACATAAAGGACATATCCGTTACATGAGAAGTGTCAAATTTTGTCACATCCAATTTCACAAGATTTTCACAGCCATAAAACATACTTGACATATTTCTTACACGACCAGTATCAATACCCTGTACATTCAACTTTGTAAGATTTTTGCAATCGCTAAACATACCCGACATAG
>OHAC01003661.1_pt1 | contig 10498 bp, 7 predicted proteins | sample 1577051 | NCBI WGS metagenome assembly OHAC01 (sample SAMEA3541499, study PRJEB24748) | human gut metagenome | biome: human gut; feature: human-associated habitat; material: faeces | place: China | collected 2012 | reverse complement strand
TTTCCATCCGGACAATCCGTCATGGCCGGGAAATCAACCCGTCCTACATTTTCCAGAAATTCTTCTCCGCCTGCTGACAGAAATATTCCTTGCTGAGAAGCCCGGTGGTCCGGTCCTTCTGGAAAAGGTTGAGCATCGTCGCATTTTCCCTCAGATGGATGATGCTGGCCACACGCCGGAGGATCACCTTCGCCTTATAGGGCTTGGCCACGAAATCCGAAGCGCCGCGCTCCAGAGCTGCAATCTCGTCATTTTCTCCCTCATTCTGGGTCGTGACAATAACCGGAATGGACGCGATTGCCGGATTTGCTTTCAATGCATTTAGGAACTCATACCCATTCATCACCGGCATCACGATATCCAGAAGAATTAAAGATACCGCTTCTTTCTCTCTTTCCAGGATCTCCAGGCCGACTTTTCCGTTCTCTGCCTCCAGAGTTTCATACTGAGAAGACAGGATCTCCACCAGAAGTGCCCGGTTAAATTCATTATCCTCTACTACTAAAATCTTTTTACGCAAACCCATGCTCTCTTTCCTTTACCTGTTTTTATCCGAACAACTTCGTCCACCTATTCCGCCTGTTCGTTTTCGAGGCGAAACCTGCTCCGCTCCACATCGATGTTTTATTCTAACATATTTAAAACTATCCGTCACTGAAAAAAGTAAAAAAATGTCAGACGCGAGAAATTTTTTTCCGTTTTCTGAACATTCTAATGAACATAGGGCAAAATAATTGAACATATTTTTGAAAATAGTGAATGACTTTTTAACACATCTATGCTATGATGCAAGTGACTCGCTTTCCGCCATTTCCGCGGGAAGCTTTACCTGAAAATATGATGTGTAAAGGAGTTTACGAAAATGAGTACAACCGAGAACACCGAAGAAAAAGAGCAGGACATCGTCGTTCAGGGTGTCCATAACTACAGCGCTGCCGAGACCTACTGCCGTCCCGAGGAGCCGATCCTTCAGGAGAAGCTGGAATGGTTCCAGGATCAGAAGCTGGCCCTCATGATGCACTGGGGTCTCTACTGTGAGCTGGGCATGGTTGCTTCCTGGGCTTTAAGCGACAAGGATGCTGACTGGTCCCGCCACCAGGTCAACTGGACCGACGACGGAGAGACTTTCAAGAAACAGTATTTCGGTCTGAACAAATCCTTCAACCCCGTGCGTTTCCAGCCGGAGGAGTGGGCACAGATGGCTGAGGACTGCGGTTTCCGCTATCTTCTTCTGACCACGAAGCACCACGACGGTTTCTGTCTCTGGGATACCGCCTACACCGATTACAAAGTTACCGCTGAGGACTGCCCCTTCCACGAGAACGAGCATGCGGATATCGTAAAATCCATGTTCGACGCTTTCCGTGAGAAAGGCATCGGCATCGGCGCTTACTTCTCCAAAGCAGACTGGCACTGTCAGGATTACTGGAATCCGGAGCTTCGCAAAGACGGCCTGACTTCCCGCGGACCTTCCTATGATCCCAAGGATCATCCGGAAATGTGGAGCCGTTTCCAGGAGTTCACGAAGAATCAGGTTCTGGAGCTCTGCAAGAACTACGGAAAACTCGATATCCTCTGGTTCGACGCCGGCTGGGTATGCAAGGATAACGGCCAGGACATCGATCTCGGCGGCATCGTGGATGAAGCCAGAAAAATTCAGCCCTGGGTTCTCTCCGTCGACCGTACCATCGGAGGCCCCTACGAGAACTATGTGACACCGGAGCTCTGCATTCCTGATGAGCCCTTATTCGTGCCCTGGGAGAGCTGCCTGACTCTGGGCGCTGATTTCACCTACGAGTACGGCGACCGCTACAAAACTCCCCGTGAGCTGGTCAACCTCCTTGTAAACATCGTTGCCAAGGGCGGAAATATGGCCCTCAACGTAAGCCCGCAGCCCGACGGCCGTATCCCGGTTGACGCCAGAGAGAGCCTCTTTGGTTTCGGTCAGTGGATGAAGACCTACGGCGAGGCCATCTACGGAACCAGAATCTGTGCTCCGTACCAGAGCGGAAACCTGTCCTTCACTCAGAAGGGTGACAAGGTCTATGCGATCCGTCTCTATCCGGTAGCTCAGGAATCCGTGGAGTCCAGAATCTTCGTTCCCTACACCGGAAAGATCTCCGAGATCCATATGCTGGACAGCGGAAAAGAAGTTTCCTTCACCGAGACTGAGGACGGCCTGACTCTGACCGTTCCGGCAGGATACCGCCAGGGTACCGCTCCGATCGCTCTTGTGTTTGAGATGAAAAAAGCAGAGTAATATATCCTATGAAAAAATCCCGTCAAATTGACGGGATTTTTTTGTAACTATTCAGAGCCAAGCAGATTTTCAGGAAAAGTGTGAGCCATGCCTGCATGAACGAACACTTTTTTCTGGAAATCTATTTGGCGAGAAGCCACAACGAGATGAAGCGCAGCGGAATCGAGTTGAGGCTCTGAATAGTTACCGGCGCAGGATCAGGGTCAGGATCTCGTATGGGCGGAGGGTATGTTTGTAGGCGGAAATTTCGCCGGTGGATTCCGTTTCCGGGAGTCTTTCGAGCTCTTCCTCGATGACGTTACTCAGGAAAGCTTTTTCTGCCCAGGCCGGCTTCGTCACAGTGAGGCGTTGGGGCTTATCGCTGTGGTTGACGAAACGGAGAACCAGATCGTTTTCTCCCTCAGGCATCCTCTCGCTCTCTCTTGCCTTGAGGGCGGTGAGCTCGATTCCTTCTCCGCTCCAGCTGAGATTGCTGTATTCTGCGGGAAGGCTGCCTTTGTGGGCGTCGGTCACGACCGCCAGAAGGCTCGTCTGGAACTGTGCTCCCTCTTTTATCGTCACATAGAGCTTTCCTTTTTCAAAGGGGTAAATCCCATAGCGGGCGGTATGACTTCCCGGAAGCTGGGCCTTCGGCGTCGGGAACACGCCCCAGTCTCCCATCTCTCCCACAGCCCGAAGCAGGGTGATGGCGATGGCATTGTCCTCTTCCGGCAGGATCTCGTACTCATAGAGGCCGAAGTTTGCTGCGAGAAGGCCGCCCTTCTCATCCTCCATAGCTGTGAAACGCTGCTGATGCTCACAGCCGCTGGGATTTTTCCACCCGGCACTGTGATGATTGTTCCGTTTCACAAGCTCGAAGGGGCAGTCTGCGAAGTGCTGCTCCGTGGCAAGACCGGTGGGCAGAATCACCCGTACCCGATGATCTTTGGCCAGATTCTCGAAGGCAGTCTCGGCACTGACGCCTTTTCCGTTCTTCTCAAGGGAAAGCTTTGTGGTGAGAACGAGGGGCACCGTTTTTTCGCTGCGGCCTGCTTTTCTTCCGAAGAAGTCGCTGCAGCGTCTCCGCTCCTCAGCCAGAATCTCATCGGCGCTTTCCGGAATCTCGACGCGGCTTTCGATGCGGTAAACAGCCCGATACGGCAGATCCTCCTCCAGCGTGATCTTCGCCGGAGTGCCCTTGGTCACAATGGGAGTCGTGTTTTTCGGCTGCACATAGAGGTACTCGTTTCCGATGTCCCCGGTGTCCTCAAAATAGCCCAGCGGACCGTAGGTTCTGCCGGAATTTTTCTCCGTCAGGGTGTAGGTGCCGTCTTTCAGAATTTCTACTTTGAGGAAGGCATTTTCCATCGTGTTTTCGCCGGTGACGAGGCTGGTCTTCTCTTTCGTCGGCGCGGCTTTCTCCAGCTGATAGAGGCGATGACCCAGAGCCGGAACCTTCTCCGCCTCGAAGGTCACGCGAAGCTGTCTTGCCATGTAGGGCTCGCGGAAACGGTCGTCCGGCAGGAAGTAACCAAAGTTCGCGCCCAGATCCTCCACCTTCGCCGGGATCTCGTTTCCATCGGCGTCTTTCAGGACAAATTCCGGAAGGGCCAGAGCCTTCATCCGGTCGTAACCATCCCAAATGAAACGGTCGTAATCCAGCTCATAGTCAAGAATGGCTTCCACGAGGCCGGTGCGCTCCCAGCCGCTGGGATTAAAGACAATAAAAGGAAGGCCTCCGGCGTTTTCCGTATCGATCTGATCTGCCAGATATTTCTCGCTCTCCCCCATCACGGTCTCGGCCACCTGGCGGCTCTTGTCGAAACGGGTCTTCATCTCGTCGTTGACCGCGTCCACACTGCAGCCGCAGATGCTGTCATGAGGATGGTTCTGCATGAGCTTTTTCCAGCTGTAGCGCAGAAGATCCTCGGGATATTCCTTACCGGCCAGGGCTGCCAGAGCTGCCAGGGGCTCCGCCTCTTTTTCGAGGGCAGCCTCGCCCCGGCGGTTCTCTTTTTTCAATTCCACATGGGAGGAGCAGGTGTTTACCAGGGTCCAGAAGCCGTCGGTTTCCTGGCTCGTGAGCTCACCGCGGACCGTGGAAAGACTGTTTGTGGGATTTTCTTCCAGATCCTTTTCTACTGCCTGAACGTAGCTCTCAAAATCGGAATGGATAAAATCGATATCGGGATAGAGCTTCCGGGCTGTCTCGATGGCATCTCCCAGATCCTTCTGCACAGGCTGATGGTCGCAGCCGTTCATGAAGAGAAGCTGGCTGGTTCCGGCAAAGCGCTTCGCCGCCTTGAGGCGCTGATTCCAGTATTCCTTCGCCTCCTCCGGCTTCACGGGAATCTCCGCCCCATTGTTGTACCAGTTGGCGAAGAGAATGCCCAGAAGGCCGCTGCCGTCCATGGACTCCCAGTTCATCTCGGAATAGGTGGATTCGTAAGCTCCGCCCTCTTTCGCTTCATTATTAAATCCTACAGGCTTCACGCCGCGACCGAAAGCCACCGCCTTCATGCCGGCCTGCTTGAGAAGCTGGGGCATCTGACCTGCGTTTCCGAAGGCATCCGGGAAATAGCCCACCGGGCAGAGGCCGCCGAACTCTTTCGCCTCCCGCATGCCGGTGAGGAGGTTTCGTACGGCCGCCTCACCGCTGGTCAGGAACTCATCCTGAAGGATGTACCAGGGGCCCACATGGAAACGGCCTTCCTGCACATATTTTTTCAGTTTTTCCCGGTTCTCCGGGCGGATCTCCAGATAGTCGTCCAGAACGATGGTCTGCCCGTCCAGATGGAAATTCCGGTAACGCTCATCCTTTTCAAAAAGCTCCATGGCGTTATCCATCAGTTCGATGAGTTTGACTCTGTGTTTCTCAAAAGGTAAATACCACTCCCGGTCCCAGTGGGAATGAGAGATGATGTGTACGGTTGTCTTCATATGATCCTCGCTTTCCGTCCACCGTTTTTCCGGCGGCGTTATGATATTGGCAGTCCCTGCAAATCGTTTTAATACAAGGCCGCCTGTGCAATTTCACATCGTGCTGTCAGTGTAACACAGTTTTTGGTCTGCGTCACCCGGTTTTCTGAAGGAACTTTTCGCTCCTGCTTTCGGACAAAAAGTCTTATTTGCAGGACTCTCCGGCACAATGCGATCCTGCTCGGATTTTTTTGTGTAACAAATAATTCCAACGGATTTTCCTGTTAACAAGAAAACCCCGGAACTGTAGCTTTCTCAGTCACAGTTCCGGGGTATATATTTTTTCAAATAATTCAGCCTACCTGCTGAAGGGAATCCTCGTTCATGGTTTCATCCAGAATGGAAACACATTTCTTCATGGAATTCTCAAATTCTTTCTCATTGTTATTCTTAAAGATAATGAGGGAATCTTTGGCTCCCGGACGTTTGAGGTTCTCCGGAATCTCAAAGTTACAGCCTGCGATGTACTCATCCCAGTGCTCCAGCTTCCAGGTATCTCTGTCAGAGTTTCTGTCGATCATGCGCTTATGAACGATCTCCGGAGAGGTCTCAACCCAGACAACCACGAGGGTGGCGTTTTTCTCAGCGAGCTTTTTCTCCAGGCCTTTGATGTAGTCCATATCGCGGATCTCGCGGGTAAAGGGAGCATTGATCAGCACCTTGTCCTCATAATCCAGAGCTTCCAGAGCCAGATCCACAACACAGTCATACTCGTAATCGCGGATGTTGTCCTCGAAGAACTGGCTGCTGCGGTTGTAGGGCTGATTCGCCACTTTGAAAATCTGCTTGGAAAGGGTGATGAGCGTATCTTTATCCAGATATACTACATGCTCCAGACGTGCTGCAAGTGCTTTTGAAATGTAAGTTTTTCCGCATGCGGGCGGAGAAGTAACCAGTATCAGTTTCTTAACCATTGTAATGTCCTTCCTTCGTAATAATAGCAATGCCCGTAGTCCTGCACCATGCTGCCGCTCTCTGGCACCGCAAATATATGTCAAGGCAGATACTCTAAGCCTTCCCGTGTCTGCCGCTTATCATGGTTATCGAACCGGAAGCTTCCAACTCAGGTTCCACCCTCCCCAGTGTAAACCTGTCGGCTCAAAAAAATCATCAGGAAATCGTTTTCCGAATTCCTGAATGATCTATTGTTCCCTGCTTCTTTTGTTCTTGCTATGTTATAGCACTTGATTTTTCCGCTGTCAAGCAGAAGAAATGGATTTTTTGTTAAATTTTTGTTAATCTCGAGGTTCCGCCCCATATACCTGTCCCGCGGAGATTTTTTCCACGGTCTCCATGGAAACCCCTGTGATGGCAGAAATCTCCTCCAGCGAGTATTTCCCCGTTTTCATCATGTATTCTACGATGGACTTTTCGCTCTGCTCCATTCCATTCTGAAAAATCATCTCCCCAAAACTTGTCATTGTTTTTACCTCCTTCCGAAAGGATTCTGACCACTGAATCTTTGAATAGCCTGCTATTTTCTCTACATCAGAAGTTTTCTGCTTCTGCTGTGCCGAGGAGGCTCTGCTTTTCTGCCTCAGAAGTCTCCTCTGTTTTTGTTTGTCTGTTCTCGCATTGGAAATTTCTAAGACTGCGAACGCAGCGAATAAAGAAATGAGAGTGTCTCACAAAGAAATGTTTAGAAATAAAATGCTTATATATACCATAACACGTTTTTTTGCAATTTTTCACGCAATTTTTTCAAAAAAAGACAGCCCGCCGCAAACTCATTCTTGCCGCAGGCTGTCTCTTTAAATCTTACAGAATCTCTCCGTTGGAAGCGATCACATTTTTATAGAAGAGACCGGAATCTTTCACGGTGCGTTTCTGGGTCTGGTAGTCTACATAGACCATGCCGAAACGCTCGGAGTAGCCGTAGGCCCACTCAAAGTTGTCCATGAGGGACCAGGCAAAGTAACCGCGAAGGTCTACGCCGTCGGCGGCTGCTTTTTTGAACTCTCTTAAGTAGCGGTGCATGAAGTCCACACGGCTCGCGTCATGAACCTTTCCGTCCAGGGATACCCAGTCATGGGAGGACATGCCGTTCTCGGTCACATAGAAAGGTTTCTGGTAACGCTCATAGAGGAATTTCGGAGCCCAGTAGAGAACTTCCGGAGTCACCGGCCACTGGATGGCGGTCTTCGGGAAGCCCGGATAACGGTCCACACGGACCGGATTGCCGTTTTCATCTGCCCGTACCGGTACGGCGTTGTACATGTTCTGTCCGTAGAAATCCAGCGGCTGGGAAATCAGCTCCAGATCCTTCTCCGCATTTTTCGGGAAATACTGGCCGAAGCTCTTCATGATATCCTCCGGATACTGGCCTAAGAAAACCGGATCGGCACAGAAAGCCACATCCCAGCTTACTGCACGGATATCTGCCTCGGGAAGGGAGAAGTTTGCTTTTCTCGCTGCCTCGATATCCTCCTTGGAATCGGTTGCCGGATAATAGAGGGCACCGCAGGGAGCCATTCCGATCTCCACCGGGCGGACTGCTGCCTCACGGATGGCCTGTACGCCGCGACCATGGGCCTTCAGAACGTTGTGCCAGATACTGAAGTAATCATAAGGGCCAACTTTCAGTCCCGGTGCGTGCTCGCCGGTCACATAGCCCAGGCCGACGGTACACTGGGGCTCATTGAAGGTGAAGAAATGGCTGACACGATCAGAAAAATGAGCGGCCATCAGCTTCGCATACTCATAGAACCATTCCGGAGACTGAGGATTCAGCCAGCCGCCTTTCTGATGAAGGGCGTAGGGAAGATCCCAGTGATAGAGAGTCATATAGGGCTCAATACCGTTCTCGATCAGGCAGTTTACGAGGTTATCGTAATAAGCGAGGCCTTTCTCATTGACTTTCCCGGTTCCTTCCGGCAGGATGCGGGCCCAGTTTACGGAAAAACGATAGGCTTTCAGGCCCAGCTCCTTCATGATGGCCACATCTTCTTTGTAGCGGTGATACTGGTCGCAGGCCACATCGCCTGTGTGGTGCTCATAGACATGACCGTCCTCTTTGCAGAATACATCCCAAATATTCAGTCCCTTGCCGTCCTCGTAGGCGGCTCCTTCCACCTGATAGGAAGCGGTAGCCGCTCCCCATACAAAATCCTTTCTGAAGCTCATTTGTGTATGTCTCCTTTCTTATCCTGGACAGCTTTCTGTCCTCTTTTTCCGGAGTCAAAAGATCTTTTGACCCCAGCTTCTTTTTTATGCATAAGTATGATATACATCGTAAACGCGGATCTCCGGCTTCACTCCCGGAACAACGCCTTTCACCGGATGCAGGACCTTCGCATTTCCGTCTGTCATAGCCAGGACGTTGCTGTCCCAGATGATATCCTCGTTGACGCCCTCGACCATGCAGTAGGGAGCAAAGCTCTTGGCAGAGATCGTCACAGTGCCGTCCTCAGCGCAGGAAACGGTAAGCTCCGGGTCCTTGAGTTCCAGATGTTTCACGGGAACGAAGGTCTCAAACTCGCAGTGCTCCTCAGTTTTTCCGGTCTCTTTGTCGGTAACTTTGTATTCCATGGTGACAAAGACCTGCTCGCTGCGGCCCTCGATCAGCTCGGAAAAATCCTTCGTGAGAAGGTCCACAGCGGAAAGCGGAGCCACGGTTCCGGAAACGGTCTCCTCATAGAGCACTTTGAAATCCAGATCCTTAAGGCTTACTTTTACCTCCACAGCGGCTTCTTTCAGGCTCTCGTTGGAGATCCAGAAGCCCATGGTGTTGCCCTCTTTGCGGATGCTTCCGGCTACGGCCTCGTTGAAGACGCGGGCCATATAGTGAAGCGCCTTGTATCTTCCATAATAATCCATGCTAGACCAGGAAGCCACGGGCCAGTTGTCGTTGAACTGCCAGTAAATGCTTCCCATACATCTGCCGCGGTTTCTTCTCCAGTGCTCGGTAGCCACCTTCATCGCATAACCCTGGAGGATCTGGCTTAAGAAGGTGAGGCCGGAGAGATCTCTCGGGTAACGGAAGGTCTCGGAGAGATAATAGAGAATCTTTCCGTTGGCTGCCGGGTTCTTCTGATGGCTCTCCATGACTTTGGAGAAGAGGTTCCGGTCTTTTTCCTCGGTGAAGGTCTCAATCGTCTTGATGGAAGGCAGAGACTGGAAACCGAACTCAGAGCAGAAACGGAAATAGTGGTTCAGATACTCGCTGAAGGGCAGCTGGCCGTGCCATACGTCCCAGTAGTGAGCATCTCCGCGGTTGTCGTCGTTGGGCTTGTCAAAGCTTCCGCCTGAGGACGGGGAAGAGGGCCAGTAGAAGGCATCCGGCGCGGTCTCTTTCACCACGTTAGCGAGAAGGTACTCGAACTGAATGAGGTAATCTCTCTTGAGAGAAGGCGCATGGCCTTTCATGGCTGTCCAGTCGGTCCAGGCGGATTCCAGCTCGTTGTTTCCGCAGATCAGGCCCAGGCTGGCATGGTTCCGGAAACGAAGGATGTTGTCCCTTGCCTCCTCCACGATATTCTCCTTGAAGGACTCGGTGAGGTCGTAAATGTTGCAGGCATACATGAGATCCTGCCAGAGCAAAATACCGTACTCATCGCAGAGATCGTAGAACTCATCGGCGGGATAATAGCCGCCACCCCAGATCCGGAGGCAGTTGAAATTGGCAAATACTGCTGCCTGCACATCTCGCAGAAACACCTCTCGGGTCAGTCTGGAATAATAACAGTCGTCGGGGATATAGTCAGCTCCTCTTGCGAAGATCTTCTTTCCGTTGACGGTGATGGCAAATTCCTGGCCCCACTCGTCATCCTCTCTGGAAACCGTCACCGTACGAAGACCGATGCGGTAAAGCTTCTCCTGGGCCTCCTCGCCCTCGCTCTCCATGAGTACGCGGACCGTATAAAGGGGCTGCTCTCCGCTTCCGTGAGGCCACCAGAGTCTCGGCTCCTCGATTTTCACGCTGGAATCCTCTCCCAGATAGAGAAGTTTTCCGTCAGGATCCATAACCTCATAGGTAAGCTTCACCTTTGCGTCCGCATCCTTTTCCACATCGGTGGTCATCGTCAGCGTTACCTGACCTTCCTCGTGTTTCTGGCGAATCAGGGTGTCCATCAGGCGGGCTTTCTCGTAGGTCACAAGCTCGATCTCACGGAAAATGCCGGCATCCGGAAGCTGGGGACCCCAGTCCCAGCCAAACATGCAGTGGGGTTTTCTGATATACTGGTTGCCCGGCATCGTGCCGGTGTTGCACATATGGATCTCGCGGCCTTTTCCATAGCTATTTTACCGCTTTCAAAATATTTTTTCCACTGTTCTGCATTA
>OHAC01003656.1_pt1 | contig 10526 bp, 7 predicted proteins | sample 1577051 | NCBI WGS metagenome assembly OHAC01 (sample SAMEA3541499, study PRJEB24748) | human gut metagenome | biome: human gut; feature: human-associated habitat; material: faeces | place: China | collected 2012 | reverse complement strand
ACAAGATCGTTCCGGAGTTTGAGAAGATCACCACCGTTACCGATGTCAGCATCAGTGGTGGCCAGAAGGAGTACATCCAGGTAGAGCTGATCCCGGAAAAGCTGGAACAGTATCATTTAACCCTTGCTTCCGTGGCATCCTCCATCGGAAGTGCAGACTTTACTTACCCGTCCGGCGATACCATCGTGGGTGGACAGAAGCTTTCTGTCAGTGCCGGAACCGAGTATGACACAGAGGAATTATTAAAGACCATTCCGCTGAACCTTGGAAATGGCAATGTCATTTACTTATCTGATATTGCGAATGTCCAGACGGCTCAGGAGGATGCGGACAGTATCGCGCGCTACAATGGTGAGGATACCATTTCCATCGGCATCAAGAAACAGCAGAGTGCATCTGCGGTTGATGTTTCCAAGTCCGTAAAGCAGACCATCAAAACCCTGATGGATGCCGATGAAAACCTGGAGATCGTTACCGTAAACGATACCAGTGACAACATCACTTCTTCTTTAAAGAGTGTTATGCAGACCATGGTGATGGCAGTTGTGGTTTCCATGCTGATCATCTTCCTGTTCTTTGGTGAGATCAAGGCATCCCTGATCGTTGGTACCTCCATCCCGATCTCCATCCTGGCTGCCCTGATCCTGATCCAGGTTATGGGCTTCTCCTTAAACGTAGTTACCTTATCGAGCTTGGTACTTGGTGTAGGTATGATGGTAGATAACTCCATCGTAGTGCTGGAGAGCTGCTTCCGTTCAACGAAAGGAAAAGGCATTGTGGGCTACCGGGAAGCTGCCCTGGAAGGAAGCGGCATCGTGCTGCAGTCCATCATCGGTGGTACCGTGACCACCTGCGTTGTATTCCTTCCGCTGGCTCTCTTACAGGGTCTGACCGGACAGATGTTTAAACCGTTAGGCTTTACCATCATCTTCTGTATGGTGGCATCCCTCATCAGCGCAATGACCATCGTTCCGCTGTGTTACTGCTTCTACCGTCCGCAGGAGAAGGAGGAGTCCCCGGTGGGAGGCCTGATCCGTGCGATGCAGAACGGTTACCGCAGCATTATGAAGGTTCTTCTTCCGAAAAAGAAAACCGTGATCTTTACTTCCATCGCACTTCTGGTGGCTGCCTTCTGGATGGCTTCACAGCTGCGCATGGAGCTGATGGTTTCCGATGATACCGGTGAGATTTCCGTTTCCATTGAGACCCGTCCGGGCCTGACTCTGGAAGAAGAAGATAAGATCTACGCACAGGTCGAGAAAATCGTAACAGCCGACGAAGACCTGGATTCCTACATGCTGACGTCCGGCGGAAGCGGTATGTCCTCCATGACCAGCACAGGTGCAACCCTGACTGCCTACTTAAAGGATGACAGAAAACGTGAGACCAGCGAGGTTATTAAGGAGTGGAAGCCGCTCTTAAACCAGATCGCAGGTGCGAACATCTCCATGGATATCGCATCCTCCTCCAGCATGTCCTCCTCCAGCAGCAGTGGCATTGAGTACATCCTGCAGAGTACACAGTACGATGAATTAAAGGATGCATCTGACCAGATCACCAAAGAACTTCTGGAGCGCCCGGAGGTATCTAAGGTGCACAGTACCCTGGAGAACGCGGCGCCGGTTGTTAAGCTGAACATCGATGCCATGAAGGCGGACGCAGAGAACATTACCCCGCTTCAGATCGCAGGTACGGTCAGTGCCATGCTGGGTGGTAAAGAGGCAACAACCTTAAACGTAGACGGTGACGATGTCAGTGTTATGGTAGAGTACCCAGATGATGAGTACGACACCATCGACAAGTTAAAGGGCATTGTGCTTCCGAACAACGCAGGCGGTTCCGTAGCCCTGGCTGATGTAGCCGATGTGGTATTCCAGGATAGCCCGAATACCATTACCAGAAAAGATAAGCAGTATCAGGTGACCATCACCGGCGATGTACCGACCGACGATGCGCGCCAGATCGATGCGATCGAGAACAAATTATATAATGAAGTTGTAAGCAAGCATTTGACCCCGACCATCACCCGTGCCTTAAACTCCCAGGATGAGAGCATGAAGGAGGAGTTCGGCAACCTGGGTACCGCCATCATCACCGCGATCTTTTTGATCTTCGTTGTCATGGCAGCACAGTTTGAGTCACCGAAGTTCTCCCTGATGGTCATGACCACCATCCCGTTCTCCCTGATCGGTTCCTTTGGACTGTTATTCCTTGCAGACTGCCCGATCAGTATGGTATCCTTACTTGGATTTTTGATGTTAGTCGGTACCGTAGTAAACAATGGTATCCTGTATGTTGATACCGTAAACCAGTACCGGACCAAAATGGACCGTGACACAGCCCTCATTGAGGCTGGTGCGACCCGTCTTCGCCCGATCCTGATGACAACCTTAACCACCGTTGTATCCATGGTCCCGATGGCATTTGCTTACGGCGACAGTGGTAAGAGCATGCAGGGTCTTGCCCTGGTAGATGTAGGCGGACTGGTAGCTTCTACCATTCTGGCACTCTTAATGCTGCCGATCTACTACGAGGTCATGAGCCCGAAAAAGAAACCGGAACCTCATTACGATTAATAAGCCAGACGGCTTCGGAGGATGTTTATAATGAAACGATTCAAACAGACATTGTCTCTGGCACTTGCCGGAGTCATGGTGACGGCAGCGCCGGTTACGGCGTTTGCCGCCAGCCCGGAGTTCGCCCGCAGCGCTGAGGAGTGGGCAAAATTACGGGACAATACGATTGAGTACGATGAACTGGAAGGCCTGATCCAGGAATACAACGCCACCGTGCAGACCAACAATCTGGACCTGGCGGAGTTTAAGCGGAAATATGGTGATACCAAGGACGATGTATCATCCAAATACCGTGATATGGCAGATGAAATCTATTCCAGCATTACTTACCCGGACAGCGACGAGGCGACATACGGTATGATGGTCGGTTCGGTTGTCATGGCAGAGGTCCAGGCAAAGAATATGGAATCGCAGGCAGATGATAACCTGCAGGACAGTGAGATCGTCTACCTGAATTATAAGTCCGCAGAAAAAACGCTGGTGACGGTGGCACAGTCCAACATGATCAGTTATGAGAAGGACCAGCTGGCGTTAAAGCAAGCAGAGCTTGCAAAGCGTCAGGCAGAGATTTCCTTAACCTCCACACAGACGCAGGCAGCCCTTGGCATGAGTACGCAGGTAGATGTTTTAAATGCGCAGGAAAGCATCCAGAATGCAGAGCGCACGGTGGAGTCCTCGAAAGCAGCTATTGAGAATGTGCGCCAGAAGCTTCAGGTTATGCTGGGCTGGAAGTACAACGATACCCCGGAAATTACAGCGGTACCTGTTTCGGATATGAACCGCATCGCGGCAATGAACCCGGAGACAGATAAGGCGCAGGCGCTGGAAAACAATTACACCTTAAAGGTGAATAAAAAGAAGCTGGCAAATGCCACCAGTGCTAACACGAAGGAAAGCCTGCAGAAGACCATCGAGGATAATGAGAGAAAGATCGGCTCTGCCCTGGTGACTAATTACCAGAATGTGCTGACTGCAAAGCTGGCATATGACCAGGCAGAAGCAAACCTGAATCTGGCAAAGCGGAATTTAAACAGCATGCAGCTGCAGTTTGACCAGGGAAAGGCCAGCAGAAACCAGCTGGAGAACCAGCAGATCACCGTAGAAAATGCAGAGCTTGCCTTAAAGACGGCAGACCTGACCCTGTTCCAGACCATGGAAACCTATGACTGGGCAGTGAACGGTCTTGCAAGTACCTCATAAGGAGCGTGTGTGATATGAAAAGAAAACATCAGATCCTTGCTTTGGGGCTTGCGGCAGTTCTTGCGTCTGCATCGGTGGTTCCGGCCTTTGCCGGGTATGCGCCTACCGGTCCCGGAGCAGAGCCGGGGCCTGAAAAATACGATGCGGAAACGCTGGCAAAGCTGCAGGACAATGTTCTGGAATACGATGAGATTACCCTGCGTGTGCGGGAGTATAACCCGAACATTTCGGAGGCCTGGAGAAAGTATGGAGAGTCGAAGGAAGACTACCAGAATATGCTGACGGAGCTGGAAAGCACCTATGATAAATCCATGGACAATATTGATGACGTTTTAAAGCCGTTAAAGCAGGCGAAAAAGCTGATGCCGCAGCTGAAAAGTTCGGTGAAGCAGATGGAAAGCTTAAAGAGCGGTTACCACAGTCTGGTCCAGGGAATCCGGGATACAGTGACGAACTGGGACACCAGCAAGGTCAACACGGCCACGATCCGCCAGTATGAAAAACAGGTGGTCTCCGGTGCCCAGAGTGCCATGATCGGCTACAATACCATCGTGGATAATAAGGCGACGCTGGAGACGCTGGTGGACCTGTACCAGAAACAGTGCGATATGTATGAGCGGATGGCAGGACTCGGACTGGCAAACCAGACGGATTTAGTCAGCGCACAAACGTCGCTCATCGGGGCGAAGGCCCAGCTGGCCTCGCTGCAGTCCCAGGAGGACAGCGTGTATCGTACCCTGTGTCTGCTGCTTGGCTATGATACTAACAGCGGTGTGCAGATCCAGAACCTTCCGGCTTTTGATATGGGCAGGTTAGATGGCATGAATCTGGAAGCAGACACAAAGAAGGCAATCGGCAATAACTATACGCTGATCGGCCAGAGAACCTCTGCAAAGGGCGAGACCAACGCCCAGATCGCAGCCCGACTGAACACGATCAACGAGGGTGAGCAGAAGCTGACGATCGAGATGCAGCGCCTTTACCAGGATGTTCTGGATAAAAAGGCTGCTTACGAGGCCGCGCAGACCGGCTATGCGGCTGCTGAAAAGAGCAATGGGGCAGCGCAGCGGCAGTACCAGAACGGTCTTTTGTCTGAGATGCAGTACGTTGGCACTCAGATCAGCTACAACCAGAAGAAGGCTGCAAAGGAAGCGGCAGAGCTTGATCTGTGGTCGGCCATGAATGCCTATGACTGGGGCATTGAAGGCTTGGCAACCGTGGAATAGCTGCTATGCCATTTGGCCTGTGCCGTGTGATGGCAGCACAGGATCAAGATAAGGAAAAAAGAAAAAACGGATTTTGACATCAGGGCGATGATCCTCTAACAGGGAGTAATCGCTCTGATTTAATTTATCCCGGAGCTTATCCCGGCTTTCTTCGGGGATCTCTTTGCACACTTCATCCAGAAAGCAGAAGCGCGGGTAGAGCACGCACCACCAGTTGTGCCCCTTCCCTTTTCCGAGGATCACCCGCGCAGCGTCGTAGGTTCCACAGGGAATAACCAGGTCATCGTAGACCCGGGTGGGAAAGTATGTGCGCTCCAGAGACAGATGCGCCTGGTAAGATATCCCTTTTTGCATCAGAAAATGGCCGGCGGCACTTTCCAGGCCGGACTGGTTTTCTTCCAGCCAGGAAACCATGCTTTCTTTGCTGTTTACGGTTTCGGGCAGCCGGTCACAGATCCAGTCCAGCAGGTAGCTGCGCACCTCCAGCTTGACGGCCTGGTCCTCTTTGGAATCGCTGTTTGCAAGAATGTGAAACCGCAGGATGGATGGTGCGATGCGTCCGGCCAGATCTTCCCGGCTTTTTTGCAGGCTTCCCATGGAGAGAAGCAGAAAGAACAGAAGCAGCAGGAAAAATAAGGGTGGAAAGAGTGGACGCGACATAGATTTAGTTTTCATGGAAAAACCTCCGCTTCATCAATCTTTTTTGTGTGTACTGTCACTTTTTAAGTGTTGACAGGTATGTTATAATTAATCAGACATTTTGAATAAAGAAAGGAAATCTTGTTATGAGTAAGAAAAAAATCGCAGTTCTGTTCGGCGGACAGTCATCGGAGCATGTTGTATCCTGTGTGTCTGCGGCAAATGTGATTGACCAGATAGATAAAGAAAAGTATGAGCTGCTTCTGATCGGTATCACCGAGGAAGGCCACTGGGTCAAGGCTGACAGTGTGGAGGAGATCCGTTCCGGGGCGTGGAGAGAGAGCAAGGCAGACGTTATCATCTCCCCGGATGCGACCAAGAAGTGTGCCATGATCACGGAAAATGGCGTGACCAGGGAAGAGAAGATCGATGTGGCATTCCCGGTCCTTCACGGACTTTACGGCGAGGATGGTACCGTTCAGGGAATCTTTGAGCTGGCTAAGATCCCGTACGTGGGCTGCGGCGTGCTGGCATCGGCAGTTTCCATGGATAAGCTTTACACCAAGATCATTGTAGATGACCTGGGTATCCGCCAGGCAGCTTATGTTCCGGTCATGCGCTGGAAGATGGAAAAGGATATGGATGCAGTGGTTGCGCAGGTTGAGTCACGCTTTCAGTATCCGGTCTTTGTAAAGCCGTCCAACGCTGGTTCCTCCCGCGGCGTCAGCAAGGCAGAAAACCGGGAAGGCCTGGTAGCAGCCTTGAAGGAGGCAGCAAAGCATGACCGCAAGATCCTGGTGGAGGAGACCATTGTGGGCCATGAGGTAGAGTGCGCAGTTTTAGGCGGCGGACAGAAGCCGGTTAAGGCTTCCGGCGTCGGTGAGATCCTGGCAGCAGCAGAGTTCTATGATTTCGATGCAAAGTATAACAATGAAGAGTCCCGTACTGTCATCGGACCGGAGCTTCCGGGAGATTCCGCTGAACGTGTGCGCGAGGCAGCAGCAAAGATCTTTAACGCAGTCGATGGCTATGGCCTGTCCCGTGTCGATTTCTTCGTGACAAAGGAAGGCGAGGTCATCTTCAACGAAATTAATACCATGCCGGGCTTTACCGCCATCAGCATGTATCCGATGCTCTGGGAGGCAGCAGGTATCCCGAAGGCAGAGCTGGTAGACCGTCTGATCAGCCTGGCGTTTGAGAGGTAAGTGACATGATCGACAAAAACGCGCCGGTGGGCGTATTCGATTCTGGTGTGGGCGGCCTGACGGTAGCGAGGGAGATCATGCGGCAGCTGCCCGATGAGCGGATCATCTATTTTGGCGATACGGCGCGGGTACCGTACGGAAGCAAGTCCAGAGATACCGTGCTCCGCTATTCCAGACAGATCATCCGTTTCCTTAGGACAAAGGAGGTAAAGGCGATCGTCATTGCCTGCAATACGGCAACAGCCCTGACACTGGATACCGTGGCGGCCGAGTCGGATATTCCGGTCATCGGTGTGATCAATGCCGGCGCCCGGGCCGCCGTGGATGCAACACGCAACGGGCGGATCGGTGTCATTGGAACAGAAGCAACGGTCGGCAGTGGTATTTACACGGAAGTGATGAAGAAGATGAAGCCGGGAATTCAGGTGTTTGGCAAGTCGTGCCCGCTCTTTTGTCCGCTGGTAGAGGAAGGATGGCTTCATGATCCGGTGACAGATGAGATCGCATCCCGCTACTTAAGCGTGCTGAAAGAAAAGTATATTGATACCCTGGTAATGGGCTGCACCCATTACCCGCTTCTGCGATCGACGCTGAGACGGCTGATGGGAGAAGATGTGACGCTGGTAAATCCGGCCTACGAGACCGCCATTGAGCTGCGTGGGCTTCTTGCGGAGAAGGGCTTAAGCCGCGACCCATTTGCGCCGTTTGCAGGGGAAAAGCACCAGTTTTATGTCAGTGACCTTGCGGAAAAGTTTACGGATTTTGCAAGCTCGATCCTGCCGCAGGACGTGAAAGAGACAAAGAAGATCAACATTGAGGAATATTGATCCTGCCTGTGAAACGTAGAACTGGAGAGAACTGCCAGAACGGGAAACAAAACGATATGCCATGAGAGAGTTGAGATTATGACAAGAGATGTATTGATCCGTTTAAGCGGCCTTCAGGCCATGGAGGGCGATGAAGGAACGGTGGAGGTGATCACCTCGGGGGATTACTTCTGGAAAAACAATAAGCATTACCTGATCTACGATGAGGTGATAGAAGGGATGGATGGAGCCATCCGCAACACCATGAAGCTGACTCCGGAGAAGCTGGAGATCAAAAAAAGCGGACCGGTATCTGCGAATATGGTGTTTGAGCTGGACAAAAAGACCCAGACTCATTATGTAACCCCGATGGGAGAGCTGCTGGTGGAAATGACGACCAGCCGGATCGGGTTTGAGGAGGAGGATGACCATTTGAAGGTCGAGGTGGAATATGCGCTCGACATCAATTATGATCATGTCTCGGATTGCCGCATTGTCCTGGATATCACTTCAAAGGAATGCGCGAAGCTGGATCTGGGAAATGCACAATAGGAAAAGAAACAAAAGACATAAAAAAAGAGGCATTGCGCAAAACGCACTGCCTCTTTTTCTGCCCCGTGGGACATGCGGACAAGATTAATTCTCTTTCTTAAATCTTGCAAAGAAACCTTTTTTCTTCGGTGCCTGCGGGATTGCTCCGCCGCGGACACTCTTGATCTCGGTGATGTAAAGACCACTCACAACCACTTTTGCCTCGGTCTTAACCGGGAGTGATGCAAATACACGCTCGTCTGCCATCAGGGTCATAACCTTTGGACCTACCTTCGCCTTTACAACCGGAACCTTTGCCCAGCGCATGTACTTCGGAGTCTGCTCGTAGACCATTTTCGGAAGACCGGAATCTTTGATCTTCATTTTCTTTTTGTCAATGACCAGCATGGATACAGTCTGTTTGGACATTTCCAGAAGCTGCCGCTGCTCTACTTGACGTTTTTCGAGCTTTCTTCCTAAGAAGTACAGAACCGCAAGGGCGATCACTGCGATCACCAGAATTACCAGCAAAACGTTTAAAAAAGTCTGCATGGGGAATACCTCCATTAGGTTCTTTTATGTAACAGGACAAACCTGTACAAAAAGTATAGCATTTCCGGCAAAAAAAATCAAGGAAAAACTTGACAGCTTGACAGACGTATGATATTATGGAGTGTGCACTATTGTGGCGTTCTGGGCTTTTTGCGCCCAAAAATATGCCAGAAATTAGATTAGAAAACAGGGGTGAAACGTCAATGGAGAAAAGCAGAATGCGCCCGGTAACATCGGGAAAGAGCGTTAGAATGAGCTACTCAAGACAGAAAGAAGTTCTTGAGATGCCAAACCTGATTGAGATTCAGAAAGACTCCTATCAGTGGTTCCTCGATGAAGGATTAAAGGAAGTATTTGAAGATATCTCCCCAATCTCCGATTTCGCAGGTCATTTAAGCCTCGAATTCGTTGATTTTACATTATGTAAAGATGAAGTCAAATACAACATCGAAGAATGCAAAGAACGCGACGCAACTTACGCTGCACCTTTAAAGGTAAAGGTAAGACTTTACAATAAGGACAAAGAAGAGATCAACGAGCACGAAATCTTTATGGGAGATCTTCCGCTCATGACCGATACCGGCTCATTCGTAATCAACGGCGCTGAACGAGTTATCGTAAGCCAGCTGGTTCGTTCCCCGGGCATCTACTACGGAATCGGACACGATAAGATCGGTAAGGAGCTGTATACCTGTACCGTAATCCCGAACCGTGGCGCATGGCTGGAGTATGAGACCGACTCCAATGATATCTTCTACGTTCGCGTAGACCGTACCCGTAAGGTTCCGGTAACCGTACTGGTGCGTGCACTGGGCTATGGCACCAACGCGGAGATCATTGATCTGTTCGGCGAAGAGCCGAAACTGCTGGCAAGCTTCGGAAAAGATACTGCAGAGAGCTATCAGGATGGTCTGTTAGAGCTCTACCGCAAGATCCGTCCGGGCGAGCCGTTATCCGTTGATAGTGCAGAAAGCCTGTTAAACAGCATGTTCTTTGACCCGCGTCGTTATGACCTGGCCAAAGTCGGCAGATATAAATTTAATAAGAAGCTTCACTTCAAGAACCGCATCAAGGGCCAGATTCTGGCTGAGGATGTGGTAGATGAGACCACCGGAGAAATTCTGGCAGAGGCTGGCACCAAGATCGACAAAGACCTTGCGACCACCCTGCAGAACGCAGCTGTTCCGTATGTTATGATCCAGGCTGAGGAGCGCAACTACAAGGTTCTTTCCAACTTAATGGTTGACCTGGCTGCTTACGTGGACTTCGACCCGAAGGAAGCCGGTGTTACGGAATTAGTATATTATCCGGTATTAAAAACTATTCTGGAAGAAGCTGGTGATGACCAGGAAGAGTTAAAGAAGCTGGTTCATAAGAATATCACCGAGCTGATTCCGAAGCACATTACCAAGGAAGACATCATTGCTTCCATCAACTACAACATGCATCTGGAAGGCGGCATCGGTACCCCGGACGATATCGACCATCTGGGCAACCGTCGTATCCGTGCCGTTGGTGAACTCTTACAGAACCAGTACCGCATCGGTCTGTCCCGTATGGAGCGTGTGGTAAGAGAACGTATGACCACCCAGGATATGGACGGCATTACTCCGCAGTCCTTAATCAACATTAAGCCGGTTACCGCAGCGGTGAAGGAGTTCTTCGGAAGCTCCCAGCTGTCCCAGTTCATGGACCAGAACAACCCGCTGTCTGAGCTGACTCACAAGAGACGTCTCTCCGCACTGGGACCTGGCGGTCTGTCCCGTGACCGTGCCGGATTCGAGGTTCGAG
>OHAC01003654.1_pt1 | contig 10535 bp, 9 predicted proteins | sample 1577051 | NCBI WGS metagenome assembly OHAC01 (sample SAMEA3541499, study PRJEB24748) | human gut metagenome | biome: human gut; feature: human-associated habitat; material: faeces | place: China | collected 2012 | reverse complement strand
TAACTTTTATGCACCTAAAAGTCCAAATTATAGAGAAAAATTTGGAAAAGAAAAAATTCATGCAGTGTCATTTAATCGTTGCAATTTTAGGTGTGAGTTTTGTGGATTTCAAAAGTTACAGAAACAAAATTCTTATTACGATTATTCAATGGATGAATTTGCCTATAAAGTTCAAAGTCTTATACCTTATGGATTAGGATTTAAATTTACAGGTGGAGAACCAACGCTTAATCCAGGGCTAGTAGATTCCATGCGTTGTGTGAAAGCTAAAGGCGGTGCAGTTCTACTGGATTCAAATGGATCAAATTATAATATGATAAAAACGGCATGTGATGAAAACTTGATTGATGTGTTAGGAATATCATTAAAGGGTATCACACCCCAAAACGCAATGAAAGTCTCAGCTGTAAATAATAGAATGCTTTGTTGGGATAATGTAATCCAGACTATTTATTATGCAGCAGAAAAGAAGATCATAGATGTTATAATCACCTACGTGGTTGATAGTAGGACCAATATGCAAGATTTGTCGGATTTTATTGAACTATTTTGCGATGCACCATCTGTATATTTTAAAATAAATAATTTTCAGAAAAATCAAATCACTTTAGATACAGGATTAGATCCATTTCCAAGCGATAAATTGAGAGAGTGGATTAAAAACATGGTTGATCTGCATGAGAATATCAGAGGAAGGATGATTTTGGTTGATGGATCTGAAGGTATACGCAATTCAAGTGGAATTGAGGTGATGTAATATGTACAAGCCATCTATTTTTAATATCCCTTTCGGAGAAGGCGGATTATATAATTCATATACTGGTGCAATCATAAAGTTACCCAATACAATCGAGGAGTGTATTACTTCTAATGATAGTCTTGAATTACTTTATAAACAGGGATTTATAGTTGATGCAAAGATGAATGAATTGAATCGATTGGCTGTTAGAAGAAAAACGGCTATTTATTCAAAATATCATCAAGTTCTCAAATATGTGATTGCGTTGACGAATGATTGTCAGGCTCATTGTACCTATTGCTTTGAACATGGGATTAATAGAAACCATTTTATGAATGAAAACACAGTGGAAATGGTAATTAAATATATAAAAGGGCAAGCAAAGGAAAATCATGCGGAATGTATACGAATCACTTATTTTGGAGGGGAACCACTTCTTAATATAAAAGCCATAGAACGTATTGGAACGGAACTAAAGGAATTTTGTGAAAAAGAGAATATTAGATTAATTTGCAATATTATTACAAATGGAATTGGTTTAACACCAGATGTTGCTGAAATGCTAAAAGATATTCATGTTTCGTTTGCTCAGATAACTTTGGATGGAACGAGAGAAGCATATAAAGCGGCAAAGGGAATTGATGCTTATGATACTGTTATATCAAATATTAAATCGGTGGTAGACATTTTACCTATAGATATTCGTTTAAATGTAACGCGTAACAATCAGAAGGATATTATTGATGTAATAGAAGAACTACTTGTTGAACATAACTTAGTTGGACGAGTACAAATGACACTTGCACAAGTAGTAGATTATGTGGGATGTGAGTTTAATTCGACATTATGTTTGGATGCAGTTGAATATGCAAATTTTGTACGTGGTATTTATTTAAAAGAAGGCTTAAAAAAAGAAGGAAATTTCAAGCGGATTGTTTTGCTTCCTAAAGTATTAAGAACATTTTGTGGTATGGAAAATTGTACACAATATGTAATAGGGCCTGATGGAGAATTATATAAGTGTGAACACAGTGTTGGAAAACCAGATGAGATTGTGGGAGATGTATATACTGGTTCCTATTATTCAGATATGGAAATGGATTTCTATTCTGAAATACCAGAAAAGTGTATGCAAGAAGCTTGTAAATTTCTTCCTATGTGTTTGGGCGGATGTGCAAATGAAAGATTGCATAAGCATCATATACGTGATTGCGAGCAAGTGAAAGAAAAACATTTATTGTTGCTAAAAACCTATCTGGAATTAGTGGAAAAATGATTGTTCATAAATATTTACATATGAGCAAAAATACAAAGGAAGGAGGAAGAAGTATGGAACTTATTCAGGAAAAAAGAGATTATGAATTTTATGAAGATGAGTGCTTTTTTAATTCCTGTGGTTGTGAGGCTGATGGATGCCCGTATAATGATTGATTTTATTTAAGGCTAGTTATCGAAAAAAGGAAGAACTGATTAGGGCTTCTCGTATGTTATATAAAGAAGCCCTAATGTGTTTTTCTTATAAAAATAAAATGATTAGTAGGACGAGAAAATGCAAAAAATCATTGGATACGATGTGACTCGTTTTATTCAGGCACAACAAAAAGATTATCAGTTTGCGCTAGATGAAATAAAAAAAGGGAAAAAAGAAAGTCACTGGATTTGGTATATTTTTCCACAGTTAAAAGGACTGGGACATAGCGCTATGTCTGAGTATTATGGAATTCAGGATTTAGGAGAAGCAAAGGCGTATCTTGCAGACCCGATATTAAAGGCGCATTTAGTAGAAATTTGCAGCGCATTGTTAGAACTGGATGCAAATGATGCGGTTGTAGTGATGGGACGGCCAGATGATAAAAAATTGAAGTCATCCATGACATTATTTGATGCAGCTTCAGGACATCAGGAGATATTTGAAAAAGTGCTGGAAAAGTATTATCAGGGGAAAAAAGATAGGCGTACACTTCAGTTGTTGGATATGAAAAATAGATAACCTGCGATATAAAAGCTACTACCTTGAAAAATTGGTGGTAGCTTTTTTTGTCGAAAATAGGGTTAATTTTGCACGCTACAGTAGGAGGAAAACATGGTTTGTTATAATTAAATTTAACTAGAATATTTGAATTGAATATAAAATTAATAAAAAATAAGTGAAATTATAAATAAAAAGGAGGGCAATCAGGCATGAAAATCATCAAGAAAATAAAAAAATGTGGATGTTGTGGTACTGAGTTTGAAGGGGTGGTCTGTTGTTCTCGATATAGTGGTGATCATGGCTTAGACAATAAGCCAATGGATGCAGAAAATTTTCCATTTATTGATCAGTGTCCAAAATGTGGTTATTGTAGTTTCTCAATTGAAAAAAACGTAGATGATAGGATCAGAGCAATTGTAAGGTCTGAAAAATACAAAGAAATCTTAACAACGGAGTATGCCAATGAGATGCTGAAATCTCTCTATGCAATGTTGGCATTGACAGAAAATCAAGAACAAAAGGAGTATCTGCATATGCTCTTATGCTGGGTATATGAAAATGCCGGGCAGAAGAACGCTGCTGTAGAAGAAAGAAAACTTGCAGTAGAGCAGATGGAAAGACAGTATTTTAATCCAGATACGAAAGAGGCAATTCCTGTTGAAGCGTTTATGGTCTATTTTGACTGCCTGAGACAGTTGGGGGAATGGGGAAAGTTGGGAAAAGTCATCGGAGAAGTGGAGGATGATATTCGACAGCATCTCAAACCGGAACATTTGATATGCCGTATTTTAGAGTTCGAGAAGAATGCGATAAAGAACGGCGATACAGCACCTCACAGCATACAGGAGGTGTAAGCGGATGAGTCGATGGAATATTAGCTATGACGATGTTGCTTCACATTCTCCTCAATCGTATTCCGATAGTAGCTATGAAAACATGTTCGACGATGAACTTATGGAATGTTTTCAGCCAGAGACATGGAATAAAATCTGTGAAGACGAAAAGGAAATGCTGGCTGTGCTTCAGGAACTTGGAAACCGTTATGCGCAGGATCATGGAATCTGGAATATGCCGGTAATAGAAAAAGAAACGAATTCGAGCTTATATGGTGGATATGTAGAACGTAAGAATACCATTACGATTAATCTGGGAGAAGCAAAGAAAAATCCGCTGGAAGTTCTGGATACGGTTGCTCATGAAGAAAATCACGCTTTTCAGTGTCAGTGTATCACAAATAATCAAGGAGGGTATACGGAAGAAGAACGTGCTTTATTAAAGGCGCAGAATGCCCCCGGAGTTTACATTAATAAAGGATCAGGTTACCTGTCACAGAGTCTGGAGGCAGATAGTAATAATGCGGGTTTACAGTTCGTATTGCAGCATAAAGATAAATTTGAACATCTTCCAGAATTTGAAACATACATAAATGGAAGGTCAGACTACTATCACGAAGTGGTGGATTGCTATGAAGAATCGCCAGAAAAGATCACATTATCTGAATATGGACAGATCTTGAAAGCGTATTCCATGGGAAAGATTACTCAGGAAGAGGCAGAGAAGGCAAGAAACTGTCTGCAGGAAGGCCATAATTTTATCCGGACGGAGGGAGCGACTCTGCGGGATCAGGTGCGAGAAATTCAGTACGAACTGGATATGCAGAAACAATATCAACAGGATGATGGACTGGACTTTCTGGAAGAGGGAAACATTCAAGAAGAAAATACAGAATGTGCCCAGGAAGAGGCAATAGAGGTTTTGAATCTGGAAGAAAATCAGATGTCAAATGGATATACAATGGAGTAACCGGAAGGAAGTGATTATGTGAAGAGGAAGAAGAATAATTCTCCTTATTCAGATCCATATACATATGGAAGAAATACATCGTTTGATCAGCATATATCTGAATTAGATGATCTGAGCGGGTTTCGAACTGCGCAAGACTATGCGAATGAGCATACTCCAGGGATCGGAAACAGGAACAGACAGGTGTACGAAAGGATTCCTTCTGCAGGAAGAACAATTTCACCAGGAATGATGAAAATTGCGGCGGTTGGGGCAGTCATAGCGATCCTTGGCGTGATTGGAGCATGTGGCGGTTTTCAGTGGCTCACGAAAGGAATCAGCAATGTAGCTTCTCTGATTACAGTAGCCTTTCTTATGACCCTGCTTTGCTGGGGAGTTCTTTGTTTGATTGGAAATGACTGGATTTACGGACAAAGGAAAAAATACCTGTTCGGAATATTATTTGCTATAAATATCATTTCTATGACCGTTCCGGGACAGTCACAGCTTGGCACAAAATTTGTGATTGTAATTGCAGCAGTTCTTCTGATTTTGCGCATGTTTAAAATATGATGAAAAGGGGGAGCCTATGGAGATTTCCAGAAGAAAAGTAATCGTCTGGGGAGGAGAACTGAAGAAGGAAATACAGTTTGACGTGCCGGACAGAACGGTATTTTATCAGGATCGGGACTGTAGGAGAAATTTTTTCTCATTGAATGATGATCTTCTTTCACGTCATATCGTTTTAATTGGTGGAAGCGGAAGCGGCAAAACCAATGTGTTTAATCTGACATTGGATCAATTGAGGAAGAATCATCAGGAACAGGATATTTTTATTATTTTTGACACAAAAGGGGATTTCTGCAGACGTTTTGGGAAAGCCGGAGATGTAGTTCTAGGAAATGGAAAGGAGTACCGTAGGATCAGTGCAAGCTGGAACCTGTTTGAGGATGTGTTGGCAGATGGTACAGATCCGGAAGATTATGAACTGAACGCAAAAGAACTGGCAGCTTCCTTATTTGCCGGGCGAGGGTCTTCTTCTCAGCCTTTTTTTGCCAATGCAGCAAGAGATATTTTTGCAAATATCATCATTTATTTTATCCGATGTGCGGAAGAAAATAGTGATCGAAAGCGCCTGCTGAACAATAAAAAGCTGATTCAATTTTTCCGTGAGGCAGACAGTAAAAAATATGCAGAGTTATTTTCCAGATATCCTGATATGAAAAGTTTGCTTTCCTATATTGGAGATGGGGCAGGCGGACAGGCACTGGGGGTGCTTGGAGAATTGAAAAGTATGGTAAATGACTGCTTTATCGGTGTATTTGAGGACGATGATAAAAAAGGACACTTTTCCATGCGAAAAGCAGTAAAAGAGAAAGGTGGGAAAGCCGTTTTCATTGAATATGATCTGACTGTGGGAGAGGTGTTAACCCCAATCTATCGTCTTCTGATCGACCTGGCTTTAAAAGAAGCTCTTGGCAGAGGGGAAAAAGAGCAGGGGAATGTGTATCTGATTCTGGATGAATTGAAACTGCTTCCAAAATTGCAGCATTTGGACGACGCATTGAATTTTGGTCGGAGTATGGGCGTAAAAGTAATAGCCGGAATTCAGTCAGTGAACCAGTTGTATGACATTTACGGAAGGGAAAAAGGAACGGTGATAGCTGGCGGATTTGGTTCTGTTTTTGGCTTTCGGACATCGGATCATGCATCGAGAGAGTACATATCAGAACTATTTGGCCACAATGTAGTCAGTTTTCAGTATACCGGGTTGGATCGTCAGCCAGTTAAAAGGGAACGGGAAGGTTATGTCGTGGAAAGCTGGGATCAGCTTGCACTGCAAAAGGGACAGGCAGTAATTGGAGTTGCCGATGAACCGGATCCATTTTTGTTCCAGTTTGAATATATGAAGTAGGAGCAGAGACAATGGTTAAACATTACGATGAAAGAGGAATCACAGAATGGAAACGTGTTTCGCTGGAACAGTGGTTCCCAGACAGCAGACAGGACGAAAGTTACGCTGTATTTGGCGGAGATATCTTTCAGCGGGATGTTGCGGTGGAGCAAGGAATTGCTAGGTGTTTTGGCCATCGGGCGATACTTGTAATCCACAATAACTTTAGTCTGGAAACAGAATTAAAAAATCTGATCAGTACTTACCCTGGACTGGAACGGTATCAGAACAATCCCATGGTGTTTGTGAACTATGATAATCAGAATTATATGCCGCTTTGGGGTGTTAAAGAAGAGCGACTTCTGGAAATTCTGTATCCGGAGACAAATCAGAGCCATTTTAGCCAGTACAGAAGCGGTGTGCGCAGTTACCTAAATATCTTGAAGTATCAGAACAAACCGTATACACTGCCGAATCTGCTTCGACTTTGCGAAAAGAGCGTAGAACAGCTGGAGCAGGAAGACTTAAGCAGTATGTCTGCGGATCTGGCAGATGAGATTATGGTAAATCTGGTAACGGATGATGTGATGATGAGGCTGCGGAATGACATTCAGGCATTTGCTGGACAATTTAGAGGGCGAATCTGGGACGGAAGGGAAAGCAATGTGGTAAATATGCTGGCAGCGGTAAAAAAACAGGCGTTGATATCTATTCAGCTTCCAGTTGCCAGTCAGCCGATTCTGGATTACCTGGCGATGGAGTTGGAAATGATTCTTGAAAGAGGTGTTCCATGTCTGTTGGTGATCGATTCCGTGGACATTGCGGACAGCCGGATGAAACATATTTTATCGAACCCGTCCATGAATATGGCGAAACTGATCGCAGGAAATACGGTACAGGATGTATGCAGTACTGTGAAAAACGGAGGAGAACTTCTTCACCGGTTTCAAAAAATTCTGTTATTTAAATGTGCAAATCCAGTGATAGCAAGACAGTATTCAGATATGATTGGATCCTATTTTAAGACCGTAGTAAGTGAAACCGTAAATAACAGTAAACGTCTATTCTCATGGATGCCAGTCAGAACAAAAGGAAGCACGACCAGTCAGCAACAGGTATCCAGAATGGAACCGGAGGAGCTGGCAAATCTGGGAAATGGAGCGGTACTGATCAATCAGGAAACAGGACAGATTGAAAAGACGGCACAGATAGAAGAAACAGAGTAGGGGGAGGATGACAATGAAGCGATTCAAAAGAACGATGTGGCTGCTTTTGCTGTGCATGGTACTAGTCTATGCATTGGCCGGATGTAAATCGAAACATGCGGAAAGTACAGGTGGGACGCGGGAAAACAGTTCCATGAAAATGATAACCGATGATATAACCAAAACAACGGATGTTGTGCTGGTTTTGGATGAAAGCGGTTCCATGATTCATGCAGATCCAGACAGAATTGCCATTGAAGGAGCAAAAAAGTTTGTGGATATGGTAACGTTAGGCACGAATCTGGGGCTGGTCGAGTTTTCTAATAAAGTAAATGCCATCGATCTGTTGGATATGACAGACTGGCAGAACCGCGAAAATATTAAAACGTTTTTAGACGGAATCGTATATGATCCGCCTGCACATACAGATACTGGCTGGGGCCTAAAAAAGGCAGAAGAGATTCTGGCGGGAGCACCGGAGGAAGACCGGAAAATCATCCTGTTATTCACAGATGGAAAAACAGATATTGATGTGGGGACGCCGGGAAGAACTACGGAAGATTCCAAACAGGATGTGGATGAAGCAATCAGCGAGGCACAGGCAAGAGGCTATGAAATATACTGTATCGGACTGAACGCGGATGGAAATGTGGATGAGGGAGAATTGTCGAAAATTGCACTTTCCACATCGGCCAGTTACCGTATTGCAAACAGTGTAGAGGAATTGCCGGACTTTTATACTTCGATCATTGGGGAAATCGGAGGTTCCAGACAGATCAACAACGATGAATATGAGGCAGACGGGGAATATCATGCAGTACCATTTACTGTGGATAGCAGCAGCGTTATGGAAGTGACTGTGAATATACAGTCGGGCAGTCCAATTGAAGACATCCAGATTACTGCGCCATCTGGTGAACTTGGAATTCAGGATCATCCAGATCAGGTTCACTATACGGTATCAGGAACATATTCCACGCTCAAATTGTTTTATCCGGAAGCGGGAGAATGGACAGTGAACGTAAAAGGTGTCCAGGGCGCCCAGATCAAAATTGATATGATTTATAACTATGATGTGGACTTAAGTGTTGATATGTTCCGGACGAAGCTGGAAAAAGGGGAGGAAGAAGATATCCATGTGCAGCTTAGTTCCAGAGAGAATATGATCACGGATGAGGCATTATATCAAGGGCTTACTGGTTTTGTGTCAGCGACAAATAAAGATACAAATGAGACAACCAGGATTGAACTGAAAAATATCAACACTTCTCTGTACGGTACGTTTCAGGCCAATGAATATGGAACTTACGCATGTACCGTCCATATTGAAGGAAATGGATTTTTCCGTGACAGCCAGGAATTTGAGATCATTGTGACAGAAGATGCTCCTCAGGCAGTCAAAAAGCTTGATACGCTTCGTGTCAGAAAAGGAAAGAGTATTAAAAAAGATCTGGACAAGTATTTTGCGGATCCGAAGGGAAATAAGCTTACTTATCATGTGGAATGCAATAACGAAAGATGCAGCGCGGCGATAACAGAAGACCATATTCTGGAGATCACAGGTGTAGAAACTGGAATCTCCTATGTGCTTGTAAGCGCAAACAATGATTCGGATATTACGATGACGCAGCAGATTACCGTGAAAGTGGAAACAATGGGGGCGGTGCTTTTAAGAAATGTGGTTCCTGTGCTGTTTATTTTACTGCTTTTGCTTGTTATCTGGTCAAGAACGAAAGGGAGAGAAACCGTATCCGGCGTATTGGATGATATTTCTATAGAGTATACAGGCCCGGACCCGGAAACCGGAACATCCAGAAGCGAACGTTATCGGATTCCATGCAATATGGAGTTAAGGTCTCTGGGAAAGAGAGGCGCAACCGCAGATAAATTGTTGCAGATTTTGAAAGGCTATTATAGCGCCTACGGAACAGAAGTCCAGAAAGAAGCGTTTATCAGAGCGGTAGACACGTTTAAAGAAGAAGCCAGCCATGTACGGATCAGCGGCAGTAAACAGCCATACACCATAAAGCTGACAAAAACCGGAAATCATGTACGTCTGCTTCCGCTTGACGGGGAAAAACAGACGGTGTCCTTAAATGAAGGTAGCGGCTACACCCCGGTCATGAAGCATGAGCAGCGTATCGGATTCCAGTTTGATAAATATGGGAAGGAGGATACAACAGTACCGGAAGAGACACTGGTGATTTCCATGAACTATAAAAGAATGTAAAACAGGAGGAAAAAGCAATGGCACTTACATTAGAAGAGACAAAAAGATTGGACAAACTGAATTTTGCAAATGGAGGCGGCTATTCAGATTTTTTATCTGGAGTAGAAAAACAGGATCCATCAAATGATAAATTCCTTTTTATTGGACTTGGTGGAAAGGGTTGTGCAACGATTAAGAGTTTGAAGACAGAGGTATATAAAAAAATTAAATGCCCAAAGGGTAAAGATAAACCAGATAATTTTGAATATCTGGCGATTGATTCGGACAAGAATAGTTTAGAACAGATGAAAAAAGGAGGATTGGGAGAACGTGGTTTAAGTGATACATCTCAAGATCAGGAAGTTTTTGGATTGAGTAATGAATCTTTGGTTAAAATTTTAAAGGGAAAAGGGGCATTACCAGAAAATATTACAGCTTGGATGAATCCGACATTATCTCCGGAATATACTGAGCAAGGTGCAAAAGGAATTAGACAGGCAGGAAGAGCGCTGCTGTTTGGAAGTGAAATTAAGGATTTATGGACTTATATAGAGCACAAATTAAGTAATTTACATAGTAATATACAAAATGGACAGGATTTGAATGTATACGTATTCGCAGGAGTGGGGGGAGGAACAGGAAGTGGAACCATTATTGATATTCCATATATTGTCCGGGAAATTGCAGAGAAAAAAGGATGGGAAGTAAGAGTATATGGTTACATCTTTCTTCCA
>OHAC01003647.1_pt1 | contig 10542 bp, 9 predicted proteins | sample 1577051 | NCBI WGS metagenome assembly OHAC01 (sample SAMEA3541499, study PRJEB24748) | human gut metagenome | biome: human gut; feature: human-associated habitat; material: faeces | place: China | collected 2012 | reverse complement strand
CTTAGCGGAGCGTTTTTTGTGTCATAGGACGAAGTTTCCTATGACACAAAAAAACCTGTTTTTCTGCTGAAAATATCAGAAAAACAGGTTCCTAATCTGTTAAATTTTAAAAATTCGTTCCATTCCAGCCCCAGTCCTCTGAAGCCCGATAGCGGATATACATATCATCCTTTGCAATACCCAGATTTTCGTTCAGTGTTTTTGTTATCATCTCGGTAATCTTCACAGAACCCTCTTTGTCAATGGCTGATCCTAAGATATCCACCTCTACCATTGCAACTGCTTTTTCTCCCTGACCTCCAAAAAACATGGTACAGTCATCCTGAATGGATACTAACAGCCACTGTTCACTTTTACCCGGAAAACAGCTGATTGCCTGTCCCAGAGCCTTTTTAATATTCTCTGCAGCCTTCGCATCTGTTTTCACATTTGTTTTAACCTGTATACACGGCATACTTTCTTTCCTCCCGCCTTTTAATCATACATAAGCTGATGACGGAAGTAGAAGAAATGATCGCTGTGGGTGTGAATGCTCAGCATCCGTGTATGCGGATGATCTGTAGAAGTAAATTCCTTGCCAAATTTTCCGATTGTCAACGCCTGTCCTCCTACATAGATGCAGGAGTAATTGAAAAACAACTCATCCATCAGCTTCTGGGATACCAGATAATGCATATAAGATGGAGTCTCTACCAATACCTTATCCAGTCCAAATTTCTTCATGATATAGAGTGCCACATGAGAATCCGGTGCTTTGTCACCTGTTGCGATCACGATCACTTTATCCGTATTGGCTTTCATCTCTGCGATCATCTCATCTGTTACTTCACTCTTATCCTTCACCGGTCCAATTATGATATAATCTTCTTCCATCTTCTCTTTGATCACTGGAATTCCTGCTGCGGAGGTGCTGATCATAACCGGAACCTCTTTGGTCTTGAATAAAATGTGGTCAAATGGAATATCGGTAGCATCCAGAGAAGAAATGATATTCCACGGTACCGGCTGCATGCCTGCTGCAACTCTGGCGTCCTCAAGCTCCTGAGAGAATACGTGGCAGGTGTAGTCACGCTCTGCGCTCATGGTGCCAGCACCGATGATATCTCCATCTGATACGGCGCGCAGCATATTTAAAATCCACCAGTCAGAGTTTGCTCCATCCGGATCGTACTTGTTTAATTTTGCGATCAATGGTCCCTGTGGTGCATCGGTAAATGCAATTCTTCCATCAATAGAAGTTACCAGAGATGTGTATGTATATGGACGATCCTCGTGCAGCTTCTGGAATTTTAATTCTCCGTAAATCTCCTTCATCTGATCACAGGTGATGGTTTCTACCTCTGCCTGATCCAGAACCGGATTCCGGTAGATCGGTGTTACTTTTGTTTTCTCAATGTCAAACGGCATTTTAAATAAAGATGTTCCCATAGTATTCTTCCTCCTGGATTAAATCAGACTGCCGCCGCATACCTGCATGATCTCACCTGTGATAAATCCACTTTCTTCACTGGATAAGAATGCAATCGCATTTGTCATATCTTCAATCTTGCCCATTTTGTGAAGCGGATACAGGCTTGCGTAAGACTCTTCCAGTTCCTTTGGATCTGCTGCTTCCTGGAAACGCTGCTCGATCATTGGTGTACGGACCAGACCTGGCAAAATTGCGTTTACACGGATGCTTGGAGCATACTCCAGAGCCATGCACTTGGTTAACATAATCACGCCTGCCTTCGATGGGCAGTAACCGATACGCTCCGGAATCGGGCGAACACCTAAATCAGAAGCGATATTTACGATGGTGGAGCCTTCCTGCTTCTTTAACTCTGGAATTGCGCTGCGGCACATATTGTATACACCGCCTAAGTTAATCGAGATTTCTCTCATAAACGTATCATACTCGGTGTTATCCATAGAACCGATGAAAGTAACACCTGCACAGCAGACCAGCTTGTTGACACGGCCATATGTCTTAACAGCCTCTTCTACTACATGAAGCGCCTGCTCCGGTTTTGTCAGATCAGCTTGAACATAGATGGCTTTCTCATCCTGGATCTTCATGGCCGGCTCAATACCGCAGCCTACTACATACGCACCCTCTGCTAAAAATTTCTTTGCAACACCCTCTCCGATACCAGAGCTTGCACCTGTTACGATAACCACTTTATCTTCAAATCTCATAATTTTTACCTCTTAAATTTAATACATTAGATACGCTCAAAACGGCTATAACGATGTACGCCGAAGTTTTCTTCATTTTGTACGCAGCGGATCAGCTCGTAAGGACGTCCGAATCTGGACTCAAACTCCTGGATCAGCTGTGCCTGATACTCCTTCTGATCGATCTTTCTCCAGGCTTCAATACTTTCCCACGCAAAGATCATATGCAGCTCGCCTGGCTTATTATCATTCACCCATACCTCCTTGTATAAAAAAGGAATATGATCAAAACCTGGTGCATACGCCTCCATTAAAGTCCAGACCTCATGATCTACCTCTAAGAAACATTCCACATCTTCCGGTGCGGTTTTGAATACCAGATGCTCCATTGGATAGTGCTCATTTTTTGTGTAAGTGTAACCCTGCATAGTTACGTCCTCCTTCTCTTTTCCTTTATGATTGAAACCCCCGAAGGCTTGTGCAGCAGTACAGACACACTGCCGTCCACACAGCCTCCATTCTGGATTTTATTTACGGTTTGCCTCATTCATTTTCTCTGCCAGCTTCACAACTGCCTCTGCCAGATCCGGTCTGGTCTCTAAGGAATCACGGTCGCTGTTTGGCAGACACACCTCGCCTAAGAACTCGGTGCTTAAATCATTTAACAAATTCTTCAGTACCAGTTCACCGCCTAAAAACTGATTCTCAAATGCCGGTGCTCCACCAACCATCAGGATCGCTCCCTTTTTCGTGAATTTCTCCGGCATATCATTTCTTACATGACCTGCCCAGTATACCTGAAGACGGTCAATCAGAACCTTCATGCGTCCAGTTACAGAATGGAAATACATCGGGCTTGCCAGAACAATATTATCTGCAGCTTCAATCTTCTGATAAATTTCCTGCATACCATCCTTGATGGCACAAGCCTTCGTTTTCCAGCAATAACGACAATCCATACATGGCTTCACATCTGTGCGATAGGCATCAATGATCTCCTTTTCACCGTCCAGATGCTCCAAAAACAGATCTACCATCTGCTTTGTATGTCCTTTTTGACGTGCTGCTCCAAAGATCACCAGTGTTTTCACGATTCAGTCCCCTTCTTCTTATTAAAATTCGTCATATGCATGATCGCAAATGCTACGATCAGGATCACATAAATCTTAACAAAATCCATATTTAAAACATAGCCCTCAGTACCAATAATTCCTGGAGAGTGGATCATACCGATCGCAGTCAGAAGAAGTGCCGCCACATTCGTAATAGAAGCCGCTTTCCAGTTGTTATCAATGATAAACACAAATACACATCCTACTAACAGTCCAACAAATGCTGAGCCTGGGTCAAATGCTAAAAATCCAGTTAATGCACCCTCTTTTACGTTGTCCATGATGAAATCCATAACAACCGGAAGAGATGCCAAGATCACTGCAGGATAGTATTTCTTATCTACTACTTCAAATGCCTGAGAGTAGCTTGAGATTCCGATAAATACTAAAATCGGAAGTACTGCCGCCTCTGGAATAAATGCATTTAAAATTGCAGCCAGACCTGTTAAACCAACGATTGCATATAATGCTACGATACCCATATGATAGCCAGTACCGGATTCCATCTTTTTCCAGCCTGGATAACCCCAATATAAGCCAACCGCCAGCGGATTACCAAAGCAGGCACCGATGATACTTGCGATTCCACAGATCACCAGTGGTTTTGTCGTTGTAAAATAAGTATCACCACATTCCTTGGCCTGCTCGACCGCCTGAATACCGGTGATCACCTCATTGATGGAGAATACGATCACGATTGGTAAAAATGGAATTACAGCACTGAGCACACTTCCATCAAAAATTCCAAGTACCGGATGTGGAATATACAGATTTAAATTTGTTAAAGACTCTGTCACCGCATCAAAGCCCATCGCACCGCTGATCCAGGCGATCGCAGAACCAATCACAATCGCAATCAAAGCAGCCGGAAGCTTTACTTCAACGTGTCCGATATAAATGATAAATAGAACGATCATGGATAACCAGCCAACGACCGGCATGTTTAAAGTGCCGTTCATAGGCTGTAAGATCAGGAATGCCATAGCACCACCGGCCAGGGAACCGAATAATGCGCCTGCTGGAACGATCTTTAACAGAATCGGAACCACAAATGCTCCAATGATAAATACAATTCCACCGATCAGATGTGCCAGAACGCCCACTTTAAACGCAAGCTCTGCATCATTAGTAGAAAGATATACCGGAAGCATAATACTGAATAACCAGATAAACATACGTCCAGCCTGAAGCCCAGCAGGAACCGCTGTCAGATCCGGAGCATTTCTCTGTACCGCGATCTGACGATAATACAGCCATAGACCACCATTCATGATCAATACTGTTAAAAATACACCTGGCATCATGGTTCCGAAAATCGTGGAAGAACTGATTCCAAGAGTTCCCGCCATAACTGCGATTGCTACGATTACCTTGGAGAATCCATCGAAGAATACGCCGATCGATGCATCAAGGTCTGATTTTTTGAAAAAAGGTACTTTTGCTTTTTCCATCTTTTTCATCCTCTCTTTTCCTTATTGTTTTTTAGTAATTCCCTTTCTTTTTCGCAACTGTTCAGTGATACCTTCACAGTCACTATTTTCCTTCAAACAGATAAGCTTTTCCATAAAGAAGAGCCGCTGTTATCAGGTAAACCGTTCCAAACAGAACCCCTGTCTCTGAAAGGAACGAAACACCTTCACAATGAATCATGCCGACTGCAGAACAGCCCGCTAAGGCAAGAGCAAATGCCGCCGCCCGTTTATATTTCTTATCAACCACATAAGCTAAAAGTCCAGCTAATAATAAGCTGCTTAAAAACGCTCCATTTCCCAGATACTCGATACCGCGGATTGGAACAGAGTACGCTGCAAACTGCTCAGTAGTCAACGCTGCCACTGTAGTTCCAGCCGCCTGGACCGCAGAACTGACGATCGTCTGGATATACTGGAACAAAATCGGCATCAGGGATAAGAGGATCGCCGGATAATACTTCTTGTCCACAGACTGGAAGGTGGTATCCGTTACTGCAAATCCTACATAAACCAGAAGAACCATTACCGCTTCGGTCGGAATCGCTGCCATCAGGACGCTGGTCAGACCGGTACAGCAAAGAACCAGATAAAGAACTGCATTGACAACAGAGAAGCCTGCTCTGGCATCAATCGCTTTCCAGCCCGGATGTCCAAAATATACACTGGTTGGAAATGGGCTTCCAAATAATGCACCGGTCAGTGTAGACACACCATCCATGATCATGGAACGACGTTCCGGATAAGCATCTCCCGCAACCTTTGCTGCTTCCAGTCCCTGCAAGGTGGACAGGAAATTGTTGATCTGTAACGGCAGGATCACTGGAAGGAATGGGATCAGTCCTTTAAAACCTGCAACAATATCAAAGACATCTGGCTTAGGCGGGTAAAATCCGATGTTTGCAAAAGACAACCGGAAATTATCTAAGGTTAAAAAGCCGCCGCCCCAGGCGATCACAGTTCCCACGACAATTGCGATCAGACCTGACGGAAGCTTCTGAAATTTCTTATCTGCTTTACCAAGATAATCCATGATGATGATCAACATAGGAAGCAGACCATAAACCGGTTTATCAAAAACCATGGCGATTCCAACAACAGACAGCCACACCAGACCGGCAGAAGCCATATTGCCCATCAGCGCTGCATTAGGAACGTATGTCACGATCCATCTTCCGGCGATACCGCCAATGATCTCAATAAAACCGCCTAAAAAGCTTGCCGCAATTCCTACCTGCAATGCCAGCGTTGAATCCTTCGTCTGCCAGTAAACCGGGCCAATGATCAGATACAACCAGCCTGATAACTGGGATGCACCGATTCCAAAGGGCTGTGCCGTCACATTCTGGCGTTTCTCCTTCTTGGCCAGCTGACAGGCTTCAAAGAAATACCACATATTTCCTACAAAAATAGAAATCCCGATGCCGGGAACCACCTTGCCGATCACATCTGCCATAGGCATTCCAAATACGGCTGTCAAAATTCCCACTGCTGTCAGTACCTTGGAAAACCCGTCAAAAAAGATTCCAAGAGATGCATCTATATCGCCTTTTCCCCACCACTGATAGTGAAACTCCTTCTCTTTCATTTCCACTCTTCTCCGTTTGTTTGACTCTTAAACTATCTAAGTTTTTTGAAGTCCTGCTTTCGGTTTTTTCCCTTTCTGCAGGACTTTTTTTATGAATTTACGCTTCTCCGGATTTCGTTTGTTTAACTCATAAACTAACTATATCACTTTGTTATTTATTTGTCAACCTGTTTCCATAAGAATTCCCCCAAAAAAATGGTTACAGTTCAGCCTTGCTGCTGAACTGTAACAAATATCGCAAAATCTACGCAAAACTCCAAAAAATGCTTGACGCATTTTTCATTCTATGATAAACTTATTCTGCTTGTTAAGGGCGTGTAGCTCAGTCGGTAGAGCACTTGACTTTTAATCAAGTTGTCCGGGGTTCGAATCCCCGCACGCTCACTGCTTAGAAAAAGGAAATCTCGGATTTGAGATTTCCTTTTTTGTTATTTCAGCCTATCCTTTTTTCTGATTTTTCAAGCGTTCTCCGGCTTCGTTCCGCCTCTGCCAGGCGGATCACAACCAGCACCTGCAATCCCAAATTCAAAAATGCAGCTATCTTTAAGAGTTCCCCATACTCCCACAAGCCTGCAGCAGCCGCTCCCCCTCCCGCCAGGCAGAGGGCATAGACAAGCGCCAGAACCCCGATGATCTTACTGCTTCGTTTCACTTGGCTCCTCCTGATTCTTCGCTGCTCTCCGGTATGCTTCTTCGAAAAACGCTTCCTGTGAATTGAATGGTGCCTCTTCGCTTTCCTCGATCCGGTAAGTACCATCCGGCTGCTGGACTCTCGCCTTCACATTATCTTTCAACATAGCCTGGAACATTTCCCTTATCCGGCGTTTTAACTTCTCATCGTAAACAGGAACTCCTACCTCTACACGCCGCAACGTATTCCTGGTCATGAAATCTGCAGATGCGATGTATATCTGATCCCGGTCTTCTGTTCCAAATATGTAGATTCTGGAATGTTCCAGATAGCGTCCCACAATGCTGCGGATATGGATATGTTCCGTTTCTCCCAAAACACCACTCCGCAGACAACAGATGCCACGGACTACCATATCGATCTTCACTCCAGCTTTGGATGCCTCCACCAGCTTATCAATGATCCGTTTATCAGTCAGGGAATTGATCTTGATTCCGATGTAGGCTGCTTTTCCCTCTTTTGTCATCTGGATTTCTCCATCGATCAGATCCAGAACCGGCCTCTGCAGACACTTTGGCGCCACCAGAAGATGCTTTGTCTCATCCACAGTTTTTCCCAGAAGGATCGCCTGGAATACCTTCAGTGCTTCCTCTCCGATCTCCTGGTTCGCTGTGATCAGAGAAAGATCTGTATACAATCTCGCCGTTTTTTCATTATAATTGCCGGTTCCAATCTGGGTGATGTACTGGATCTGATCTCCGTCTTTTCTGGTGATCAGACATACTTTGGAATGAACCTTCAAGCCATCAATCCCATAAACCACATGACATCCGGCATCCTCAAGTCTCCTGCTCCATTCAATATTATTTTCCTCATCAAAACGGGCCTTTAATTCCACCAGAACATCTACCTGTTTTCCATTTTCCGCTGCTTCAGCCAGTGCCTCTACCACCTTAGAGTTCTTGGCCAGACGGTATAGCGTCATTCGGATAGACACCACCTTTGGATCTTCTGCAGCTTCCTGCAGAAGCTGCAGAAATGGACGGATACTCTCATATGGATAAGAAAGCAGCACATCTTTCTGGAGCACCTGAGGCAGAATCGGCTCCATTTGATTCAACTCGTCTGTCTGCTGGGGCAGACGTTTCGGAAATACCAGCTCCGGATTTTTTCTCAGTGCATCCTCAATCTGGAATAAGAAAGACAGTTCCAACGGTGCTTTCGAAAAGAACACCTGATCCTTGGTCAGTTCCAGATACTCACAGACCTTATCCACCATCTTCGGCGCAATATCCCTGGTCAGTTCAAGACGGACCGGAGCCAGCTTCTTTCTTAATTTCACAACCTGTGCCATCTGGTCACGGTAGTTTAAATCCTCGTCATAAACCTTCGTTACATCGATATCTGCATTTCTTGTTACCCGGAGAACCGATTTTTCCTGTACTTTGTATCCCTTAAAGGCATTTGGAAGAAAGTGAAGGATCAGCTCTTCCAATAAAATATAGGTATTTTCTCTTCCCGGAACCGCAATCAGCCTTGGAAGCATCTCGTTTGTACATGGAATGATACCGATCTTTTCCTTTCCACCCTTAGTATCCAGAATCGCCAGGGCGTAGATCTCCTGTCCCTTTAAAAATGGAAATGGCTGCTTTCTTCCCACGATCATAACAGAAAGCAGTGGAAGCACTTCTTTTATAAAATAAGCTTCCAGACTCTTACTCTCAGCCTTATCCATATCCCGGAAGCTGACCAGACGCACTCCGGCATCCTCTACCAGTTTCATTACATGATCGTAAATCACATCTTTTTCGTCATTTAAGACCTTCACCCTCTTCAAGATGGCAGTGATCTGCTCCTGAGGAGTCATGTTGGTCTTATTTTCTCTGGTCTCCTCATCCAAAAGCTTCATGTCTTCCAGAGAGCCTACTCGAACCATGAAAAACTCATCCAGGTTTGTCTGGTAAATAGAGAGAAATGTCATCCGCTCACATAGCGGAACCTTCTCATTTTTTGCTTCCTCCAACACCCTCTCATTGAATTTCAGCCAGGAAAGTTCCCGGTTTACATAAATCACCTGTTTCTGTGTGATATGTTTTCCATGTTCATCCGTCAACATTTCATAATCTCCTTCCCGGTGTCCGGTTTCTATTATTTTTTCTGGTCTGTCATTTTCCAGACATCGTTTTAAAGTCCGGAAAATCTGGCCTGTATTCTGTATCCATCGCAGCATGTTACTTTAATTCTCCCCATGTCCTGTATTCATCGCCAGATCACCGCTTTCCTCCTGCAGCAGCCTCCTGCCTTGCATTTTCCTCATACAGTTTCACAAATGGTACCTGTTCCATTGCCTCTTCTGCAATTCCCACACAGTTATCTGCGATTCTGTCCATACTATAAAGAAGCTTGGAATAGTCTGCAGTCGATTCTGCAGAACATTGTTTCTTTTTGATTCGGTTCAAGTGCGCTTTATTATACTGTTTCTGAACCTTCCGCATGTGGTTTTTGTCTTTCTCCACCTGGGCGATGTTATTTTCATCACCGGTTTCTACCACGATCATCGCCTCCTGGAACAAATTTTCCAGAATCTTAATTCCATTTTCCACATCTGCACAGGCCGCATCGGAAAATGGTTTCTTTCCAGCCCGATTTTGCTCCAGAACTTCACGGATCTCATCACTACGGTCAGCAATACGGTCAATATTGTTGGACACATAGAGAAGTCCCGCCGTCTGTTCCGCCTGCTGCTCTGTCAGCGCGCCACTGGAAAACATTCTGGAAATATAAGCTGCAATCAGATCCTGAAGCCTTTTCACTGCTCCGTGACTGCTTACAAATTTTTCATAAGCAGCTTCTGGCTCTTTTTTCGCCACATATGCATTCAAAGACGCAAGCATCTCCTTCGCAGTTTCAGAAAGTCCGGTAATCTCCTTAGAAACCAGGCACATGGCTGCCACCGGCTGAGAAATCACATGCTCGTCTAAGAATTTTGGCTTGTAAGCAGCCTCCTCCACACGATCATTTCCCTTTATTAAGAAAGTAACAATCTTCACCATCACCGGCAGAAGCGGCAGCCATACCAGGGTACATACCACATTAAAGGTAGTGTGGGCATTGGCGATCTGCCTGGAGATCACATTGATCTCATTTCCCTTTGGGGAAATGAAACGGACAAAAGAAGCCAGCACCGGAATTAAGCATAAGAATACGATACTTCCTGTAATATTAAAAATACTGTGGGCAACCGCCGTTCTTTTTGCATTCTTGGACTGTCCGATGGACGCCAACAGCGCCGTAATGGTCGTTCCAATATTATCTCCCAGCAGGATCGGAATCGCTCCTGTCAGACCAATGACACTGCTGACACCATCCGGACCCGCCTGGGATGCGAAATTCTGCAGCACCGCAATGGTCGCAGAACTGCTCTGTACCACCAGGGTCATCGTCATACCAAGCAGTACGCCTAACACCGGAACCTGCGTTACCTTACCCATCAGATCCAAGAAAAACGGGCTGGAAGCCAGTGGTTTCATGACTTTTCCCATGATCTCAATTCCTTCAAATAACAGACCGAAGGAAAAAACAACC